>Ga0066836_10000590_pt1 | contig 17813 bp, 13 predicted proteins | sample ETNtaG_18_FD_71568 | JGI IMG/M metagenome (GOLD analysis project Ga0066836, IMG submission 71568) | Marine microbial and viral communities from oxygen minimum zone, Eastern Pacific Ocean - ETNP201302SV91 | ecosystem: Environmental > Aquatic > Marine > Oceanic | place: Pacific Ocean: Eastern... | reverse complement strand
GAGCAACACAAACACATCCTTGCCGGACTCGACGAGGCGGCGGCAGCGGTCGATCACAAGGCGTGACAAGCGCACGTGCGTCTCGAGATCCTGGTCGTTGGACGAGGCGATCACCTCGGCGTCCACCGATCGTGTGAAGTCGGTGACCTCCTCCGGGCGCTCGTCTATCAGCAGCACGATTACCTGCACATCCTTGTGGTTGGTGGTCACCGCGTTGGCGATCTGCTTGAGAATGGTTGTCTTGCCGGTGCGCGGCGGCGCGACGATGAGGCCGCGGGTGCCCTTGCCGATGGGCGTCACCAGATCGATGATACGAGTCTCGACGATGTCCGGTGTTGTCTCAAGATTGAATTTCTCGATGGGATTGATGGTGGTGAGATTTTCAAACCGCACAACGTCACCATACTCCGCGAATAATGTGCCATTGACGCTGAGCACCTCCTTGAGTTGCGGGCTGGTGCCGCGATGGGGCGCCTGTAGCTTGCCCTCAATCAGCGCTCCCTCGCGAATGGCGGCACGCTTGATGGTGTCAGGCGTCACGAAAATATCGGACGGCTTGGGCTGATAATTGTTCTCCGCCGAGCGGAGAAACCCAAAGCCCTTGTCGGAAATCTCCAAAAAACCGGCACCGGTATCCGGAACCTCCATCAGGGGCCGTTTGCGCTTTGGCCCGCGGTTGGACTGGTTCCTGTTGGAATTATTCCTGTTGGAATTATTCCTGTTCGACGAATTTTTGTTCGACCTACTGTTGTCTTTGAAACTACTCACAACTCGAAAATCGTGGAAAACGTGAATGAATTGTTCAGAATTGAGAACTAAACCAACTACCTGAATAGGCGATTTATTAATTGGTTCCCGCGGAAGAAGCCCGCTGGGAGTATTTGTACGCCAGCCGGCGACCGGGCGCAAGCCTTATTTTTTCATTTTTTCCCACTTAAGCGAGGCGGCGTCACGGCGACAACTCGGTGGCCAGGGTTTTGATCTGCTTCAGGTCCAGTTTGCCGGTGCCGAGGTGTGGCAGCGCCTCGACTTTGAAGAACTGATCGCTCCGCGGCTTCCAGATATTCGGCAGATTCGAGGCAGTCATTTTCTCGATGACCGACTGCACCGCAGACTCGTCGAGATTGTGGTACAGCACGACAAGACGCTCGCCTTTCCGCTCGTCCGGCACGCCGATCACGGCAAACGTCTGCTCGGTCAACCCAGCTAGTTCGTGCAGTTGCTCCTCCACCTTGATGTGAGGCACCATCTCGCCGCCGATCTTGCTGAAGCGGCTCAAGCGGTCGGTGATCGCGAGGAAGCCGTCCTGGTCCATCGCCGCGATGTCGCCGGTCGTGTACCAGCCGTCGCGCAGCACCTCGGCGGTTTTCTCCGCTTGGCCAAGGTAGCCCTGCATCACATTCGGCCCCTTGACGAGCAGCAGACCCGCTTGGCCAAGCGCAACCGGTTCACCAGTGTCGGGATCGACAATGCGTGCCACCATGCCCGGCAACGGATGCCCGATGCTGCCGCGCTTGGCTCCGACCTGCCGGAAGCCGGCCGTGCGGAAGTCGCGCGTATTGATCGTCACTACCGGCGAGGTCTCGGTCGTGCCGTAGCCCTCCATCGGTCGCAGCCCGAAACGATCCTCGAACGCCGTGGCCAAGCGCTCCGGCAGTTTCTCAGCGCCAGCCAAGACGAACTCCACGCTGCCGAACTGTTCCGGCGTGCAGGCGCGGATGTAAATCTGCAGGAACGTCGGTGTGGCCAGCAGGAACGTCGCCCGATACTTGCCCACTAAGCCACCGATACCCCGGCCATCCACAGGGTTCGGGTGATACACTGCGCCTGCGCCAAGCAGCGCCGGCAGCCACAATGTGCCAGTGAAGCCAAACGAGTGAAAAAACGGCAGGATGCCGAGAATCCGGTCATTCCGATCCAGCGCAAACGCTTGGCCAATCTGCTGGATGTTCGATACGACGTTGTAGTGCGAGAGCATCACGCCCTTGGGTGCGCCTGTGCTGCCGCTCGAGAAAATGACCGTGGCCAGGTCGTCCATCGCCGCTCTGCGTTTGCTGCCGAGAAACTTCTCCAGCAGGCCAACCGGCAACAGCGATGCGACCAGGGCGGCGGTGAGCTTGCTGCCTATGCCGATCGACTTGGCAACGTCCTCCAGAAAAATTGTCTCCACCGGGACGTCGAGTTTCAGCTGCTCAAGAAACGCTTTGGACGTGACCACCGTGCGGATGTTGCACTGCTCAATGCACGAACGCAGTGCATCCGCCGAGAGGGTGTAGTTGAGATTCACCGGCACTCGACCCGTCAACAACGCAGCGTAGTTGACCAGCGCGCCAGCCACCGTCGGCGGCATGAGGATGCCGACCATCTCCTGTCCCTCCCACTTGCGGCGCAGCGCCTGGCCAAGCGCAACCGTACCTACCAGCGCGCCACCGCAACTTATGCTCCCGCGCTTGGCGTCCGCCGCAAAGAACCGGAACGGATGTTTCCTGAAAGCCCGCACGAGACTCCGGTGCAGTGGCTTCATATAGCGTTTGCGATGCGCCCATGCGTCCGCGCCCAATTCCTGCACTGCCTCGCGCACCCTGACCGGGGTAGCGTTGTGCGGCAAGGCAACGCCGTAGCTCACCGTCACGCGGTACGGGATCCGCCGTGGTAGCTTCCAGAAAAAACGAGTCTTTGCGTAGCTAAAAATACTACCCCACACGCCGTCGAGATGAATCGGGATGATCGGCGCATCGACGTCCTTCATAATTTTTTCGTAGCCGCGCCGGAACGGCAGCATCTGCCCCGTGCGCGTGATCTGCCCCTCGGCAAAAATACAGACCACATCCCCGTCGCGGATGGCCTGGCTAGCGACCTTGAGCGATTTAATTAGGTCACGGGGCCGCGACTCGGAGGAGATCGGGATGCACTTCATGATCCGAGCAAAGGTTCCCATCACTTTTTGTTTCATGTACCCCGCATACATGATGAAGCGAATCGGTCGGTCGGTGGACGCCTGCAAAAGCAGCACATCGATGAATGACAGGTGGTTGCAGACAAACAACGCCCCACCCCGCTCCGGGATATTGTCCCGCCCCACCACCTTAATTCGATAAATCGTCCTTGTGACAAAAAAACCAACCAGCCTAACAAGCGAATCAGGCAGCAGATAAATAATATATCCTGTTCCCAGTAACGTTAGCACCCCAATAGCCAAGAAGGTCTGGGGTTCTGACAGACCCAAAAAATCACTCGAGGTCAAAAGATAGTAAATTAAGGCAGAAAGAAAGATTCCGACAAAAGTCAACATTGACGAGGCAGCCACAACAGTACCTTTATCCTTTTTGTCGGGCCGTTGCTGAATCATCGCCAAGATGGGTATCAGATAAAAACCACCGAAGAATCCGAGACCTCCAATATTAGCATAGGCCCAAACCTTTGGAGGATCTTCCAATGACATAAGACATGAGAAAACCACCATTCCCAAAGCCCCTAATGGGATAAGGCCATACTCAATTTTTTTTCCTGAAACATAACCCGCAACTAAACATCCCGCTGCAATACCCACCGCAATAGTAGCTTGCAAATAGCTGCTTTCCAGTTCTTCTAATTTAAGATATTCCAATGCATATATAACTACATGCATCTGAATCATCGCTGCAATGAAATAAAAGTAAATCTCACCGAGCACAGCATAGAATAGAGGCCGGTCCGGAAAAATTCGTTTCACCTTATGCACCAACTCTTTAACGGCTCCCAAAAAATTTGGCTGAGGCTGATTAGCTTCGTTTGATGGAGGAACCTTAGTGATCCCTAAGCTGAAGATAAAACCAATGACAGCTAAAATCACCAATAAAAGCCCAGCCTCCTGCGTGTTAACACCATACTTTTGGGAAATATACCCAGCTGCCACCATTCCTAAAATGACCGCCATATTGGTTCCCATGCCAATCACGCCATTTCCCCAGGATAACTTTTCTGGAGGTAACAACTCAGGCAGACTTCCGTATTTAGCCGGGCCGAAAAAAGCACTCTGGGTACTCATCAGAAAGATCACTCCTATGATGAAATTTAAGTTTCCATTGATTAACGCCACAGTCGCTATGACCATAATCAGCACCTCGGCAACCTTCGTCCCAACAGCGACATATTTCTTGGAGTACCGATCCGAAAGATAGCCACCCATTAAAGAGAAGATGATGAAAGGAAGAGAAAAGACCGCCCCAATAATCGGTATAAGTGAATCGATTTTATCCTTGTCCCCCTGATAAGTCTTCATCACGAAGTAAATTGCTAAAAATTTATAGAGATTATCGCTAAAGGCACCCTGAAACTGGGTAATGAAGAGGCTCCAGAATCCTCGGAGAGATCCCTCTGGCCGGCTGTTGGTTGGGTTTGCGTTGTCCATTTTCTCAGTTGCTGGACCAAAGCCTACCCGCCGGCGCCAATTTTCGCCAATTGATAAAATCAATGGTATCATCGACTCAGTCGATAATGCAGCTGCTTGCGCTTGGCCAAGTGACCGGTGTAGCTTCAACCCCGTTCAAGAATGGATCTTTTGGCGGACAACCGGTTGGCTCTTACACGGCGCGAGTTCCTAGGGAGCGGAGCCACCGGTATCGGCGCGGCGGCCCTGGCCTCACTGCTTGGGCCGGGCCTTGGCCAAGCGGCGACCGGAGGGAGGACAGGTTTCCCACAGTTTCCAGCCAAGGCGAAGCGGGTAATTTATCTCACCCAGTCCGGCGCGCCCTCCCACACCGATCTGTTCGACTACAAGCCGGGCCTGCAAGCGTGGCGCGGCAAGGAACTGCCACCGTCGGTGCGCATGGGCCAGCGGTTGACGACGATGACCGCCAAGCAAAAGCTGGCGATCCAGCCGACGGAGTTCAAATTCAGCCAGCACGGCCAAAGTGGCGCTTGGCTCAGTGAACTCCTGCCCGGCATCGGTGCGGTCGCCGACGAGATTTGTTTCATCAAGTCGATGCACACCGAGGCGATCAATCATTCGCCCGGCATGACACTTTTCATGACCGGCAGCCAGATTCCCGGCCGACCAAGCATGGGTGCCTGGCTCAACTACGGCCTCGGCAGCGTGTCGCAAGAACTACCCGGCTACGTGGTGATGATGTCGCGCGACCAGCACGGCACGTGCGGGCAGTTGCTGTTTGACTACTACTACGGCTCCGGTTTTTTGCCGTCACGATTGCAGGGGGTGAAGTTCCGCACTTCCGGCGAGCCGGTGCTATACCTGTCCAACCCGAAGGGCGTCAGTCGCGAGGTGCGGCGCGGCCTGCTCGACGATCTGGCCAAGCTCAATGAAATGAAGTTTCGCGAAGTGGGCGACCCGGAGATCACCACGCGAATTTCGCAATACGAGATGGCCTACCGCATGCAGATGAGCGTGCCAGAGTTGACTGATTTCAGCGACGAGCCGGATTACATCTTCGACCTATATGGCAAGCACTCACGCACGCCCGGCACGTATGCAGCGAACTGCATCCTTGCGCGGCGGCTGGCCGAGCGCGGCGTGCGCTTCATCCAGTTGTTCCACGTTGGCTGGGACACGCACGGCAGCTTGTCGCAACAACTGCGCATGCAGTGCGATGACACTGATATGGCATCGGGAGCACTCATCCAGGATTTGCGCGCGCGCGGCTTGCTGGAAGACACTCTGGTGATCTGGGCCGGGGAGTTCGGCCGCACGCCATACGTGCAGGGCAAAGTAGACTCACCCAAGTACGGCCGCGACCACCACGGTCGCGCCTTCACGGTCTGGATGGCCGGTGCCGGCGTGAAGCCGGGCTTCGTCCACGGCGAGACGGACGACTTCGCCTACAACGTCGCCCGCGACCCGGTGCATGTGCACGATTTTCAGGCCACGATTCTGCATCTGCTCGGCATCGACCACGAGCAATTGACCTTCAAGTTCCAGGGCCGCCACCACCGCCTGACCGACGTGCACGGCCAAGTGGTGCGCCCCGTCCTCTCCTAACCGCTTGTCCGCTTGGCCAAGCTGCTTTAGCTTGCTGGTCGCGTGGCTGCGAAAAAAAAAGACAAACCAACGGATGAGGTGCCCTTTGAGGAGGGGCTGAAAAAGCTCGAAGGCATCGTCGAGGAGATGGAGGGCGACGATCTGCCGCTCGAGAAACTGCTCGAGCGCTACGAGGAAGGCACGCGCCTGGCCAAAGGCTGCCAAGCCAAGCTCGAGGCAGCCGAGCTGAAAATACAGAAACTGCAACCCAACGCCGACGGCGAAGACGAACTCGTCGACGACGACTCAGTCGAATTTTAACATGGCAAAAGTCAAGATGCCCAATCGCTACCTCGACATGGTGGACCACCCGGCCCACGTCAAGAAGTTGACGGTCAAGCAACTCGAGAAACTGGCTGAGGAACTGCGCGAGGAATTGATCAACGGCCTGGCGAAGAACGGGGGCCACCTCGGCCCGAACCTCGGCGTTGTGGAATTGACGCTGGCGATGCATCGCGTGTTCGAGACGCCGAGGGACAAGTTCGTCTGGGACGTCAGCCACCAGTCTTACGTGCACAAGCTGCTCACCGGCCGGAAGGAGCGCTTCCGCACCATCCGCACCACCGACGGGCTGAACGGCTTCGCGCTGCGCACCGAGAGCGAGCACGACAGCTACGGCGCCGGCCACGCCGGTACGGCATTGTCGGCGGCGCTGGGCATGGCCGCCGCGCGCGACCAGCGCGGCAGCGACGAGAACGTCCTCTGCGTCTTCGGCGACGCAGCGCTGACCAACGGCATCTCGTTCGAGGCGCTGAATAACATCGCGCACACGACGAAAAAGTTTGTCGGCATCCTCAACGATAACGAGTGGTCCATCGCCAAGAACGTCGGGGCCATCTCGACCTACCTCAACAAGCTGATCACCAATCCGGGCTACAACAAGATCACCCGCGACCTGCAGAAGTTCATCTCCAAAGTGCCCTCGGGAAAACGGGCGCTGCGGCTGGGCCTCAAGGGGCAGGAAGCCCTCAAGGGTACCGTCACGCAGGCGGCACTGCAGCACAATGAGGAGACGCTGGACAGCGACGGCCGCGGCGGCTTCGGCAGCAGCCTTGTGTTCGAGGAATTTGGCATGCGCTACCTTGGCCCGATCGACGGGCACGACCTGCCACTGCTGATTGAAACGCTCGAGTTCGCCAAGACGTGCGACCAGCCGATCGTCATCCACGTGATCACCAAGAAGGGCAAGGGCTTCAACGCTGCCCTCGATCATCCGGAGAAATTTCACGGCACCGGTGGATACAATCCGGCCACCGGTGAAAGCCTCCCCTCCAAGCCCGGCACACCGCCAAAATATCAGGATGTGTTTGGGCAGACCATGGTAAAACTTTGCCAAAAAGACACCTCGGTCGTCGGCATCACCGCCGCGATGCCCAGCGGCACCGGCCTCTCGGCGCTGGAGAAAGCCATGCCGGATCGCTACTTCGACGTCGGCATCGCCGAGGAGCATGCCGTGCTGTTTGCCGCCGGCATGGCCACGATGGGATACCGACCGGTGTGCGCCATTTACTCGACCTTCCTGCAGCGCGCTTACGACATGATCATCCACGACGTCGCGCTGCAAAACCTGCCGGTGACGTTCTGCATGGACCGCGCCGGACTCTCAGCCAACGACGGGCCGACGCATCACGGGTTGTTCGACATCGCGTACCTGAGCTGCGTACCCGGCATCATCGCGATGGCGCCCGGCGACGAGGACGAGTTGGCCGACATGATGTTCACCGCCACGCATCAAAACCAACCGGCCTTCATCCGCTACCCGCGTGGCAGCGGCGAGGGCGTCGCGGTGAAGGAACAACCGGCACTGATCGAGATCGGCAAGGCCGAGGTGCGGCAAAATTTCTCCAACAGCGGCAAACCGAAAGTGGCGTTCTTCGCGCTTGGCCCGATGCGTGGCATCGCCGACAAGGCCATCGAGGAACTCGGCGCGGAAAACATCGACGCCGCGATCATCAATCCGCGTTTTACAAAGCCGATCGACGGCGGCACCACCGAGTTTTTCGCACAGGCGGCGGACGTGATCGTCACCATCGAGGATCACGTGATCAAGGGCGGCTACGGCAGCATCGTGCGCGATCATTTGGGCGACTGCGGCATCACCACGCCGGTGGTGCGCATCGGCTGGCCAGACCAGTTCATAGAGCACGCCTCGTCAGTGGGTTACCTGCGTGAAAAGCACGGCCTCACCGGTGCCAACACGGCTGAACAAATACGCCAAGCGCGAAGCCAAGCGAGCGAAGCTAGCGCGAAGCCCAACCCAGCGCTTGGCCAGGCGCTCGGCGGGTAACGACGATGAACCGGCATTGCCACAACTGCGGTACGGAATGGACAATCGACGGCCAGCCCGGCCGCAGTGATGTCTGCCCCAGCTGCAACGAGGATTTGCGCGCCTGCCTCAATTGCGTTTTCCACGACCGCGGTGTGGCGTACCAATGCCGCGAGCGGCGCGCCGAACCGGTGACGGAAAAAAACCGGTCGAACTTCTGTGAGTACTTCGACTTCGCGCAATGCGACTGGTCGGGAAACATCGGCCCGAACAAGCGGGTGGAGGAAGCCAAGGGCACATTTAACAAGCTGTTTGGTGACTGAACATGCGATGCTGATGATGCCTTCGGAGCCCGATTTTGTTTCCGTGTCAAGTCTGTTTCGAGAGGAGCAGGGAAAAAACTTTTATTAATAATTTAAAAATTGCGGTTGTCAGAAAACCGAACGAGGTCTACGATGCCGTCCCTGCTACCACGAACTGCAAACGAAGCAACCTATGAAAAAAATCGACGCAATCATCAAGCCCTTCAAGCTTGAGGATGTGAAGGAGGCGCTTGCCGCCGTCGGCGTTGAGGGAATGACAGTGACGGAGGTGAAAGGATTTGGCCGACAAAAGGGCCACACCGAGATTTATCGTGGAAGCGAGTACACTGTTGATTTTCTCCCCAAGATAAAGCTTGAGATTGTGCTGGAAGACGATCGTGTACAGGACGCGATAGATTCCATCGTAAAGAGCGCCAAGACGGACAAGATCGGGGATGGTAAAGTCTTCGTCAGTTCCGTCGAGGGTGTAACCCGAATTCGAACCGGTGAAACAGGAATCGATGCGGTTTAAGGGCGCTCCTGCGCCAACTCGCCTCCGTTTTTGTTTTTCTCCGGTCAAGATGACCAACTGAGACCGAGGATTGGGCGCGGCGAACCCAATAAATCGCAAGCAGTTGTAGTTAGTAGTGTTAAGTGAGAAGAAGCCTGTGAATAAAGTGTGGACAAAAGTTAATAGCTTACGCTGGATAAGACACGGCGCTGGTAATACTTTGCCCAGCGCATCGAGTGGTTCAACCGCGCCACGAAATGCAACCCAACCGAGACAAGCAACCTACCTGTTGGAGTAACCCAACCAACTGAAAACCATATGTTTATAATTTACAATCTATCGTTTTTCGTAGTCGAGCCGGAGCGTTCTCCGAGCCGATTTTTAACCCCCGTTCATCAATCGACGCCAACTGGGGTGGCTTTGTTCCAAGGGCACGATGGTAGAGAGTGAATAAAAACTGCATAACCCTGCTATCAAATCCCCGATGACAAAAACTTTTGAAAAAACATGGACGCAAGCAAGTGAAACATTGCGCACCATGGTCAACCCGGAACTCTTCAATCTTTGGTTTGACCCCATCCAACCCGGCACCATTGATGAGGAAACAGCCCTCCTGATTGTTCCCAATGAGTTTTGCGCTGTCTGGCTCAAGGATAATTACCTGGATCTGCTTCAGGATGTGTTGGCTCACATCACCGGGAAGAAACTGAGCGTTCGGTTTGAGGTGAACGAGAGCGCCAAGAACAGTGTTCCAACCCAAACCCCGGACACTCCCGCCGTCACCGGGGCCAAGCCGGCCAAGCGGGTGGTGGACGCCCAATCCCGTGCGTCTTCGGAAAAACTGTTCAACCCTAAAAACACCTTTTCCTCCTTCGTCGTCGGCGACAACAACAACTTTGCGCACGCCGCAGCCTTGGCCGTGGCCCAATCGCCGGGGCGCTCGTACAATCCACTGTTCCTTTACGGCGGAGTGGGGCTGGGCAAAACACATTTGCTGCACGCCATCGGCCACAATGTCCTGATGGAAAACCCAAAGTTGAAGGTCTCCTATCTTTCGTCGGAGAAATTTACCAACAAGTACATTGAGGCGATTCAGAACAACGACCTGGCCAAGTTCCGACGCACCTACCGCAACACCGATGTCCTCCTGATTGATGACATCCAGTTTCTCTCCGGCAAGGAACGCATCCAGGAGGAATTCTTCCACACGTTCAACGCCCTGCATGAGGCTCACAAGCAAATCGTGATGACCTGCGACCGGCCGGCCAATGAAATCAAGAACCTCGAGCACCGCCTGGTTTCCCGGTTCGAGTGGGGTCTGGTCACCGACATGCAGCCGCCTGATTTCGAGACGCGACTGGCCATCCTGCGAAACAAGGCTGTCACTCTCGGTGTTGATTTGCCCGATGAAGTGGTGAGTTTCCTGGCCAAGCGCATCCGCACCAACATCCGCCGCCTTGAGGGCGCGCTGATTCGCGTGTCCTCCTACCAATCCCTCACCGGCAAGCCGGTGACTCCCAACGCCGTCGAGAGTCTGCTCAAGGACGTGTTGCACGAGGAGGGGCGCACGGTCATTTCCATCGAGAACATCCAGAAACGTGTTGCCGAGCATTACGACATCCGCTTTGCCGACATGACCAGCCGGCGCCGGCCGGAGAACATCGCCTTCCCGCGCCAAATCGCCATGTATCTGGCCCGCGAGATGACCCGCAAATCCCTCAACTCCATCGGCGAGGCATTCGGCGGGCGCGACCACGGCACCGTGCTACACGCCTGCCGCCTTGTACGCGACCGGATGGAACAACAAACCGACGTGCGACAGGCCGTCCGGTACCTTGAAGGACAGCTTGGCCGCTAATCCGCAGCCGCTTGGCCAAGCGGTACCCCGAAAAAAGCCGCCGAGCGGCCCATGATATCCGCCGGGACGCCCAGCGCCTCTTTCAGCGCCACGTCACGATCCCACGGATTCCCGATCACGCCGATCGACTGCATCTGTTTGCGCGTCAGGTTTAGCGGGTAAAACCACGGCGACACGACGGCGGTATTGATGAGCGGAAAATCCGAACCGTAAAGCAGCCGCCCCCCGAGCCGCTCCTCGGTGATGGCCTGCCGCAGGTATCCAAGCTTGTTACCCTGCGTCATGCTCGAGATATCCGAGTAAAGATTCGGATAATCGCCGAGCATCCCGATCAGCCGGTCGATGTCCTCCTGTCCCTCGTTTTTCCCGGTTGACGCCGTGTGAGCGACGATCACCTTCACCCCGAGCGACAGCGGCAGCTTCAGCCGCACCGGGTCGGCCAGCTCATCCCGCGCGTGGGTGAACGAGCGCTCCTGCCCCGCGTGTGTCAGCAACGGCAGATCCAACGCAACCATTTTCCGGTAAAACGGCTCGTGCGCCTTGTCGGCGGGATCGATGAACTGGATCGACGGCAGCCACTTAAGCAGCAGCGCTCCGTTGTCCTTGGCCCACTGCAACCGTTCGAGCGCGTCGGGGCGGTGGGGGTTGATGCTCGCCCCGAAATACAGGTTCGGGTACTTGGCCGCCTCGGCGGCGACAAACTCGTTCGGTATGTAAAACTCCGTCCGCGAGCGGTCGAGTTGGCCGTTGGCATCCACCGCGCCATCCATCGCGAGAACGATCGCCGCGCCCACCCGCTGGCTCTCCCCGATCCCTTTGGCCAAACGCTCCACCAGCAACTGATCCCCCTTCTCCTCCGTCTCGGCCACGGTCACCCCAAACGCTTTCAGGTAGATTTTAAACCGAAAATTGTTCCGCAGTTCCTTCGAAACAAAGCAGCCGCTGTCGCCGGCGCCAATGCCGGCCACGTGACAGTGCATGTCGAGTATCAAGCCGTCATGCGGCTTGGCCAACGGCAGATACGGCCCGGAGAAAAACACCTCCCGCAGCGCCAGCAACAACAGCACGCCAACGCCCAGCCACTTGGCCAAGCGCACGCAGCGGCAATACCATCGCCGACGACCTTGTCTCGGTTCATCCAGTTTTTGCTTTATGTCCATCAGTTAATCCAAACTTGAGTTTCGCCCCCGCCAAGCGCACCCTTAAGGCATGTCAGAGATAGCGGAGTTCCTCCATCACGGCGCGGAGCAGATCACACCGAAAATCCTCGAGAGAATCCATAAAAAACTTCCCGCCCTCAAACTGGAGTTCGCCGAGATTGACGCACCTAAGTATCCCCACCTGACCGAGCAACTCGAGTTTTTGGCGGGCGTCGTCGAGGATTATATCGAGGGAGCCGACGACACCCTTCCGTTGGTGGCCGTGGCCGAGGCAGCCTACGCATTGGTTTACGCCCACAGGCAGCTTGGCCTTATCCCCAATCATTTACCGCACATTGGCCACGCCGACGAGTCGTCGATTGTCCGGGCCATCCTGATCGAGAACGAGCGCGTGCTCTCCGAGTATGCCGAGCGGCATGACATCGACTGGGTCACCGTCAAGCCGTGACAAGCTCCTCGAGAGCCTCCGTCAATTCCCGCGCGTACTCAGCGTTTACCGCTCACTGTCAAAGCTGAGTTTTACGGGCAATCTTCCAGATGCGCCGGTTGCTACGGACGTAAAGCGCGCCGTTCGAGACGGCCGGCGAACACTGGATCATCTCGCCCAAGTCCATCTCGCCGGCGATGCGTCCCTCCGGCGCTGACAGATCCACCACCTGCACCATGCCCTCCTCGTTGAAGACGTACAAGTGATTGTCCGCCACCACGGGCGAGCCGCCGAACGGCCCGTCGAGGCGCAGTTGCCAAAGCCGCTTGCCGCTGTCGGTGTCACCGCACGTCAGCACGCCGGCGCTGTTCAGGCTGTAAACCCGGTCGCGATGCACAAGCGGACTGGCGGTGTCCGGGCGCAACCGCGACGAGCGCCATTTCTGCTTAAACGACCTGCCGTCATCCGCCAACTCGAGTGCCGTCAAGCCGTGCGATGGCACGTAGAGGACTCCGCCGGCCAGCGTGCTCGACGGGATCGTCGATGCGCCGTCGGCGTAGTGCCAGGCGACCTCGCCGTTTTTCGGGTTCACGGCGTGGATGCCCCTGCCAGATTGCAGCAGCAGCATCTCCGCCCCCGCCCCGGTTTTTTGCACTGTGGCCGTGGTCCAGTTGGCTGACTTCGGACGATCCAACCTCCACAGGTTCACCCCGTTTTCTTTGTCGAGTCCGGCCGTTAACGACTCGCTATCATTCTCGACCTGCGCGACCAGCACCCCGCCGGCGAGCACGAGCGACGACGCCATGCCGAGGCTGTTGCGAGCATTCGGGTAATCCAGCGTCATGCCGCGAAGCCACTTGAGGTTGCCGTCGAGGTCGAGGCAGAACAGGTCATTCGATGAAAAGATCGCGAACAGCCGCCGGCCATCCGTCACCGGCGTGGGGGCGGCGATGCTCGTTTTGTCGTGGCACATCGTACTGCCCATCGCCCAAAACTGGCGCTGCCAAATTACCGAGCCATCGGCGGCATTGAGGCAGAGAATCTGCAACCGGTCCTGCCGCGTGCCGCCGCTGGCGGTGACAAACACCCGGTCACCCACGACGAGCGGGCTTGAGAGTCCCCGGCCCGGCAGGTCGATTCGCCAGGCGATGTGCTTCTTCGCGTCGAGCGCAACCGGTAGCCCGACTTCATCCGAAACGCCGTTGCCCAGCGGCCCCCGAAAGCCGGGCCAGTCGCCCGCCGCCAAGCCGTTGGCTAAGGCGGCAAAAGTGAAAGTAAGTAGAATTTTTTTCATGATTGTCTGATTACTGAGCGGTGACTTCGCGGTTCTTTTTCGTGGCGGAATGAATCGCCGTGCCGGTCGCGTCGCACACCCGCAACTGGAACTGCCATTGCACCGTCCAATCCTCAACCTGCTCATTTTGGCAGGCCTTCACGAGGATCGTGTTGCCGCCCTTCTTCAACTGCACCAGCAGTTTGTATTGGTCGATCCGCATGCCCCGGTGGTACTCGTCGTGTCCAAAGACCAACTCGCCGTTGAGCCAGATCTTCCACGCGTTTTTGCAGCCAATCCGCAGCTCGGCCGGCCGGTTGATGCCGGAGACAAACTCCGTCTGCGCGTAGCCGGTGACCTCCTTGAGATCGCCGTAAGGCTTGTTGAAATCCACCATCCCGTATTCGTCGCTGGTCGAGTAACTCTGCCACTTCACCTTGCCGTCCATGCCGTCGTACGACGCCGACAATTCCCCGTTTTTTTCCGGCCCGAACACCGACTCAAACCCGGCGCGATCCTTGTTGTGAAACGGGCCGGCCATTTGCCAGTCTACGAGAAAACCGAAGTGCCGCGTCAAGTTGACCTTGCGACCAAGCTCCCGCAACGCGCCGGAGATGGACTTGATTTGGTCGAGGTCGCGGGCGGCATCGAGCGCCTGCCGGTACAGCAACACGGCCGCCGGCTTGTTGCCGGCCTTGGCCAAGCCCTCCGCCTGGCCAAGCAGCCGGGCGACGGCCTCGCGGCGGAGGTCCACGCTGGGGTCGCCCAGCAAACCGGGGATGAGTTGCTCGGCGGCCTCGGCGTCAACGCGCCGGATCAGCTCAAAAGCCAGCGCGCGCGGTTTGGCATCGTGACTCCTGTTCAGTAGGAATTCGCCCAACTCGACCATAGGCAACGTGCCACCCTTGGCCAAAGTATTGCCGGCAATCACCTCGATGATGCTACGAAGGTAGTTCGCCGCGAAGGGGTTCGCCCCATCCATCCCGGCGAGCAACACCGGCAGCGTGTCGGCACCGACCTTAGCCAAGCGTTGCAGCGCCTGACTGGCGGCGGCGTTGCCCTGCCCTTCGCCGCCGACGGCGCGCAACGCCACCACCGACTTGTCGAAATCGCCATCCGCCGCCTGGCCAAACGAGGCTGACCAAACCAAACCTAGCGCCGCCGTCAAAACAAAAAAATGAGAGAGCCTCACGCAGGAAAAGCTACCGGTGACGCGAGCCATAAAAAAGCTTTTTGAGAAAAGAAACAGCTGGTTCTTTAAAGCCCATAAGGGGCTCTAATAGGCAGCTTCAGCTACTCCATTAATAGTACGCGCCGAAGAGGATCATCATCTCGTCGGTGCTGCGCAAGCCGAAGTTAATGGTTTGGTCCGTCCAGTTGTTGTAGGTGGTTTTCAGGCGAATTTTCTCGCCCCGTTTCACCACCAGCGGAGGGTCGAATTTCATCACCGGCGGATGCTCCCAGTCGTAGGATATGTAGAGCAACTCTCCATCCCGCTTGCCACCGGCGATCTCCACACGGAACTCAACGGTCTTCTCGTGCGAATGCGAGAAGAGTTGGAAAATATTCATGGTTTCGGACGCGCTAAAATCAGCGGTCACCGTGGTTTCCCGGTTGGGAGGCAGATCGATGTCCGTATTGTTCATATTGATGATCTTAGCCTCGTGCTTCACTGTCGCCTTTTCAACTGTGTGCAGATTCATGTAAACCTCGCCGGTAGAGGGTTTGTCGGTTCGGTTAACGTAATGCGTGTTCAGGTCGATACCGGTTTGGGCCGGAAGCTTGAGCGCCACACCCTGGGGGAATGAGTAATCGAGGCGCGGTGTCTGTGTCCCGGCAAAAAAATCGTGGAACGCCATCGTCGCCAACACCAACGGATCGTCCTCGCCACTAGGCAGGTGCAGGTCGCGGAGTTTGTTCGGCACGAACAACTGCTTGGCAAACGAGAAAAACGGGCTAGATGAATCGAGCAGGTAGCCGATGAAATGGTGGCTACCCGATTTCATCTCAATTTGGACGCGGTTCACATACACCGATTTGTTGTTGTTGAGCTCCTTGTACATAAAGAACTCGCGCTCGAAATTTGCCGGCACCTCGAATGGCCCGACGTGTAGTTGGATTCCATTGTCCGGTTTGTCTAAGGGCGTGAACGGCGGAGGTGCATAGCGCTCGAGGTTGGCCAAGTCGGCGACCTTGGCCACGATGCCGTGCTCCGGCGCGCCCTCGAGAATCCATTGCAGGATGAACTTGAGCTCGCCGTCGGTCAGTGGGTCAGCGCCCAACGGCATCAGGGAGCCGTAGCCAGGGTGGTCGTCGTAAAAATGCTGCCTTTCGGCGGTGTTGATTTTCTCCCACAGAAAACTTTTGCCGAGGCTTGCCAGCCCCTCTGTGCCGACGAGTTCCAGCCCGTCCTCGAGCGCGTAAGTGTTGGCCGGCTTGCGATTGACGAGCTGCCCATAGGCGACATCCGGCGTGAGCAGAAGCTTCGACTGCTTGGCAAACGTCGTGCCCTTGCTGTGGCAACCGGCACAGCTCGGGCCAAGGATGCGATCACGAATAATGCCCCAAGTGGACGTGCCGCCCTCGTAGCGCACTCGATAAAAACGGCTCACCGCCCCCCCACCCACGTCCTGAAACACTGTCTCCTCGTCGGTGGCCTTGAGTAGCTCGACATTGTTCCATTGCTTCAGGTCGGTGGAGCTTTCCACGTGAAACCCGTCGCCAAGAAACCGGGTAAAGTAGTTCACCCCCGGACCGTCAACGCTAAACTGAAACTGCCCCGCTTGACCAAGCCCCTTCGGCTTGAGTGCAAACTCCAGCCGACCGTCTGCGTACCCGTCTGCGTGCCCATCGCCATCATCATGCCCCGGCCCCGCTATGGCCATTCCCGCGGCAAAAGTCATTCCCAACAAACAGGTCAATTTACTCATCCAGCACACACCAAGTCCTACAATGGCAATCTAACGAAGGTTACGCTCCTTCGCTCTTTTCGTCTCGGGCCGATTTCAGGCTACCCACGAGAGTGCTCGGATCAACCTCAAAATCCATCCGCACCAACCGCCGCGACTGGTCCGTACTCGGCGCGCTGGCCGGCACCGCCTGCAACTGCTTCATCCCCGCTGGGAAATAGATCAAGAACGTCGCCCCAGTAAACACTGTCGCCGCGAGGTACCACCAAAACAGCCAATCCTCCCCTAGGCCAAACTGGTCTTTCCGGCCCAGCACCACCAACGCGACGACGATCATCTGCAGCACCGTGGCGCATTTGCTGATAAAGTGCGGCTGGATCTTCATCTTGCCGCACCAATGGGTGATCACGAAAAAACCCAGCAGCAAAAACAGGTCACGCCCAAACACCACCCCGATCATCCAGACCGGCAGTTGCGGAAGGTGGTCGCTGGAAAAACTCAGCACCACCAGGCCGGACACCAGCAGCAGCTTGTCCGCCATCGGGTCGAGGAAAGCCCCCAACTCGCTGCGCTGCTTGAAGCGCCGCGCGATGTAGCCGTCCACCCCATCACTGACCACCGCCACCAGGAACGCCCCGACGGCTATCCACCAACTCGGATCCGTCCCCTTGTCAGCGAAATCCAGCAGGGAAACCACAAACACCGGCACCAGCATCAGTCGGAAAATCGAGATGTAATTCGGAATCGTCATCAGTCACGCGCCTGGCCAGTGGCGTTTGGGGCTTAAGCCAATGCGCCTCTCACCACATTGCCGTGGACGTCGGTCAGGCGGAAGTAGCGGCCCTGATACTTGAACGTCAGCCGTTCGTGGTCGATACCAAGCAAATGCAGCAGTGTCGCATGAAAGTCGTGCACATGGACGCCGTCCTTGACGACGTTGTAGCCGTAGTCGTCGCTCTGGCCGACGGCGGTGCCGCCCTTCGCGCCGCCGCCGGCCATCCACAGCGAGAAGCAGCGGCCGTGGTGATCACGACCAAAGTTATCCTTACCCAGCGTGCCTTGGCAGTAGTTGGTGCGGCCAAACTCGCCACCCC
>Ga0066836_10000588_pt1 | contig 17839 bp, 18 predicted proteins | sample ETNtaG_18_FD_71568 | JGI IMG/M metagenome (GOLD analysis project Ga0066836, IMG submission 71568) | Marine microbial and viral communities from oxygen minimum zone, Eastern Pacific Ocean - ETNP201302SV91 | ecosystem: Environmental > Aquatic > Marine > Oceanic | place: Pacific Ocean: Eastern... | reverse complement strand
AAAGATAAAAAAAAATGGGATCTAAAAAAATTCAAAAAAATGATAAAAAATAAAAATGTCTACCTAACATTTGATGTTGATGGTTTTGATTCAAGTTTGATGCCTGCTACTGGCACGCCAGAACCAGGTGGATTATTTTGGGATGAAACATTGGATATTATTAAAATAGCATCAAAAAATTCTAAAATTGTTGGTGCCGACATTAATGAATTAGCTCCAATAAAAGGTTTTCCTACTTATAATTTTTTAGTAGCTAAACTAGCTTACAAAATTTTATCCTATAAATTTTTATTTTAAGAAGCTTTAACTGTATCTAACAATAATTTGAATGGGATTAGCATTAATAATGCTACACATATTTTCACTGCTAAATCTCCCAAAGATAATGTTATCCAATTTATACCTGTTCCATAAAATGAAATTGAAAAGAATAATAATGTATCCACCACTGAGCCTGCAAAAGAAGATGTTAATGGAGCTATAAACCATTTTTTTTTTCTTAATTTATCAAATATTTGTATATCTAATAATTGTGCAATTATAAATGCAGTTCCAGAACCAACTGCAATTCTAATTGAAATTAAATCATATAAAAATACGAAAAGACTAAATAAAATACCTATAGTAAAACCAATATAAGCAATTTTTCTAGCAATTATTTTTCCATAAGATCTATTTGCTAAATCCGTAATTAAAAATGCTATTGGATAACTAAAAGCACCATAAGTAAGAATTTCTTCTTGTCCAAAAAATTCAAAAGGAAATTGAACCAAATAATTTGAAACAAGAACTATAATCCCCATGCAAATGGCAAGGATTAAAAAAATCTTGTCCATTAAATTAATGATTTTTTCTTAATAAAATACTTTTTTTTATCTTTTTTACTCTTGGGGAAAGATTTTTAAATTTCGCATCTTGTAAAAAAAGGTCTAGTCCACCCTTTTTATCAACAGATCTTAAAGCTGAATTTGTGACATTAAGTTTTAAATTTCTTTTAAGTATGTTGCTCGAAAAAGAAACTTTTTTTAAATTTGGAAAAAACTTCCTTTTAACTTTATTATTTGCATGACTTACTTTATGGCCTTTAAGAGGTCTCTTACCAGTTAATTCACATTTTCTCGGCATAAGGAGAGGGTATAAATCTTGTCTCAATCAACGTCAAGTTTAGATATTCATATTGACATAAATATTTTTCAGGATTACTTATAAAAATAACTATATTTTATTTTAATGCAAGTTTCTAAGTGACTATAAATTTCATTTTAGCTTTCCTTGGTGGTTTTATTAGCTTTCTTTCTCCCTGTGTTCTGCCACTAATTCCTGGATATCTTTGTTATATTTCGGGAAACACACTTAAAGATATAAAAAATAATCAAAAATCAGTTTTATTTAAATCTGTTTTTTTTTCTTTAGGTTTTTCAATAGTTTTCATTTCTTTTGGAATGACGGCTTCATTTGTTGGAAATTTTTTAATAAATTACTCAAATCATTTGAGATTAATTTCTGGCACTATAATTATTTTATTTTCATTACAATTAATTGGTTTAATTAACTTAAAAATATTAAATACTGAAATGAGATTTTTTACGAAAAAATATAATAATAATTTTATATTTCCATTAATAGTTGGTTCAGCTTTTGCATTTGGATGGACTCCTTGTATTGGTCCAATTTTGGGATCTATTTTAGCTCTAGCTTCACTGGAAGAAAAATTAAATGATGCAATTTTACTATTAATTTTTTATTCACTTGGTTTAGCAATTCCATTTATTGGATCAGCATATGCAATCAATAAATTTCTGAGCTTAACAAATAAAGTAAAAAAATATATTTCATATTTTATTAAAGGAGGAGGGATAGTACTTTTAATTACTGGAATATTAATAATTACAAATCAGCTACAAATAATAGGTTATTTCTTGTTGGAAGTTTTTCCATTTTTTTCAAAATTTGGCTAAATCTTTTTGTCCAATAATTTCATTTAAATTTTTAATACCATCGTCTTTTAATTTCTTAATTAATTCTTCTTTAATTTTTCTTATAAGATATGGTCCTTGATATATCATCCCTGTATATAACTGAATTAAAGAAGCGCCTGATAAAATTTTATTGTATGCTGATTCAGCCGAATCTACGCCTCCTACTCCAATAATTGGAATTTGTTTTTTGACTATATTGAAAAATTTTCTTATCAGTTCATTTGAAATCGTTTCAATCGGCTTTCCTGAAAGACCTCCTTTTTCTATTGATTTAATATCTTTTAAGTTTTCTCTATTTCTTTCAGATGTATTTGAAACAATAATTGCGCTAATTTTATTTTCTAAAACTATTTTAGCAATAGGGCTAATTATATCCTCTTCTATATCTGGTGAAATTTTCAACATTATTGGTATATCAGATTTAAGATTATCCTTTTCTTGATTAATCTTTTTAATTAGTGAAATTAATTTATTTTCATTGTGAAAATCCCTAAGATTCTCAGTGTTTGGTGAAGAAATATTTATAGTTATATAATCGGCAAGATTAAAAAATTTTTTAAAACATATCAAAAAATCATTTTCTTGATTTTTAGAATCTTTATTTGGACCAATATTTATACCCAATATGCCCTTAGGTCGATTTTCTAAAATTCTTTTATAAATTATATCTGAGCCATCGTTATTAAAGCCCAATCTATTAATTAAAGCTTCATCTTTTTGAAGCCTAAATATTCTAGGCTTGGGATTGCCAAATTGTTTTAATGGGGTAACTGTGCCAACTTCCACAAAACCAAACCCAATTTTGAATAAAGCATTATAAACTTCTGCGCTCTTGTCAAAACCAGCGGCAATACCAATTGGATTACTAAATTTTTTTCCAAATAAATTAACTTCTAAAACCTCTTCATCTCTTACCTTGAAAAAATTATTTGGTATACAATTTAATTTTAAAGAATTGATTGCTAAATTATGAGCTGTTTCTGGATCAATTTTAAACAAAAAAGGTTTTATAACTGAAAACATAAATAACTATTTTATTCTTTCTTTAATCAACTCAATCATTTCTTTTATTCCAAAAAAACTTATAAAAAAACCAATCCTCGGACCATTTTCGTCGCCAAAAACTACCTGATAAATTAATTTAAACCATTCTCTTAAATTTTCTTTAAAACCATTATCTTTTCCTACTGTATAAATAATGGTTTGAATTTCTTCTGGATCCATTTCTGTTTTACAATTTTCCAAGCTTTTAATAAGTGAGAGTAAAGCTTTTTTCTCACTTTCATTAGGTTTCTTAAATTTCTTCTTAGATTTTACAATATCTTCAAAATATTTTATTGCATATTCAACCAATTTATCAAAAATAGGATGTTTTTTTTCATTAATATCTTGTTTATACTTTTTAACAAACTTCCATAAAATTTCTTTATTAGATGCATTACTGGTTCCAACTAAATTTAACAACATTGAAAAAGGCATAATAAAATTTTCATTTGGTGGATTTCCAGAATGGACATGCCAAACTGGATTAAGAATTTTTTCTGAAATATTTTGAGTTTTATATGATTCCAAATAACTTAGGTAATCATCAACTGCCTTTGGCACTATTTCAGGATAAAGTTTTTTTGCTCTTTTTGGATTCTGATACATAAACAATGTTAAACTTTCCGGGGACGCATATTTTAACCAGTCTCCAATTGTAATACCATTTCCTTTTGACTTTGAAATTTTTTCACCTTTTTCATCTAAAAATAATTCATAGGCAAAACCAGATGGTGGTCTTTTGCCCAAAATATTACAAACTTTTGAAGAGAGTATTGCGCTTTCAATTAAATCTTTTCCGTACATTTCAAAATCTACATCTAGTGCAAACCATCTCATCGCCCAATCTACTTTCCATTGAAGTTTGCAATTTCCATCAAGAATACTTGCTTCAAGTTTTTCTCCATTGTTATCAAAAATTATAATGTTTTTATCTTTTATAATTTCTATCATTGGTATTTCCAATACTTTTCCGGTTTTTTTACATATCGGAAGAAAAGGACTATAAGTTTTTTGTCTTTCTTTACCTAGAGTAGGCAAAATTATATTCATAATCTCTGAATATTTTTTTAAGACCAAAGATAAAGCTTCGTTAAATTTTCCAGACTTATACAAAGATGTTGAGCTTTTAAACTCATATTTAAAATTAAAATCATCTAAAAATTTTTTTAACATTTCGTTATTGTGCTCTCCAAAACTTTCGTATTTATTAAACGGATCTGGAATATGAGTTAATGGTTTGTGTAAATAATTTTCTAGTTTTTTTGAATTTGGTATATTATCCGGAATTTTTCTAAGTCCGTCCATATCATCTGAAAAAGTAATTATTTGAGTTTCTATATCTTTAATACTTTTAATAGCATTAACCATCATTGTTGTCCTAGCAACTTCTGCGAATGTTCCAATGTGTGGAAGCCCGCTGGGACCATAACCAGTTTGAAGGGTAATTTTGCCCTTTTTGTCTAAAACTTTACTCCTCTCCTTAATTAGCTTTTTTGCCTCTACAAAGGGCCAAGAAGTTGTTTTTTCAATTATTGATTTATCAATCACTATTTTACAGATTTATTAAATTTATATTTAAAAATATAGATAAATTTAAATCTAATCTATTGAAATTTACATAGCATAAAATATTGTTTCTCAAATAATGGCTAATTTTAAAACAGTTTTTTTTGCACTTGGAATTTTATTGGTGATTCTTGGTTTTTTTATGATTGTTCCAATTTTTGTTCAGTTGATTTATGCTGAATTTGACGGAACTTTTATCTATTCCTCAATAGTGACGATATTCATTGGTATACTTTTTCTGCTCTCAAACTTAGATCAAGAAAAAAAGCTTAATTTACAACAAGCCTTTTTACTAACTGCTTTGTCGTGGATTGGTATTGCAATTTTTGGCTCCTTGCCATTTGTGTATTCTTCTTTGGAAATGAGTTTTAGTGATGCTTTTTTTGAAAGCATGTCCGGAATAACTACGACAGGGTCGACTGTAATGGAAGATTTAAATAATTCACCAAAAGCTATTTTAATATGGAGATCTCTTCTTCAGTGGTTAGGAGGAATTGGTATAATTATAATGGCAATTTCAGTTCTTCCTTTGCTCAGCATTGGTGGAATGCAATTATTTAAATTGGACAATTCTGATACAACAGAAAAAATATTGCCAAAAACAAGAGAGATAGCATTAAATATTTCTTTAATATATTTATCTTTAAGTTCAATTTGTGCTTTAGCTTATTATCTGGCTGGAATGAATATTTTTGATAGCATAGCTCATTCAATGACAACTATCGCAACAGGAGGTTTTTCAACATACAATGAATCAATTGGATTTTTTAACAATCCAAAAATTGAAATTATTTCAATAATATTCATAATTTCAGGAAGTATACCTTTTATATCTTACTTAAAATTTATTTCGGGAGATAAAAAAATATTTTTTAGAGACGTTCAAATAAAAGGTTTTTTCTATATTTGTTTAGTATCGGTAATAATAATTACAATTTCTTTATACTTTAAAGATCAAAGTAATTTTTTTACCAATTTAAGAATTTCAGCATTTAATGTTACTTCTATTTTATCTGGAACAGGATATGTAACATCTGATTTTAATTTATGGGGAAAATTTCCAATTGTCTTTTTTCTTTTTTTAATGTTTGTAGGAGGTTGTGCTGGCTCAACGGCGTGTGGTTTAAAAATTTTCAGAATACAAATTCTTTGGTCATTTATTATTAATGAATTAAAAAAATCTATATATCCAAGAGGAATCTTTCCCTTATCTTATAATAATGAAAAAATTGAAGACAGACATATATCTTCAATAATTTCTTTTGTTTTTTTATTTTTTATAATATTTTTTATAATTTCAATGCTTTTATCTTTAACTGGTCTTGACTTTATTTCTTCTATTTCTGGTGCGGCAACTTCTATTTCAAATGTGGGGCCAGGACTTGGAGATATAATTGGGCCTAGTGGTAATTTTCGAAATATACCTGACATTTCAAAATGGATTTTAAGTTTTGCTATGTTATTAGGTAGGCTTGAAATTTTTGCAATTTTAATACTTTTTTCTCCAAATTTTTGGAGAACATAAAAAATTATGACTAAATTAACTAAGATAAAAAAAAAAGATATATCAATTTTCTTTGAAAATAGGTCTACAAGAATGTTATTTTTTGGTTTTTCATCTGGGCTTCCAATTCTATTAGTTTTTTCTACTCTGTCAGTATGGTTGGTAAAAGCTGGAGTAGATAGAAGTACCGTAACAATATTTAGCTGGGCTGGCTTTGCATATGCTTTTAAATATATATGGTCACCCTTAATTGACAATTTTAAATTACCTTTATTTGGAAAATTTGGTCAAAGGAAGAGTTGGCTGCTTTTATCTCAAATAATGATTGTGGTTTCTTTATTGTTTACTGCTTCTACAGATCCATCAAAGACACTTGTGTTTACAGCAATTGCCATTACATTTCTTGCTTTTTCAAGTGCTACACAAGATATTGTTATTGATGCTTTCAGAATAGAATCTGCACCCCAAAAATTTCAAGGTGTTTTGTCATCAATGTATATAGCTGGTTACAGAATAGCGATGTTAGTTTCTGGTGCAGGAAGCCTTTGGTTAGCTTCATATTTAGGAACAAATATCTACAAGCCTGAGGTATGGCAAATAGTATATATTTTTATGGCTTCTTTAATGTTTATTGGAATTTTAACTACATTTTTATCCCCTGAACCAAAAATTAAAAAATTTAATTTAATTAAAATAAAACAACAGTTTAGATTTTTTTTAGTTTTTATTTCTTCAATTATTATATTTGTAATTTTTTACTCTTTAATTAATAATCCATTCTCTGAAAAAAAAATTTTAGATAGTTTTTTATTTGCCTCTGTTAAAATTTTATTATGTTTTGCATTAGCTGGGTTGACAGTTTATTTATTTATAATTATAGGATTCATATCAAAAAAAGATGTCGGTTTAGCTTATATAAAGCCTATTACTAATTTTACAAATAGATATGGAAAATTTGCAATAGCAATCCTGTTGTTAATTGGGCTTTATAGAATAGCTGATGTGGTTATGGGAGTGGTGGCTAATATTTTTTATCTTGAAAAAGGTTTTAATATCAAAGAAATAGCTACCTATTCAAAATTTTTCGGTGTTTTTGCTACTATATTTGGTGGATTTGTTGGTGGGATATCAGCTTTAAAATATGGAACTATGCGTGCATTATTTTTTGGAGCTCTCATTGCAGCCACCAGTAATTTACTGTTTGCATGGTTAGCCATGTCTCAACCCAGTATTAAGTTTCTTATAATAGTTATTACAGCAGACAATATATCAAGTGGTTTTGCTGGCGCTGCTTTTGTTGTATATCTTTCTAGTTTGACATCAATAAAATTTACCGCAACTCAGTATGCATTATTTAGCTCTATAATGCTTTTTTTGCCAAAATTGATAGCTGGTTATTCCGGAAGCTGGGTTGATGTAATGGGATATCCAAATTTTTTCATATTAACAGCTGTTCTTGGAATACCAGTTTTAATAATGATATTATGGATTTCTAAAATTGCACCTGTAAAAAATTAAAATATGAGAAATACTCAATTTATTTTAAATGTTTACGAAAAGATGAATTCATCATCTAAAATTGCAACTCAACTTTTATATGGAGAAATATTCAAAATCCAAAAAAAATATAAAAATTGGATAAAAATAAAATCTTCATATGATAATTATGTTGGTTTTATTAAAAAAAAAAATTTTAAGCCTAATTTAATATCCACTCATAAAATAAATAAGCTTTATGCAAATCTTTATAAAAAGCCAAATAAAAATTCAAAAATCAAAAATAAAATAAGTTTTTGTTCAACTATTAAAGTTATTAATAAAAAAAATAACTTTTACAAATTTGATAATTATTGGATAAAAAAAAATGATGTAGATCTGATAAAAAAGAAGATAAATATTTTTTCAAAAATTAAAATTTTTAAAGGAATAAAATATAAATGGGGTGGAAAAAGTTTTAAAGGAATAGATTGTTCAGCTTTAGTCCAAATATTCTTCAAATATAATAATAAATTTTGTCCAAGAAATTCCAGGGATCAAATGAGGTTTTTTAAAAAAAAAATCAATATTGAATATTTGAAAAAAAATAATCTAATTTTTTGGAAAGGTCACGTTGCAGTTGCTTTGTCAAAGAATCAACTTGTCCATGCTTATGGGCCCTTGAAAAAAGTAGTAATAATGAATACTTATCAAACAATCAGAAGAATAGAAAAAACTGCAAATTTGAGAATGATTTGCATTAAATCAATATGATTATAAAAAATTAATAGTTGTTTATGGATGATTTAAAATTAGAAATAGAAAAAATAATGAATTATTTTAACTCTGGAAGATTTTTAGAGGGAGAAACAAAAGTAAAAATTCTTTTAAAAAAATATCCAACTCTAGCTTATCTTCATAATTTATTGGGTTTATTATTAAAAAATCAAAATAAGATTGTTGAGGCCGAAAAATCTTTTGCAGAAGCAATAGTTATGAATCCAAAATTTGGAATGGCTTATAACAATTTGGGAAATATTTACTATAAAAAAGACAATAAAAACGCAAAAGAATATTACGAAAAAGCCTTAAAGCTAGAGCCAAAATCTGTAGAAATTTTAAATAATCTTGGAAACTATTTTAAAAAAAATAATAAAATTGAAGAATCAATTAAATATTTTAATCAATCTTTAGAAATTAATTCCTCACACCCATTAACAAATCATAATCTTGGTATGACCTATCAAGCAAAAGGTGATTTTAAAAAAGCTGAAGAATGTCTACTTAATACAATTAATTTAAAACCTGATTTTTATCTTGCTCATTTAAACTTATCTATAAATAAAAAATATCAAACAAATGATAAGCATTTGAAGCAGATGGAAGAAATTAACATAAATAAAAAAATGCCTCAAAAAGAAAAATTTTATTTATTTTTTGGATTAGGTAAGGCTTATGAAGATATACATGAATATAAAAAAGCATTTCAATTTTTTGATTTAGCTAATATTGAAAAAAGAAAAACTATAAAATTTGATATAAAAAAACAAAAAGAAAATTTTAAAAATATAAAAACAGCCTTCACAAAAGAAGTATTTAAAATGAATCCTACAAAAGCTTCCAGTGAAAAAGTGCCTATCTTTATATTGGGTATGCCAAGATCGGGCACAACTCTAGTTGAACAAATAATTTCTAATCATAATTCAGTTTTTGGAGCTGGAGAACTGCATGATTTACAAAATATTTGTTCAAAATATTTTAGTATGAAAGATGATTTTTTAGAATTTCCAAAAAATCTTAAAGATTGGAAAAAATATGATTTAAAAAAAATTGGCAATGAATACATCTCAAATATTAAAGAATATTCGAATAATAAAAATTATGTAACGGATAAAATGCCACATAATTTTTGGTATATTGGTTTAATAAAACTGATTCTCCCAAATGCAAAAGTAATCCATTGTAAACGTGATCCAAAAGATACTTGTTTTTCAATATTTAAAAATTGTTTTAGTGGTGCAATAGACTATGGATATAATCTAGATGAACTTATTGAATACTATAATCAATATTTAGATTTAATGAATCATTGGGAAAACTGTTTGCCAGATTTCATTTATAATATTTCATATGAAAAACTTATAAAAGATCAAATAAATGAAACGAAAAAACTAATAAAAGCTTGCAATTTAGATTGGGATGAAAAATGTTTAGAACATTCTAAAAATCCAAAACTAATTTTAACTTTAAGTACAAACCAAGCTAGAAAAAAAATTTATGATTCTTCTATTGAAAAGTGGAAAAATTATGAAGAATATCTTAAAACAAAATTCGTAAATCTAAGAACATAATTTTAATGGACTCCAAATCGTGGCTGAAAACTTTTATTATTTAAACACTACTTTTGATCTATATTTAAATAGAGAAATAGAAAGAATAACAGAAAATCTAAATAAAAAAAATTTTCAAAAAGCTGAGCAAGATTCGAAAAGGTTACTTAAAGAATTTCCAAAACATTTTGTTGTAAATAATCTTTTAGGCTTATGTTTTTATTATCAAAATAAAATGAATGATTCTGAATTATATTTTAGCAAAGCAATAAAAGAAGAGAAAAAATTTGAAGATGGATATAAAAATCTTGGAACTGTCTATAAAAGAACAGGTAAAATAATAAAAGCAAAAAATACTTTTGAACAACTATTACTGATAAATCCAAAATCAATTAATGGGCTTATAAATTTAGGTGATATTTTTCAAGAACTAAACCAAATTGAAAAGGCAATAAATTTTTATAAAAAAATCTTAGAAATAGACAAAACAGCATATCTTATTTTTTTTAAAATTGGAATTTGTTTACAAAGTTTAGGAAAATTTGATGAAGCAAAAAATTATTTTGATAAATCAATGGAATTAAACAAGACCTTTACACAACCAGAATATAACATAAGTTTATCATCAAAATACGAAAGCGAAAATGACTCACATTTCAAAAGGCTTAAAGAAAAAGATTTGATTATTTCAAATAATTTAAGAGAAAAAGTTCCAATATATTATAGTTTAGGTAAAGCATATGAAGATATAAAAGAAGCAGATAAGGCATTTGAATTTTTCAATAAAGCTGCTTCTCTAGAAAAAAAATTTATAAATTATGACTTTGATTATGAAAAAAAATTATTTGAAAATATTAAAACTTTCTTCGATAAAAAAGAAATTACTTACATAAATTCAAAAGAAAAAAGTGATGTAATTTTTATTTTAGGTATGCCTCGATCTGGAACAACTTTGGTTGAGCAAATAATTTCTTCTCATGATGATGTTTATGGTGCAGGTGAGCTACCTGATGTAATGAATATTTTTTTAACTCATTTTTTTGATAGAAAAAAAAAAGTTTTTTTACTCTCTAACAAACAATTAAATGATAAAAAATTTTTAAAAAAAATACGTCAAGAATATTTGAATAGTATAGGCAGATTTTTTTCTGGTGAAAAAAAGATATTAATTGATAAATCTCCATTCAATTTTAAATTTATTGGTTTAATAAAATTAATTCTACCAAATGCAAAAGTCATTCAATGCGAAAGAAATGCTATAGATAATTGTCTTTCAATATATAAAAATAACATTGGAAGCGCAGCATCAAATTTTAAGTACGATTTTAAACAATTGGGAGAATATTATAAATCATATCTAGATTTAATGAATTTTTGGAAAAAAAAATTTCCTAATTTTATCTATAAATTGTCTTACGAAAAACTAGTTCAAAATCAAAAAAATGAAACAAAAAAAGTTTTAAACTTTTGCAATCTTTCATTAAATGAAAAATGTTTTGAATTTGAAAAAAATGTAAAATTTATTAAAACTGTAAGTCTTTTTCAGGCTCGGAAACCTGTATATCAAACTTCAATAAATAGTTGGAAAAAATACGAAAAACATCTATCGCCTTTAATAGAAGTTTTACAATCTAAATAATAGTTTATTTATATTCTACTTTCTGTAAATAAAGACCATGGGCAGGAGCTGGAGGAGCACAATTACTTCTTTTTTTTGATTTAAAATTTTTTTTGAATAATGATAAAGGCCATTTTTTTTCTCCAACATATTTAATTGCACCAACCATTGATCTTACTTGATTTTGAAGAAATGATTTTGAAGTAAAAACTATTTCAATTGTATCTTTTTTTTTATTCAACTTAACATTTTTTATAGTTCTAATAGGAGATTTAGCTTCACATGAAGATGCTCTAAAAGTAGAAAAATCATGAGTTCCTTTCAAAAATTTTAAGCTTTTTTTCATCAATTTATAATCTAGTTTTTTTTTAACATGCCATGCTCTATTAGGATTTAAAGCTAATGGAGATATTCTGTTTACAATAAGATACTTGTACGTCCTTTTTTTTGCGCTAAATCTTGCATGAAATTTTTTATCCCTTTCTTTTATATCTAACAAAGATACATGTTGTTTAAATAAATAGTGATTAATTGCTGCCAAAAATTTTTTCTTTTCTATTTTATTTTTAGTTTCAATATGCGCAGATTGTTCTATTGCATGCACTCCAGCATCTGTTCTGCCTGATCCAATAACATTTATCTTTTCCCTTAAAAATTTCCTTAAGACTTTCTCTAAAATTTCCTGAATTGAGAGACCATTTTTTTGATATTGCCATCCAACAAAATTTGAACCATCATACTCAATTTTTAAATGATATTTATACATTTAAGATAAAGTTATGCCTTTTTTAATTCTTGAACCTATTAAAAAATCTACTGTTTTTTGAGTATTCTTTCCTTGTCTCTGAATTTGTAAAATTCTTAATGAATTTGATCCGCAGCCAATTGTAAGTTTGTTGTCTAACACTAAACCTGGTTTTCCGCTTAAATTTGAAAAATCAGCTTCAATTACCTTATATCTTTCTCCGTTAAAATAAAAATGAGCGGATGGGTTCGGGTAAAGTCCATTAATTTTTGCAATAATATCTTCCGAACTTTTCTTCCAATCAATCTTTGATTCTTCTTTTAAGATTTTTTTTGCATATGTTGCCTCATTATGGTTTTGATCCTTGAATTTAGCTTTGCCAGATTCTATTAAATCTAAACAATCCAAGATAACTTCCGAGCCTACTCTTGATAATTTATTTGCTAATTCTTCTGAATTTAATTTATTGTCTAATTGAATTTCTTTTTTTAAAAGAACAGGTCCTGTATCTAAACTTTCTTCCAACTTCATAACACTAATTCCAGTTAATTTATCTCGATTCATAATGGATCTTTGAATTGGTGCGGCACCTCTCCATTTTGGCAAAAGAGATGCGTGAATATTAATAAAACCATGTTTGGGTATTTCTAGGAATTCTTTTGGAATTAATTGACCATAAGCAACTACAACTGCAATATCTGGATTCAAATTTTTAAAATAATCTAACTCTTTTAAATTTTTTTTTAAATTTTCTGGTGTTCTTATATTAAGAACAATATTTTCTGAAAATTTCTGAACTTTAGATTTATTAACTTTTTGTCCTCGATTAGATTGTTTTGGAGGCTGGCAATAAACCGCACATATGGGATAACCATTTTGATACAGTGATTTCAGTATAGGCACAGAAAAATCTGGTGTACCCATAAATACAATTTTTTTGAACATGAAAATTTTAAACTACTATACGGTTTATATTTTCTTTTTTCTGTTTTGAAAGTTTTTTAATAATCATTGATTTTTTTAATTTTGATAAATAGTCAATGAATAATATACCTTCTAGATGATCCATTTCATGCTGGATGCAAGTTGCAAGAATTCCTTCTGCCTTTAACAATTTGGACTCACCATAATAGTTTAAGTATTCTACATGGCATTGTTCTGGCCGATTAATTTCTGCAAACTGATTTGGAACAGACAAACATCCTTCTTCATAAATTGAATCTTGATCAGCTCTCCAAATAATTTTTGGATTTACGAAAAAAATAGGATTTTTTTTATCTTTACTAATATCTAATACAATTACTCTTTTTGGAACTCCTATTTGTATTGCCGCAAGTCCAATTCCAGGAGCGGCATACATTGTATCTAACATGTCATCCATTAAAGATTGTATTTCAGAACTTACTTGCTGAACATTTTCAGATTTTTTTCTTAAAATTTTATTTGGTTCAATTAATATTTTTTTAACAGTCATATTATCTCAATATACAGTATATTTATTTTAATTCTAGAAAGTTATTAAACTCTTTCGGGAAGTGTCTTAACAATAATATTATTTCTTAATTTCTTAGCTTTTAATTTATCAAGAGTTGCAATAATAAAATAAAGCGTTTCTGGATCAAGGTCTACAAGCTTATCCTCTCCCACTATATCTACAATCTTCAACAAAACTAAACCAGTTTGATTTTGTTCACTCCAATTAATCAATTCTTTAGGAATAAAAAGCTCAGTATTCTTGGTTTGGCGCTGATATTGTTCTTGTAACTTCTTGGGAATATTAATTCCATCTGACTCTAATGCCTCCAGCAAAATTGTATCTTTTATAGAAAAAAAATAATCTTTGTTTTTTCTGATATTTTTATAAACACTATTTAGATCTTTTTGAATTTTTGAAATTTGATAATCCTCGTCAAAATATTTAATAAGTTTTGACCTATGTAAAATTTTATTGTTTGTCTTAATTTTTTTTGACTCTTTTTGATTTCTGTAAGAATTCATTACTAAATCATAAAATGAAATATGTCTTTCAGAAATATCATTTTTATTAATTTCGCTGAGTATAGAAACAGATTCGTCATAAACTGCCTTTTTTATATTATCTTTCTCAAATAAATCATTTAGTAAAACTAGGAAGTCAATTTTTTTCTCAACATTGTCTGTTAGTAAAATACTCTGATATATTAAAGCTCTTGCTTTATAGTTTGGAAGATTCTTATAAACCTGTTCCGCATTAATTAATTGGTTAATATTGAATAAAACTTGCTTGTAAATATTAAAAATTTCATTTTTATTAAATGTGGTTTCGTCTGCCGCTGCTTTTTCATATAAGTTAATTTTTTCTTCATCTTCCAAATCAAATGCAGCATTATTTGTTAACAAATTATTTGAGGACAGGTATCTCCAAATATATGGGCTAGTTTTTTCTGTTGGCTCATATTTGAAATTTTTATTAACAATATAAGATAAATGAAAATCAAATAAATTTTTATCTGATATTTTGGTATTTGCTTTTTCAGTATATCCTAATAAATAATTAATTTTATTTTCATAGAATTTGTCCTTAAAACCTTTCTCTTTTAATAAATCATATTGTAACTGCGCTTCTTCAATTTTGTTATCGTTAACAAAACAGTAAATTCTAAATTTATCCAAGTACTGACTGCTTTTCTCTTTGTCTAAAAATTCGATTTTTTGACAGGCTTTTTTAACATTTGAGTTTGATAAATACTCATCAATTAAAAATCTTATCAGTCCTGAATTGTCTTTTAAGTTTGGATTTAGTTGCAAAAATTTTTCAATATAATTTATTTTTTTTTTATCTAGCAACCATTCTAATTTATATCTTAAAAAATCTTCAGGTTTGATGTTTTTGTTAGGAAGATATGAGTTAGTAAATAATATTTTGATCATAAAATCTTCAAAATCATCCGATAAATCTTTCTTTTTTAATCTAGCCATTAACTCTGTTAGTTTTTTTCCATCAACATTAGTCCACATATTTAAATCAAGATCATTTTCCTCGGGATCAAAAAGTCCATAAACATTTTGAACTTTGATATTGCTTTCTTCTTCTGAAATAATGGTTGCTGTTTTTTCTAATTTTTTTAGGATTAATGTATTATTTTCTTTTAAAACATTTTGTTCGATTATTTCTTGATCGTCTTTTAAATCTTCATTTTTTTTCCATATATCTATTGGCTCTGTTGTGTTTCCAAAAATGGGAATTATTAGAAAAAATAATATTATTAGAGTTAAATTATTTAAGAACTTTAAATTTTTCATTCGGAATATCTTCTTTAATAACCTTATTTGGAGATGGAATTTCTATTTTGTCGACTACAAAAAAAATTATTAGAATTATAAAAAATATCACCAAAAGCCTTAGGGCCATTTTAAATAAAAGAGGAGTAAAGCCTTTACTTGTTTTTCTATAAATTTGCATATATTCTTTTTTTTTAATTAGATTAAATAATTAAGACATAATTGTGGAAATTTAAACCCAAAATCTCGTTTATGAAATTGAAAAAAAACGTTGTTTTAATAGGAATGATGGGTGTTGGAAAAAGCCTTATTGGAAGTTTATTGTCCAAAAAGTTGAATCTAAAGTTTTTTGATATTGATCGATTGATTGAAAAAAAAAATAATATGAAAATAAGTGAAATTTTTAACAAAAAAGGTGAGGTATATTTTAGAAAAGAAGAAGAAGAAATTGCCTTAGAGCATCTCAAAATACAAAATTGTGTAATAGCATTGGGTGGAGGGGCTTTTATTAACTCCAAAATAAGAGAAAAAGTTCTGCAAAAAAGCATATCGATTTGGCTTGATATTGATTTAGATACGATAACTAAAAGACTAAAATTTACTAAAAGAAGACCAATAGTTAATAAATATGGATTGGGTAAAATAAAAAAAATCTTTTTACAAAGAGAAAAGATTTATTCGCTAGCAAAATATAAATTAAATTGTCGAAATTTAACAAAAAAAGAAATAATAGATAAAATAATTAAAATTATATGAGCTTGTTAAAATTAATAGTTAAAACAAAAAATAAAAAATATCCAATTATTATTGGTGAAAATATTTTAAAAAAAACTAATTATTTTTTTAAATCATATATTCCAAATTGTAAAAAAATTGCTTTAATCGTTGATAAAAATGTACCAAATGCAATTGGAAATGCTCTAAAAAAATCTCTGAAAAATTATGAAATATTATTTATCAAAATTCATGTAAATGAAAAAAAGAAAAGTTTCAAAACTATTGAATCTTTATTAAATAGAATATTAAAAAAAAATTTTAATAGAAACGATTGTATAATTGCTCTAGGAGGAGGAATCCTTGGTGACATTTCTGGCCTAACAGCTAGCTTACTAAAAAGAGGCATTAGATTTGTAAATGTCCCAACAACTTTGTTGGCTCAAGTAGACTCTTCAATAGGAGGAAAAACAGCAGTAAATTTAAATCTGGGTAAAAACTTGATTGGAACTTTTCATCAGCCAGATCTAGTTATTGCTGACACATTGACCTTAAGATCTCTTCCGAAAAGAGAAATGGTTTGTGGATATGCTGAAATACTCAAACATGCATTAATCTTGGACAAAAAATTTTTTAATTGGCTTAATAAAAAAGGTAAAGAAATAATTAATTTATCAAACAAAAATTCAGTAAAAAAAGCAATATTTTTAAGCTGCAAAATTAAGTCAAAAATTGTTCAAAAAGATGAAAAAGAAAAAAATCTTAGACAAATTCTAAATTTTGGACATACATTTGGTCATGCTTTTGAAGCTACAAAAAAATTTTCAAAAAAATTAAATCATGGGGAATCTGTCTTGTTGGGTATAATATGTGCTATCAAATTCTCTTTTAAAAGAAAAAAAGAATTAGAATTAATTCAAAATCATTATTCTAGTTTAGATTTACCATATAAAATTAAAAAGTTTTTTAGAAGAAAAGATATTCCTAAATTAATCAAATTTATGAAGTCTGATAAAAAGAACTATGATAAAAATATTAAATTAGTTTTAATAAATCAAATTGGAAAAGCGGCAAAACCCAAAAGCTACAGTGAAAATAAAATTAAAGAGTTTCTACTTTCAATATTAAGCTAATTAATGATAATCTGCATAGAATGAATATAGTTTTTGAGTTCATTCGCTAAAACTTTGTTTATTTTTCTATTTGATTCTAATAAACTATCTTTTTTAAGTTCTTCAGAAGAAATTGTTAATTTAATATGAAATTTTTTTTGATCAAAACTTTTATGTTTCCTATGTAAAAAAGATTTATCTTCAATATTGATTTGATCAATTTTAAAATTTTTTTTAATTTTTTCTTCAATTAGATAAATTAATTTATTTATTTCCATAAAAAATTTAATATATTTATACATAATATGGAAATAATTTGCGATTGGAAAAATTGTAAAAAACCAGGCATACACAAGGCTCCTGTTGAAAAAAATAATAGTAAAAAATTTAAATGGCTTTGTTTAGAACATATAAAAGAATTTAATAAAGAGTGGGATTATTTTGAAGGAATGTCTGAACAAGAAATAGCTGAATTTATGAAATCAGATCT
>Ga0066836_10000585_pt1 | contig 17856 bp, 14 predicted proteins | sample ETNtaG_18_FD_71568 | JGI IMG/M metagenome (GOLD analysis project Ga0066836, IMG submission 71568) | Marine microbial and viral communities from oxygen minimum zone, Eastern Pacific Ocean - ETNP201302SV91 | ecosystem: Environmental > Aquatic > Marine > Oceanic | place: Pacific Ocean: Eastern... | reverse complement strand
TCTTCTTCAGCCTCTTCTTCAGCCTCTTCTTCAGCCTCTTCTTCAGCCTCTTCTTCAGCCTCTTCTTCAGCCTCTTCTTCAGCCTCTTCTTCAGCTTCTTCTGAAGATTCAACGGGTTCGAGTATTGTAGGAGGGGACCAAGGCATAGCTAGAGCAGCGGCAAGTTCTCCCAAGGAAATCAAACCATCACTATTCAAATCGATTTGAGTGATAAATCGGTCGAGATCATGGTGGGGCAAAAACGCCAAATTTCTACTCAGAAGAGATTTCTTTATTTCATCAGCAGTAAGAGAACCATCATTGTCTGAATCTACTTGGCTGAATAAATCAGCGATTGTTATCTCCTCCTCCTTCATCCATGTGCTCAATGCTGTAGTTAAGTCATCGAGTACGAAATAAACACCACACTGGGGGCATGATTTCGAATCAACAGCGACGAGGCCGCCACACTTACCACATTCACCAAGTTCATCTTCAGAAACACCAGTGAACGAGACATTGCACTCAGGGCAGGATTCGGAATTGATTGGAATTAGGGCCCGACAGCCGCCACAAACAGCCATGTCTTCTTCATCATTATTGGAATCACCATCCGCTTCACTCATTCCGACACCGACCCGACCAGACTTCATGACGATATAACAGTTCAGTCGCGGCCAATATGGACAATCATAACATAACTACTTGGGGGAATATTGCCGAATGCCATATGAATCGTCTAGGTTTCGAACAATTGTTATCATGAGTGGGATAAGTAACCTTCAGCTCGAAAATCCCCCGTGCGGGCGTGTTTTCAGCATTATATCGGATGATCCTCGCGCATCATTGCATTGGCTAGCTTTGATGCGTCACCAACATGCAACAAATATCTGTATTTACACTCGACTTTCTCCGCAACGTCTCGGGCAAAATATTGATTTGAAGACTGTCAAGTTCCATTGGTTGACTGAATCTATCGATCCCCATTCCTTGCAACCCTCTCTGGAACGTATCCACCATTCCATTAGCACTATGCTGCCGACTGATGGAGGTATTCTGTGGCTAGATGCTGTAGAGTATCTGATAAGCAGACAAGGATTTGACTCATTTCTTTCTTTTACACGAAGTCTTGCGGATGAAGTAACTGGAACAAATTGGACTATTATTCTGTCTTACACAACACTATCGTTAGAAGATACTCAACTTGCCCACCTTCGCCGAGAAGCTAGTATTTTCGCTATCAATAAGGCCGAATTCCCCAAAATCGATAGGCAAGAAAGTTCTGATGAAAAAGTCGTTGATATTGAAGAAGTTACTGAAGTCACGGAAAATATTCAGGATGATGAGAATATTCCTATCGACGTTATTGAACAACAAATATCAGGTGATATTTTCATGTTATCAACAATAGCCGAGGCTGCCTTATCTCCTTCAGTCTTAGCAAGACGAATTGAGCAGTGGGAATCTATGGGATTTGACGTGAGTAATCTCCATTTCGCTAAATCTCTTGAAATTGGGAAGCGTTACGCGATATATCGTAAAACTGAGGAATTAATACGTCGTGCTGTTGAATGCCATAGGCGAATTGAGATGATATCTCTGAGAGGGCACTCTGTCGAAGCAAATAAAATGAAATTTAGAATATTCCAATTGACCGGAATCGATGATGTAGAGTCCCGCCTTGAGGAGATTATGAATGGTCAAACTGACTAATCAAGGCATCCAATAGCTGATTCAACAGCTTCTAGAAGTTCTCCTGAAGACAGAATTTCCACCATCTTATCGTTATCAGGGAACAATGCTCTATCCTCATCAAGATGTGAGATATATTTTCGAATTACATTATGCGCTGCAGATACACCATCGCCAGGTATACCGCCCCTGATATCAATTGCTTGAGCAGCAGCAATCATTTCGATTGCTAAAACGCCATAACAATTTTTGATGATTTGCTGAGTCTTTTGCGTAGTAGTCATACCCATGCTGACAAAATCTTCTTGATCAGCAGCAGCAGGAATACTCTGATTTGCGGCTGGATGTGAGAGAATTCTTGTTTCAGCTACTAACGCGCAGGCTGTATATTGTGCGACCATCAACCCTGAATGCATACCTGGCATTTCAGTGAGGAAAGGTGGAAGTCCAGCACTAAGCGCAGGATTTGTCAAGCGATTCATACGCCTCTCAGAAAGAACTGCAGCCATAGACATACCAGTTCCAATCATTTCCATAGGAAGGGCGATTGGAGTACCTTGGAAATTAGCACCTGTAATGACACGTTCTTCATCAGGTATGAATACAGGGTTATCTCCAACACCATTCAACTCAATTTCAACTTGTTCACGTGCATAATTGAAGGCGTCACGAAGGGCACCAATTACTTGAGGAGTTGATCTAAGTGAATATGCATCTTGCACTTTCTTTCCAGCACTTTCGAGCATCTTTGAATTTTCTGTTAATCTTCGTAAATTAGAGGCGACAACTTGGGAACCAGAGAATCCACGTAATTCATGCAATTTAGAGTCATAAGGAGTCATGTTGGCATTGAGTGCCTCAAGCGTCATAGCTGTAGCAATGTCTTGGTATTTCATCCATCTCTCAACATCACAGAGACTCAATGCAGCCATCGCTGTCAGCATATTACTTCCATTAATTATCGCCAACCCATCACGTGCGTGGAGAACAAGGGGGTCGAGCCCAGCATCTTTGAGTGCATCAGAAGCCAGCATACGGTTTCCTCGGTAGAAGACATCTCCTTCGCCCATCATAGCCATGGCGATTTGAGACATAGGGGACAAATCCCCACAAGCACCAACGGATCCTTTAGCCGCAGCAACAGGAGTTATCGAACTATTGAGCATGTCACGTAATTGTTCAGTAATTTCCGGACGCCCTCCAGAATTTCCATGGCAATGAACATTCATTCTACCGAGCATGGCACCTCTGACTACTTCCTCACTCATTGGGTCCCCAATGCCAGCGGCATGAGAGTATATCAGAAAGCGCTGAAAATTCTCCACTTGTTTAGGGTCGAGAACAACTTCGCTGAACTCCCCGATTCCCGTGGTCACACCGTACATAATTTCATGGTCATCGATTTTCTGTTGAATCATTGATCGGCACACGTTAATTCGATTCCATGCATCATCTGAAACACCGACAGAATCACGATTTCTTGCGACTGCCTCAACGTCATGAATGCTTAGTCCAGACCCACTTACTGTAACAGGCATGAATAACGCAACTTGAAGCGGAATATAACCATATCAGAGGCGCAAAACCTTGTCAACAAGACTATCATCGATATCGTTGGGCAATGTAATACGCAAATTTTCATCCCTTTTCATAGCTCTCTGTGCAGCTTTAACAGCACCGGAATTTCGGGCCCAAGCTCTCCGCGCAACACCATTATTCACATCCCAGCTCAACATTGATTGCAAATCACTCTCAGCGTTCTCTGTTCCATCAATAAGCAGCCCGAATCCCCCATTTACCACTTCGCCCCATCCAACTCCACCACCGTTGTGTAGACTAACCCATGTGGCCCCACGGAAACTGTCTCCAACAAAATTCTGTACAGCCATGTCTGCAGTGAACATCGACCCGTCTTTTATGTTCGCAGTTTCGCGATATGGTGAATCTGTACCACTTACATCATGATGGTCTCTACCAAGAACAATTGGTGCGGAAATCAAACCATCATTGATGGCCTTATTGAATGCTGATGCGATAGATCGGCGTCCTTGTTCGTCAGCATATAGGATGCGTGCTTTACTTCCGACAACTAAGCTATTTTCCTTGGCGTTTTTTATCCAATGTATATTGTCTCGATATTGTTGTGATATATCATCTTCAGCGTTTAGTGCCAATTTACTGAGGACTTCGGCGGCTATTTTGTCAGTTTTGTCTAGGTCACTATCTAAACCTGAACAACAGACCCATCGGAATGGGCCAAAACCGTAGTCGAAGCAAATAGGGCCCATTATATCTTCAACATATGAAGGATATTTGAATCCTCCATTGTCCATAAGAATATCTCCTCCTGCACGACTGGCTTCGAGCAAAAAGGCATTACCGTAATCCCAGAAATGCATACCTTTTGCGCATAAATCATTGATGACCTCAGAATGCTTTCGGAGTGATTCTTGAACTAATTTTTTGAACTTCTCAGGGTTATCAGAGATCAATATATTCGCTGTATTTAAATCAATATTATGCGGATAATATCCACCTTGCCATGGGTTGTGTAAACTTGTTTGATCACTACCTAAGTCGACCCGAATGTTTCTTTCTGATAAGCGAATCCAGAGGTCTACAATATTCCCCAAATACCCTATTGAACGTGCTATTCCAGCATCACTATCTTCAACGAACTGATTTATTGCATCATCGATATCGGAATGAAGAACATCAATCCATCCTTGCTCGAACCTTTTGGTTGCTGCCGCAGGGTTGATTTCTGCGATAAGACATGTGGCACCAGCAATAACGGCGGCTTTTGGTTGTGCACCAGACATCCCTCCCAAGCCAGAGGTAACCAGGCGAACACCACTCAAATCGTGCAAGCCTAAGTATTTACGAGCAGCATTAAGAATTGTGATTGTAGTCCCATGCACTATTCCTTGCGGACCAATGTACATGTAAGAACCTGCAGTCATTTGACCATATTGTGTGACACCAATGGCATTCATAATTTCATAATTATCCCTAGTCGAATAGTTTGGTACCATCATTCCATTTGTTACTATAAGACGAGGTGCCTTTGAATTACTTGGGAATAGGCCAAGTGGGTGACCTGAATAAATAACAAGAGTTTGTTCATCATTCATTTCAGACAGATATTTCATTGTCAGTCTGTATTGCGCCCAATTTTGAAATACTGATCCATTACCACCGTATGTTATCAATTCATGAGGGAATTGAGCGACTTGCTCGTCGAGGTTATTTTGAATCATTAGCATGATTGCTGCCGCCTTCTTAGACCTAGTAGGATAGTTATCAATGGGGTGGGCATGCATTGGATAGGAGATTGGTCGAAACCTATGCATGTAAATCCGACCATACTGGTTCAACTCATCAGCGAATTCCTGTGCCAATACTTGATGCTGAGACTGAGGAAAATATCTCAACGCATTTTTCAAAGCCATGGCTCTTTGACCATCATCCAATAAATTCACACGAACTGGGGCATGATCGATTTCCAAATCAATTCCAGGATGGGCAGGGAGGTTACTTGGAATACCTTCGGCAATGTCTTGTAGCATCATTCCCCTCAATATGTGCGTATGATATCTTGGACTTGAGGATTGGGTTGCACCAATGCAAATGGTTCACTCTAAGTACGGCCTTGTGCGCACGTGTTACATGGAAGACGATGCCTCTACATGGCGCTTGTCTGAAATGGCCAATGGCATGGAGCGTAGTAGGATTTTGTCAATAGCTGCCGAAGTCCGTCAGATGATTTCTGAAGGTCACAAAGTCGCACCCTTCACTGTTGGTGACTTCTCCCCAACTCATTTTGATGTACCTGAATTACTGTTAGAGAAGATTACAGAATCCCTGAATGCAAAGGAAACGAATTACCCTCCTGCAGCTGGTATGCCAGAACTTCGCCAAAGCCTGGCGAATTGGATGGAAAAGCGATATGGGGTCAAGGTTGGACCTTCCGGTATTGTGGTTGGATCAGGTGCCCGTCCGGTATTATATGCATCATTTCGGCTATTCATGGACCCGGGAGACGGTCTAGCGCATGGAGTTCCAGCTTGGAACAATCATTACTATGTCCATATTAATGGGGCGAAGGACATCATATTACCTGGTACAAGAGAGAGTCGCTTCCTACCGACGGCAGAGTGTGTCCAATCGAGGATTGATGAGATACGTGTGCTAATACTCAATAGCCCCCTCAATCCGACAGGTACATGTTTCTCAGCTGAAGAATTGAGTTCGATATGTGATGTGATATTAGCAGAAAACAAACGTAGACAGGAAATTGGCCGAAAGCCTGTGATTTTAGTGTATGACCAAGTATATTCTACAATGACCGCAAAAGGCATTGAACACGTACATCCTGTGAAGTTAAGACCTGAAATGTTTGATTACACAGTAACATTGGATGCCATATCGAAGTCAATTACAGGCACAGGCTTGAGATTGGGGTGGATGGCCTTACCTCCTGATTTAGCTCCACCAGTAGTGGCTTTAATTGGTCATATGGGTGCGTGGCCCGCGAAACCAATCCAAAGTGCCGCAGCCAAACTCTATGCCGATATTGATTACCTAGAGGAATACTTTGAGAGCCTAGACGAGAAGATTCAGGATAGAATGAATGTGCTTTTGGAAAGACTTAGCGCAATGAGAATATCTGGTCACCCTATCGATTTTGTCGAACCGGAAGGAGGGATATATTTGTCAGTAAAGTTCGATCTTTTCGAAAAGTGTAAACTAACCACTAATGAGGAAATCAGGTCATGGCTCCTGGAAAAAGCGGGTATTGCAGTGGTGCCATTCCAAGCGTTTGGGCTGAATGAAGAGTCAGGTTGGTTCCGAATCAGTATCGGATCCGTATCGGTGGCGGATGTTGTTGATGCGATGGACCGGTTAGAAAATGCCCTTAATTTATAAGATAATTGTTAACAATTTTCATAACTTCGCGTGAATATGAACTTGTTTTCTCCTTTATCTCTGAGCACTCCTCAAGCAGGGGGTTGGCCAATTCATCAGGTAATGATTGGGCATTAATTAAAACATTGAAAATAGCACCTTTAGAGGCAGTACTTGCTAATAAAGCAGCAACTCCAACATCGGTTATTGCGTTAGAGTTTCCATGTTTGGCCAATAGAGGTAGATTGCTCAACAATTCAATAGCGGAATTAGCAGTTTTCAATGGAACTAAGGCCGCTTCATGAGTCGCTTCTCTAATAGCAGATTTACGTGCCGACATATCAGCCTCAGTTTCCTTTGGCATCCTGTAGGCTTTCATTACATCATCAAACGCTGCAGCATCCTCATTTGCAAGTTTCTGACCTAAGCCAATCATTGGTTGGGCTACAGAAAGCGCAATTTCGGCAATACCCCAACCCTCATTCCATTTTTCCCTACCTAAAGTTAGGTTGCAAACCATTGTGGTTAGAGCCGCTCCCTCTGATAGTGCAATGGCAGCAGCAGTCCCTCCACCAGGAGTGGGTTCATCTGACGCTAATTTTGCAATATATTCCTCGACCGTTGAACTTTCAAAACCGCCCATCATAACGCACCTGCTGCATATTCAATAATTCGTGTGCTAGGATCAAAATCTCCTAAACTATCCAACCCAAGGCCAGATATCGCTGCTTGGACCAATTCATCCTCACTTGCTTGTTCAGGGTTTGGATGATACCAATTGCCTGCATTAATGAAGGAAGATAATGGTGCTAATCCGACTAATTCACTACCCTTAACATCGACCCCGTGGTCAGATGCAAGACTTTTGATGCATTCATATGCATCATGTAAATCAGTGATTGATACATCTTGTAAATTCATACTAACTTGACTGATGCCATGACTTTCAAGGGGCAAGCCCATTCCTTGGACTTTTTCAAGCATACCACTAACACGCATACGTTTCTCACCAGATTTAATCAATCGACCGGATGTGCGAATTATGGTACCACAAATTTTAGCAACTTTTGCATCTTCTTCATTTAAATTAACATTATATGCAACCAATATGGGGCGAGTTCCTATCACTACAGCCCCGAATTTTGCTGAAACATCAGTCCATGACGGTGAACATAAGTCCGGTAAACGAGTATTCTCATCGTGTTTATCACAAGTATTCGAAAAGCGATTTTCCAACCCTTCATATTCACCTTTTCTTAAGTTGGAAAGGATTCTTCTTGAATCATCAACAGCAGCATCACCGTAGAAAAAAACAGGAATGGATAAATCTTCGAATACTTGTTTACCTAGGTCATGAGCTAATTGATTAGCCTGTGAATATGTGTAATCTCTTAGAGGTATGAATGGGCAAACATCAACAGCACCAATCCGTGGGTGCTCGCCACTGTGTTGGCGCATGTCTATATGCTCCAGAGATGCAGAAATAATGGAAAAGGCAGCCATCGATACTGATTCAGGTTCACCGGCAATTGTGATTACAGTGCGATTATAATCAGCATCAGGCTCTACAGAAATAATGCTGCACCCAGGTATTCTCCTAGCTTCTTGAACAATCGTATTGATGACATCAATATCTCTACCTTCACTGATATTTGGCACGCATTCGACAAGTGGTCGCATATTTCTCACCAAATCAATGGAACAAATGTTCAGGGGCTGTACTTGAATTTGAGTTCAATTTTTTCTCTTTGATTCGACTTACTGCATCCTTGAAATCCTTCGGACTCACAGATTTTCGACCATCTCTTATTGAGATCATTGCTGCTTCAACACATGTTGCTTTCAATTCAGCACCACTGAATCCCTTTGTAAGTGAGACAATATCGGGTAGGGAAACCGCTTTAGTTTTCGGCATTGGAGCCAAATGAACCGATAATATTGATTTTCGACCTTCTTCATCCGGTAATGGAATTTCGATTATACGGTCAAACCTGCCAGGTCGCAACAATGCTTCGTCTAGTATATCTGGTCTGTTAGTTGCTGCAACTAATTTAACTTCATCGAGGGCATCAAAACCGTCTAATTCAGCAAGTAATTGCATCAGGGTGCGTTGGACTTCTCTATCGCCGCTTGTAGCCGTATCAAGCCTCTTTGCGCCAATCGCATCAATTTCATCAATGAATACTATTGAGGGGGATTTTTCACGGGCTAAGTCGAATAATTCACGAACCATTCTACCACCTTCCCCGATATACTTCTGAGCTAATTCACTACCGACTAGTCGGATGAATGTACATTCAGTCGATGATGCAACTGCCTTAGCCAGCATTGTCTTTCCACAACCAGGGGGGCCGACAAGAAGAACACCTTTTGGTGGCGATATTCCAAACCTTGTAAACGCCTCAGGGGAGGTCAAGGGCAATTCAACACATTCTTTGATTAGTTGAATCTGTTCATCTAAACCACCTAAATCGGAATAAACCACATCAGGCTTCTGAATCATTTCAGCACCAGTTACAAGAGGATCCCATGCATCAAGCAAGACTTCGATAACAGATAGCGAATCTTGATTCAGTGCAACCCTGGCGCCGGGTTTGAGCAGATCATGGTCTATACGTTGATTAGCAGATACCAAAAACACAGTGCCGTTAGATGAACGAACAACGACTTTTCCATCCTCGATACAGTCTTGAACGTGACCAATGATATGTGGCGGGGTTCGCAAGATTCGGATTTCCTCTTCAAGTCTACTTACTTTCTTTTTTTGTTGCGAAACATCATTTTCCAGATACACGCGCTCTGTAAGTAATTGTTGAGATTTGTCAGTTAATTCTCGGAAGTCATCTTCTAACCGTTTCAATTGTGCTTCTAAACCCTCATCATCCCGAGCAGAATGGTGCTTGTCAGTTGGCGCAGCAGAATCTGAATCAGAGGCCATGACAATATGATTCAGCCATATGGTATAATAGCATCTAACTAACCGGGTAGAGAATAAGCATTCAACTTGAATAGAGGGACCTTTCATGGCAGTGTATGGGCGATTGCGAATTGTGTGGTGCGATGAAGGTTTCAACCCGCAAGACTACCGCAGGGCGTGCTATGGTGGAGGCTTGTCTGAGGTGTATTGAGCGATCAGGCCTAAATTCACAAAATGATACCCCAAGTAACACCCCTTCGAAAACTCCGAGGAATACCAAGACCAGTGGTGGTTATGGCGGTACAGGGAAACGAGGAAAAGACATTATGATTCAGCGTGAAAAGGAGTTACGCGAAGATTTTGCAGCAGTAATTAAGAAGGCTAGAATTGATCATGGTTTTGAGCAGAAGGAACTAGCCAAAAGAATGGCTGAAAGAGTCAATATTATCCAAAATACAGAAGGGGGCAAGCGTCCGACTGATACAGTTCTGAAGAAATTTGAGCGTATTTTAAAAATTCAATTGTGGACTACTCGTTCCGCCGAAGAAGAACGAAATGTGAAGAAGAGTTCATCGGGCCGTTCTATGACTCTAGCTGATTACTTTGATGAAGCGAAGAAGGACCTTTGAGGGATTACATGAATAATGTGCCATTGCACATCATACATTTGGATCAAGATGATCCAAAAAAATGTACTGCACGTAAGGTAAGTAGTAGAGGGCTTGCCACACTACATAACAAGAATAGTCGGCCACCAAGGCGCGGTTTTCTTCTTGATCCAATGTCTGGGATAGTTTTGGGACCTGATGATTTACCTCTAATTGAAAAGGGGGCAGCGTTAGTAGCACTAGACTGTTCTTGGAAACGGATTGATGAATCATTGAATTTTGTTAATAGCCGGTCACCACGCCTCGAATCACGCACTCTTCCTATCGTATTAGCTGCCAATCCCGTTTCTTGGGGGAAGCCGGGTCGATTGAGTACTGCTGAAGCCCTGGCTGTCTGCCTGGTATTGCTAAAGCGTGACCAGCAAGCCAAGGATTTGCTTTCTGCATTCAATTGGGGGGAGAGGTTTTTTGAGTTGAATGCGGAGCCATTGGCTGCGTATCAGGGGGCTAAAAGTCGGCAGGAAATTCTCGATTTACAGTGGGAATTTTTCGATAAGCCAGATTGAATCTGAGTGATTAAATTCATTCCGCCAATCCATCAATCATAGCATCTATGGTTTCCGGATTTGCATCCTTATTACGCCCTGAAACACAAGAACGACCCATTACATCTGCCCCAATGTAAGAAAATAATTGGCGCATAGCCATGATTACGTGCGTACCGCCCCCTCCACTGTGGGTCCCCAGTCCTACTGGTTTCCCTGTACACATTGTCCGAAAATTCTGCCAATCCAAAGACATCCAAGCTATTGCATTATTGAGAGTAGGGGGGAATGACCCATTATATTCGGGAGCGAGAACTACCCAAGCGTCTGCCTCAATCATTTTCTGAATTAGTTCCGAGACATCTGGGGCTTCGTCGGAATTTTTCGAACGAGCCATTGTGAACAAAGGCAAGTTCAGTTCCGCTAAATCAACGGTTTCTGTATCATGCCCCTTTGCTTGCGCTGCGTTTGAAAACATCTCAGCCAATTCCTGGTTAGTTCCAGAGGTTGCTGCTATCATGAGGAAGCGTGCCATGGTTATCGGAGAGGCCACCTATACTTCAAACAAATAGTACCACTAATATTAATCTTCATAAAGAATCGCTATTGAGTGATTGACATTGATATTGTCTTGCCCATCTTCATATATCACTTCTAATTGATGTACTTGGAATGTATTGAAATGCACAGTATACCAATTTTCTGACGCACCATCCTCGATTTGAGTGCTTTTTCTCTGACATATGTCATTTTGTTCATCTATAATATTCCATGTAATTTGCACCGATTGGGCACCATTACCAAGGTCTTCAATGAGGCTGGGATTTTCGACTATTGAGTTGATTTCAATGATCTTTGCACTAGGACCGCCATTGATGGGATTTGGGTCGAATGTCAGGGTTTTCGGTTCATGCGTGTCCGATTCAGCCCATTCAATTCTCAAATCAATTTGGATTTTTATTGTAATCATCTGTTTCAAATTATTTTCATCAATAGCATATGCGTTGACATCATAGATACCATGATTTTCAAAATCAACTGTAATAATAGAATCTAAACTAGCATTGACTGTTACGGGGGATTGATTATGTAATGCTTCAATTCCATAAGTAGTCAGCATGTTATCACCACTTGATTTTGAAAAATCAAAATCAATTGATACATTTGTACTTGAAATCAGTTCTCCGTCAGAATATGATTTAACAATAGTTCCATTACCAATGTTTGCATCAACAACGAGAGATATTGACGATTCAGTTCGGTTGCCCGATAAACAGCCGCCAAGACAAGAAAAAAGGATTAAAAGTGCAACCCAAAAAAATTTCCCTTGCCGCATATTTCTTGCTAATCCGACTCGATATAAAACCACAACTAAATTACAAAGTGTTTCAATACACTTTTCAGCGTACCCTAGATCCGTTTGAAATAGAACCATCTAAGGTCACGAGGCGGACTGTTCCATCTCCATCATCGGCAGCACAGAGCATTCCCTCTGACATGACTCCACGAAGTTTTCGGGGTTCCAAATTAGCGACGAAAACTACTAATTTCCCCATCATCTCATCCATAGAGTAGTATTCTTTCAGTCCAGCGCAGACAGTGCGTAAATCATCGCCACCATCATTAATTTTGACAACATACAACTTGTCAGCATTAGGGTGATCCTCGACTGATTCTATTGTCCCTGTCCTCAATTCCACTTCCATGAATGTTTCAAAATCTAGATATGTTGTTCCTTCTGGTGCTTTCACGTCATCATCTCCTTTCCTTTTACTTCCCTTTCCACTGCCTTTCACGCCATGCCCTGGGTCACTTTTTGACACTGAACTATCATCTTCAACAAGGGCTTTTTCTGACTCTAATATTTCATCTAAATCAAGCCTTGAAAATAATGGTTGACTAATATCTGACCAGGTAATATCCACAGACCAATCTATCGAACTTCCATAGGGAATCTGGGACACTTCCCCTTCTTGGCCGAGCATTTTCCACAAGCGCTGCGCACTAAAGGGCAAGAACGGTTGAGTTGTAATTGCCAAAAAGCGCGCTAATCTCCACCCGAAGGAAAGTTTGGACATGCTCGTCTTATCCCAATCTCCTTTCGAAGTGATTCCCTTGATTGCTGCCCATGGTGCCGCTTTCTGTATCATTTGATTCCCATATTGTGATGCTGACATAACATGTCGCAAAGCTTCCTTGTATCTATGGCGATTCAGGCTTTGTGTAATTTGGAAATATATCTGTTCAAGTCGTTCGCAATCTTCTTTGCAATCATCCAAGTTATCGTAAGACGCTAGAGGGTTTTCGCCACCCAATTTGTTGCCAAGACTCATCACACGATTGACATAGTTTCCATATGAACCATTCAATTCTGAATTTATTTTCTCGACAAAGTCTGGCCAATTGAAATCAGTATCGTGGGTCTCAGGCATGTTGATGCTCAGGTAATATCGTAATGTATCCGGATCAAACCTCTCCAAAAAAGATGGGAGCCAAACAGCATGCTTTCGACTTTTACTGAACTGACCGCCAGCCAGCATCAAGTATTCCATAGCCGGCACATTTGACTCAAGAGCTAAATCACCTGGGCCCGGTAATGTAACAACATCGGAGGATGTTAGGCCATTTGCGGCATGATTCAAACCCATTATTAGCGAGGGCCAAATGACCGTGTGGAATGGAATGTTATCTTTCCCTAAGTAGTACAAGTGCCGAGGAGAATCGCCATTTGAATTAACGCACCACCAATTTTTCCATGATTCAGTATCAATTCCATATTGCTGCGACCATATTTGTGCGCATGAATAGTAACCTTGCACAGCTTCGAACCAGACATATACACACTTGTTTTTCCATTCTTCACCTTCAAGTGGAAGTGAAATGCCCCATTCAAGATCTCGGGTAACAGCACGAGGACGTAGCCCCATATCCAGCCATTGCTTAGTCATGGAACGAACGTTAGGCTTCCAAACTGGATTTTGCGCCTCTGAATGCTGAGTTAGGGCGTCTTGGAATAAATCCAATCGGTAGAAAAAGTGCTCTGTATCACGAATTTCGATTTCTGCACCTGGGTTCATTTTTGATTTGGGATTCTTCAATTCGTGGGCTTCATATGTAGTTCCACATTCGTCACATTGATCGCCACGCGCACCTTCCGTCCCACAATTAGGACAGTCTCCCTCAACATACCTATCTGGTAGAAATCTACCTCCATCCGTTCTAATCTCGTAATATTGCTGCATTGTCTTTTTCTCAAACAAACCGGCTTCAAGTAAATCTAGGAAGTTTTGTTGAACTATTCTTTTGTGATCTTCATGTGTTGTTCGATTGAATAATGCACCTCCATATTCAGCACCTCTTGGATCGATATTAGGTTCCCATTGACATCCCAAATCTAGGAGGGCTTTCGTATTAATTTCATGATAATGATCTACAACTGCTTGGGGAGTAATGCCTTGTGTTTCAGCTGTGACTGTGATGGGAGTCCCGTGTTCATCAGATCCAGAAACCATGAGGACTTTATTTCCAAGTGCTCGTTCATATCTTGCGTGGATATCTGGTGGTAAATAACATCCAGCAACATGTCCCAAATGCAATGGACCGTTTGCATATGGCCATGCAACGCAAATAAGCACGTGTTCCGACATCTAATCACCATTCGACTGGGCGAATTTTTCCTTAGCAAATTCACGCATATCTTCTGCTGTGGTGCCTTCCTCTATGGCATCGAGGTCGTCTTCGTCAACAATTTCAACACCTAACAACGTTTCAATTATGTCTTCCATTGTAACTAACCCCCGCGTCCCTCCAAATTCATCGCGAACAACCATGATTTGTTCCCTTCTTTCAAGAAGGATATCAAGGGCAGTATCCACTGATTGATTTTCCGAACAATGGTGAACTGGGCGCATCAAATCTGAGATTTTCGTATCATGCTCATCGGCCGCTGCCTTCCGCAAAATATCACTCCTCAGCACGATGCCTTGTATGTCATCAATAGATTCACCAGTAACTGGCAACCTACCGTGTGTCATTATCGGTATTTCGTTTCGAACTTGATTAACAGTCCAATCTGACGTAACTGTGGTCATTACGACACTTGGAGTCATTATCTCATGAACCATGATTTCCCTGAGTCTTAGCAGATTTGTAATGACAGTTTCCTCATCTTCTTCGATTGAACCTTCTGCTTCACCAATATCTGCTAATGCGGCCAATTCTTCTCTCGACACGGTTTCGACTTCAGATTCAGGGAATATTTTCCTAATGATTTCAATGGGAATCACTACCCATATGAGGACACATATCAGGCCGCGAAGAATATATGCCGAAGGTCTACACAATTGTTTCCAATATAAGGTGCCAATTGTTTTGGGTAAAATTTCACTGAATAACAATACTCCAATTGTTAAAATTGCAGAGGCAATCGCCATAGCATAATTACCATCGTCAATTGATTCTACCTGAGATCCGACACCTAATGCTCCAACAGTATGAGCAATTGTATTCAATGTCAGTATTGCTGTCAAAGGTCGCTCAGGATCTTCTTTAAATTTCTGCCAATGGATAGCCGTGCGACTTCCTTTGGATTCAAGTACAGCAACATGGCCTCGCGTGGTTGAAAGTAAAACAGCCTCTAATATAGAGCACAGAAAGGACGCACCTAATGCCAGAGTGGCATAAATAATAATTAGAGTCCAGGGGCTCATGCTGAGCACCTCAGAACACAGTTATATCGGCAACTAGGGGATAATTTCCTCATTTTTTAGTACGCTCCAATTCTAATCTGAATCTTCCGAATCATCCTCTTCTGATCCAGACCATCCCTTCTTAGCACCCCAATCACCAAGTGATTCAAGGCGAGATATTAGTTTGTTATCAGATCCTTCAATACGTTCAGCAACAACAAACCAGCACCCATACATTGTGTCCCACAAGTTTTGCTGCTGGCCAGCAGCATAACGTAATTTGGTGACTACGTAGTCAGTAGCAACAACGAGTAACAAGACAATTCCAACGATTAATGCAACCTTTTCTCCATTACCAACTCCCATGAATAATCCAATCACACCACCCATTAAGAATAGTGATGTGAGATTCGAAAATGTAAGATGTGTCCAATTGGGATAATTGCCTTTGGATGTAACATATCTTGTCCGGGTCAAAAACATACCAACGGTTCGCTTGAAGTATATTGGCATCAGGACCATGTTGAGTACAATTGGTATAAGTGCTCCAATCAAAAATAATGTAGGGTCAAAGAAGGAACCTGTAGCCGTCACAGCTACAAGTGCGACAATACCTGAATAATTCACGATGAAATCTACCAGTCTACGAGCAGTACGTGCAGCTCTACCTGCAGTCGTGAAATCCTCAGGCATAACTCGTGGTTCTCGCACTCGTCGTTCCCTTGTCTTCCTTTCCTTCTTAGCCTTGACAGGAGTTTTCTTAATCACAGCAGCCTCAGTTTTGGCTTTAGCAGCAACCTTAGGTTTTGCCTTTGCTACAGCTTTCACCTTACCCTTAGGTTTTACTTCTTTTTTCTTTTCACCTGCTTTCTCGAGTAATCCCATGTTTCAACCTCCGTATTCAGCTGCTATTTCTTTGTATAATTCGAATCCATCAGTAGATGTAAATTCATCCATCAAATCATCTGGCATACTGCCTAATTCATTGTTGACTAATTTGAAAAATCTCTTGCGTGCTCTTGTATTTGCTGATTCTGGATCTGAAGCAACTTCTTGGAAGAGAGCGAATCCTTTGGAGTCCATGAACTTCTCTTGCCAATCTTCAGGCATCCTGCCTAGCAAATTATTGATGATATCGCAGAATTCGGCAAAAGAGTCTTCAGATTCTTCGGATTCATCACTTCCTTCTGCAGATTCTTCAACATCAGTGTCATCTGGTAACTCAGGAATTTCTGGTCGTTCTTCTAAATCTTCCAAAATGCTAGGTTCTTCATCATCTTCAATGATGGATATCAGGGCTTTACGCTCTGCAATAAGGGCTTTTAATGCAGGGGCCAACCTCCGTTTTTCTGATTTTTCATCGGTCGATTTGTATGCTCGTTGAAGTGGGCGGAGAATATCTTCAACTTCAGTCAACATAGTTTGATACTCGCTTTCATCATCATTAGGTGATGATATCAGTTCAACGGTTGGGGTTGCCTCCCTTAGGGCATCCTGTTCAGCCTTGCGCATCACAATAATTTCACGATCTAATTCATGACCGAATCGGTCAGAATATCGTTCCAAAAGACTCCCAATTTCACCGCTACCAATTCGATCAATTGCACCATACATTTGAGGAAGAGATTTTTCGGAACGTCTCTTCCATAAATCTGAGTAACTGTCCGTTTTTTCGTGAGGAACATCGTCCTCATTGTCAGTCGAAGGTTGAGGTTCAGGCACAGCCTCTTTCGGTATTTTTAGGGTGCTTTTCTGTGCAGGAGTAGGGGCTGGCAATGGTGGCGCAGGCAACTCGACAGTTTCCACAGGGAGAGGAGGGGCAGATAACTCAATAGTTTGTACAGGAGGAGGGGGTGATTCTAAAATTGGTTCAGCCTCTACTACATGCTGAACTTCTTCTTTTTCACTACCAACAGGTTCAGTAGGTATTTCCTCTTCCACATCAGCTTCTTCCATTGAATTTGCTTCAACCCATGCCTTAGCCGCATCAGCAAGCTCTCCTTTTGTCAAATAGCGGTTTCCATTGTGGTCGAAGTTTATTGCGTGTTCAAGGAACTCATCTCGTTCACTAATTTCATATTTCGACAAGATTTTGTCCAATACTGTGTCTTTCCAAGAATAATCAGCAACCGTTAGTTCTGAAGAAATGTCCTCTGAATTTTCAACAAGAGGTGCTGGGTCATCAAGAAGTTCCAGTAAATCTTCACTAGAAGATGGTGTTGGCCCAGGAGAATCACTATCCATTTCCCCACCTAAAGCTGCTAGTGAATCAAGTAAATTGGGCGCTTGCTCTGTATCTTCGATAGGGGTTACGCTAGACTCTTCTGGCATTGGTTCTGAAACTGCACTTGCAGGTTCAGATACAGAAGGTGGAGGAGCAACTATTTCTGGCATTGGAGGAGGAGCAGGCATCTCTGGCATTGGAGGAGGAGCAGGCATCTCTGGCATTGGAGGAGGAGCAGGCATCTCTGGCATTGGAGGAGGAGCAGGCATCTCTGGCATTGGAGGAGGAGCAGGCA
>Ga0066836_10000581_pt1 | contig 17883 bp, 21 predicted proteins | sample ETNtaG_18_FD_71568 | JGI IMG/M metagenome (GOLD analysis project Ga0066836, IMG submission 71568) | Marine microbial and viral communities from oxygen minimum zone, Eastern Pacific Ocean - ETNP201302SV91 | ecosystem: Environmental > Aquatic > Marine > Oceanic | place: Pacific Ocean: Eastern... | reverse complement strand
ATGCTCTGGAAATATGATCGTCGGGGATTCCCCGACATTCTGGATTGGACTTGATGATACAGATGAAAGAGAGTATGGGTGTACAACCGATGATTTCAACAATCTATTGAACCACCTATGTTCCTCGGGTTTCCCCATTCATGATTCTCGACTCGTTCGATTGTGGCCATTCGCCCCCCGCAGAACCAGAGGCAATGCAGCCCTATCGGCTGCCATCAAAACAACTGAAATTCTTCGACTTGAGACCTGCTTAGATTCATGGTTTATATCTCGATTCGGAGAAATTCAGCCGGGTAACGAATTGCATTCAGCGCAACCCGTATTGGTGATGACACATACGCAATTGCCTGAATCGATGTATTGGGAAACGGTGACTCAATTCGTAGATCTGGATGAACGAATTGGACAATTACAATCCATCGACCACCGGGTGTGGTCAACCCCAGCCGGTAGGGGAGGAATTATCGGGGCCAGCGCAGCCATTGCTTGGAAAGGAGCACACGATTCAACCTGGGAATGTACAGCATGGAGACATATGCAGGGAGAGAGAATTGTTCCCCCACAACTCGTCAATGAAATGTCGACCCGTTTCCCAAGTACATTCCTCAACCGTGACCCCAATGCCAATCGTAGCCTAATCGCTCCGAGGACACCTTGCCCTGTCCTGTATGGTATCCGCGGGGAATCCAAACAAGGTGTTGTTGAGGCGCATGATTTTCTACAGAAAAATGGGGCTGAAATCTGTAAGGATTTCCGAGCATTTCGCAGTAACCAAGCAACGGATGATCACCTCGGTCCAGTAATGAATGGGCGAGTGAAAACAGTCAGGGTTTCGCAGGGCGGTCACGTGGAAATTGAATGTGACCAACAATTGATTTGTTTCGCCCAAGGTGGTGATGTAAACAGATTATCCCAGCAACTGCAAACTGGAGATGAAATCGAATGGCTGGGTTTGTCCGATTACGATGGTAAAATTCACCTTGAAAGATTGCGTTTGGTAAATGGAGAACGAAATAAGGTGAGACCAATTTGCACATGTGGTACACGTTACAAATCGAAAGGACAAAACCAGCCATTGAAGTGTCCAAATTGTGGTTCAAAGCACACAGATGAGTGGGATTCAGAACAAATCAATAGTGATTGGAAAGAGCCACCAGCCTCTCATCGAAGGCACCTCGCTAAGCCACTAACGAGGAGGGGTAAGTCTGAAGACTGAGACGCCATCCACGTGCCATGGAGACCACTGAGATTGGCACATATGCCATGATAGCGCTTACCATTGGTTTGCTCGCATTCATCTGGCGCATGCGAATGAGAAATATTGAGGACAGTCAAGAGGATCCCACCATAGCGGGTCAAGACGTTTTAGAAGGTGGTGCCATCAATCCAGAGCAATTTGATGAGCCCGATGACGATGCATTGGACGAAATGCATGAACTGCTTGAACAAGCAGCAGAATCTCAGGGCCTCACTTACGAGGAGTGAACCCCTCATCTGAAAGCACGTATTCTGTCATCTCGCCTTGGATATGTAATTCCCGGTACATTGAATCCATTTGCCCTCGATGTAGGAACCAAGTCTCGCAATCCTTGAGTCCCCCACGCGCCTTCCAACCGGAACCATCAGCACCCTCATACGCAGATGAAATTGCCATCATTGCGACGCCTCTTTCGCTGCATTTGGCGATTAGAGTTTGCATTGATTTACGCAAATCGGCTTTTGGTCTACCGGTTTTAGCCGTCCAATCATCGACGACAACAAGTGAGATATTTTCCAATACACTTAGCAGATCAATCGCACTCTTGATTCCAACTTCTGTATTTTCTCCGATTGCGCTAAGATGTAGTTTCGATACGACGCTAGGCGATACGGTCGCGAATAACTGTGAGAAACGGTTACCATCTGGTATTTCTTCGCAAATCCAAACAACATGTTCTCCCGAAATGAGGACTTGTCTGGCATGTTGGAGTCCGAATGTAGTGCCTCCGCAACCGCCTGCAACAGAAAGGTGGACACATCCACTAATGGGTGGGAGCATACCCACTCCTCGAAGCCGAGGTAAATGAGGAGTGTGGTGTAGTAATGGATATACGACTGACGGCATGTGGACATTCATGGCCAAGGATGCGATATTGGATTCGGATTTCAATCTCGACAACTTGGAACGCATCCCGAGGAGGGAGTTGCCATATTTCGATGAGCAGGACGACGATGTTGGTCTGATCGGTGGAATGACGAGCAGCGGCGGAATTTTCAAAGTAGCTTTTCTCGACACCAATCAATTTGGACCGCACGCGATGATTGTGATGCTATTCGGGTTTGCTGCCATCACTGGCGGCATCCTCTATGCCCTATCTCTATAATCCGATTTGAGAACGGGCGGCGGCTACAGCTTCATCTACAAGTTCGAGCGACACACCAATGTGGTTTGAAGGATCAAACATGGCATCCAATTGTTCCTCGTCAAATCGCTGAGTAATCGAATCCATGCCTCCACATACATCGCGAAGGTGCACACCATCGGAAATTGAAATCATACTCGCACTTCGTAGTATTTCATGCGCTTCATCCCTAGGTATTCCGGCATCGACAAGTTCAATCATCACCTTCTCAGCCATGACGAGTCCATTTTGCCTCTCGATGTTTACACGCATATTTTTCGTATCAACAACACACTTTGACATGACTCTGTTGCATTTTTCCATAATGTCGTCCAGCAGGATTGCGGAATGAGAAAGTGTGAACCTTTCAGCACTACTATTCGCTAAATCTCTCTCGTGCCATAGCAACGCGTTTTCGTATGAGGGGATGATGAATGAACGCACAATTCGCGCCAATCCACAGGCATTTTCAGCTGTAATCGGATTGCGCTTGTGCGCCATAGTACTGCTTCCCACTTGCTTCTCGGCATCGAACCACTCACCAACCTCAGCGATTTCACTTCGCTGTAAATTGCGAATTTCCTGAAGTAATTTTTCGACACTTGTGGCGACGTTAGCCATCCATGAGACCCATTCAATATACCGATCTCGACCGACGACCTGAGTCGTTACAAGGGGGACGCTCAAACCAAGATGAGTTAGGATCAGTCGTTGTAGTTCTCTAGCATTATCTCCTTGCGCAGCACCTGTACCGACCGCGCCGAGGAACTTGCCGATACAAACCCGATCTACAATTTCATCGAGACGAACATAATGTCGTCGAAACTCATCCAAGAATACAGCAATTTTGAGTCCAAATGTAATCGGTACTGCAGCCTGGCCATGAGTTCGGCCAAGCATCACGGTCGCACGCTCGCGTTCAGCGAGGTCAGCGAGAGTAGAAATTAGAGTCGTAAGGATTTCACGATGAATCGATAGGCTATCCTTGATTTGCAAACCGACTGCAGTATCAACAATATCGTTGCTGGTAGCACCTAGATGGATACACCAACCGGCATCTCCCGCCGCTTCAGCCATTGCTTTCGTTAGTGCCATGATGTCGTGGCGAGTTTCTCTTTCAATCTCATCGACTCGTTCAGCAGTCACACTTTGTGGGTTGGAAATTGCTGCGACGGCTGCATAATGTTCATCGCTGACCCGGCCAAGTTGGTTGTGTGCCCAAATCAATGCTCTTTCGACTTCCAGTTGACGAGAATGCCGCCCCTCCTGACTCCAGACAAGCTTGATTGGATCGCGTCCATATCGGTAATCAAGAGGACTCACTGGCATAGAACCACCCAGTTGAGGGGCAAAGGAGGTCGGTTTTGAGGATGCCGCATTGAATCACCATCCATTCAGACCAGTTCCGCACCCCAAATATCGACCCATCCCCTACGCCCAGTCCAATGTACAGTGTGCTGGGTTTTGATAGGTGATTTCATCCATGGTGCATCCATTACAGCCGTTTCGAATTCACCGCCTTCTCCGTCAATATTGAATCGATATACTTCAGCAAGGGATTCAAGTTCTTCGATATCTTGATCGGTCAAGATCCTCCCCAGCCATTCTTTACCAAGCCCTTCTGTTGAAACTGATGTGAGCATAACCTCATGTCCATGCGAGACCAAATCATGCATGTGTGTCGTGCCTTCATGGTGCCACAATGGTGTAAAAGATTTCACACCCAATCTTTCACACATCTGCTCGATTCTCGTTTTCTGGTAATCACTTCGAATCGCACCGACAACCAAAGCATCGATGGGTGCAGATGCCCGGAGACGACGCAAATTGCTAGGCCAGTTCCATCCATCTGGCCAACACGCATCGTGTAATTCGGCTGATGACCATATTGGAGATCTTGGTTTTTGACTACCGTGAACAATCCCTTCTAATGTGTCCTCTAGAACTTGCATTTCTGTGTCCTCATCACCGTCAATCGAAATCGGCATCCAGGGAATATCTGCGCTTGCCGCTTGCATACCCGCGAGTGCAGTACTGGGCACTTGAAACATCATCGAATCCTCCCCGGTGATTCTAATCGTAACGAGGCCGGCGATATCCCACCCGCGCAGTGTTGACCACCACGTGGCATACGAGGAATCCTTGCCTCCTGAGGCCAATACGAGTACCCGCATGGGTCGTTGTGTTGGACAACGGTCGATAGAGTCGCCGCCCCCTGTGTTAAGAACCTCCGCGCACGCGCAAGAGTTAGTCGACGAAGGTTCAAAGAGGACAGCGAAGGTCGGCAGAGGGATTCAGATGCAGCCAAGTGGAAGAGGATATGATCATGGTATCACAACTTTCAGCCCAGATGGGCGACTATTTCAGGTAGAATATGCTAGGGAATCGGTCAAACGTGGAACTACCACAGCCGGTCTGAAATATCGTGATGGCGTTGTTTTGGTCGTAGACAAGCGAATTTCCAGCCGCCTGATTATCCCTGAATCGATTGAAAAGGTCTACAAAATCGATGAACATATCGGTTTTGCCACATCTGGACTGGTGGCTGATGCCCGTCAGCTTGTGGACCGCGCCCGCGTTCAATGTCAGATTAACCGCATCACATACAGTGATCGAATACCAGTGGATGCATTGGCCAAGCGAATCTGCGATTTCAAGCAATCATTCACACAATATGGAGGGTCGCGTCCCTTTGGAACAGCACTGCTCATTGCAGGCGTAGATGATAATGGTCTACACCTCTACGAAACAGATCCATCTGGTGCATACCAATCCTATCATGCTGGTGCGATCGGAAGAGGGCGGAACACTGTAGTTGATTTCTTCGAAAAGAACTGGAAGTCTAACCTAACTCTCAATGCTGCCATAAAGATGGGCCTTGAAGCACTGCGTGAATCCATCGAAGCCAAGCTCAACAAAGATGCTGTTGAAATTGCATTCATCGACGAATCGGGATATCGTGTGCTCAATCGCGAGGACACCATTGCGCACATTGACAAACTCAAACCCGCATATGATGATGAGTGAGGGAAACCATGGTCAGTTTAGATGACGCCGTTGTCGCCCGTCTTGAGAAGGGTGGAAAGCGTTACGAAATTTTGGTCGACCCGGAACTTGTTGACCAGTTCAAATCTGACCCCAGTAGCGTCAGCCTAGATGACCTACTTGCGACCGATGAAGTATGGCATGATGCAAAGGGTGGAGAGCGCCCAACTGAAGAGAAAATCCAATCAACCTTTGGCACTACAGAATTGCTCGATTGTGTCACCAATATTCTGAGCAATGGTTCGATTCAACTCACAACCCTTCAGCGAAGGCAAATGATTGCAGATAAACGCCAGCAAATCATCACTGAAATTTCGAGAACCGCCATCGATCCAAGAAGCAAGGCACCACACCCTGCGACTCGAATAGAATTGGCACTTGATGAATTGCGTTGGAACCCCGATCCCTTCCTCTCTGTTGAGCGTCAAATCAAGGATGCAATTACAGTACTCCGTCCAGTCATTCCCCTTTCGTTCGAAACAATCAAGCTCGCCTTCCGCGTTTCTGGCTCAGCATATGGTTCCGTCCAAAGAGAGGTGCGAAGCGATGTAATCAAGGAAGAATGGCTATCCAATGGGGACTGGGCCTTCGTTGTCGAGATCCCCGCAGGCATGAAGGGTGAGTATTTGTCCAAGGTCGCCAAAAGAGACCCAAATACTGTGGTCAAAGAGCTCAATTGAGGTCAAACTCACACCCCTACGGGGTGGGCACCGTTAAAGAGGGGTGTTGGGTCGGCGGGCCGGAGTGAATACGATATGAGTGAAGACAGCACCCCTACGGAGCATGACTCTGGTGCTGTGCGGCTCGTCCATCCGGGCGAGCGTGTCGGCGTGCATGAAGGCGCCGAAGCCGGGCACGGTATACGCCGAATTAACGGCGAACTGGTCGCAATGCGCATGGGCAAACTAATAGAAAATGGAAACACGGTTAGCATCGATCCATTGAGCAGCCGATATGTACCAAGAGCCGGCGATCTTGTCGTTGGTTTTGTAGAAGGAATGACGAACAACATCTGGTTTCTTGACATTGGAGCCTCTTTCAATGCCATTCTACCCATGAGCCTCGCACCATGGAAGGTCGAATTTGGGGCTGTTCGCGAACATCTCAATGTTGGTGAAGCCGTATTGTGCCGAGTCCAGGAAGTCGATGAGACACATTCTGCTGTAGCCACCATGAAAGGCATGGGTCTTCGAAAACTCAATTCCGGCCTCTTAGAAGAAATCCCTCCACATATTATTCCTCAAGTCATTGGAAAGGGTGGTAGCATGCTACAGACCCTCAAGGATTTGGGTCAGTGCCGACTTGTCGTAGGACAAAATGGTCGGGTCTGGCTTGATGGTGAGCACGATGGGATGCGTGACATACGAACAGCATTGAAACTGATTCGTGATACCGCACACCTCCCTGGATTGAAAGATCGCATCGATGCGTTGGCGAATGAGTGAGTGAGAGTTAGGAAGTGAAAATATGGGATATGGAGATTACCAATGTATGGATGAAAACGGCATTCGTGAAGATGGCCGTAAAGCAGATGAAATGCGACCTGTCGAAATTGAATGTGGGGTTGTCCCCGTAGCAGATGGCAGCGCGTATATCAGGTGGGGGAAAAACGAAGCTATTGCAGCCGTTTATGGGCCAATGGAAGCGCACCCACGGAAAATTCAACGTCAAGATCGCGCAATTTTGGATGTGCGCTACAACATGGCACCGTTCAGCACTTCGGACCGAATCCGTCCAGGGTTCAATCGCCGAAGTCGAGAAATCAGTAAAGTGACTCGAGATGCTCTCGAAAGTGTTGTTGATTTGGAATTATATCCTCGGAGTAAGATTCGAGTCGAGATTGAAATTATCTGTGCCGAAGCAGGCACACGATGCTGTGGTATTACGGCGGCCAGTGTTGCACTCGCTGATGCTGGCATTCCCATGTCCGACATGGTTGTGAGTGTTGCAGCAGGAAAATGCAATGGAATCGTGCTGATGGATTTGAACAAGCCAGAGGACAATTACGGCGAGGCAGATTTGCCAATGGGAATCTTGCCAATGACCGATGAATTGGTATTCTTACAAATGGATGGAGATCTCAGTATGGATGAATTCCAACTGGCATGGGACTACAATATCAAAGCCGCTCACGAGGTTCACGAGATTATGGTTGAAGCCCTCAAGAAGCGCTATGGAGGTGAGGCTTGATGGCCATTCCAATTATCCCTAGCCTTTTGCGTGATAATTTGGCTGCTTTGGCTGCCGATGACCAGCGATTGGATGAGCGCCAAAGGTTCGAGGGTCGTGACCTTGAGATTGAGGTTGATTGCCTATACAATGCCGAAGGATCATGTCGAGTTAGAATGGGCGATACAATCGTTTTTGCCGGCGTAAAGTTCCAGATTATGACTCCCTACCCCGACCGCCCAACTCAAGGTGGATTGATGACAAGTGCAGAAATCCGCCCAGTATGCGGACCGAATTGGGAACCGGGTCCACCTTCAGAACAAAGCATTGAGATGGGCCGTGTCGTTGATCGAGGCATCCGAGAATCAGGCTGTATCGACACAAATGAATTGTGCATCTTACCAGGTGAGAAGGCATGGCAAGTCATCCTTGATCTATTCGCAATTAGCGACGATGGTAACATGTTTGATGCGTTTGCACTCGCGGCAATAGCAGCACTCCGCACAGCCACAGTTCCAGCAGAACGCTTTGATGTGGGTGAGGATTACAAATTACCCGTAGCCGGAACGCCCATCATGTGCTCCTACCAGAAGGTCGGTGGCCGGTTTGTCTATGACGCGTCCAAGAGAGAAGAATTGGGTGGGGACGAGCGTATCCACATCACTTTGGGTGATGAAGGCCATGTTCACTCCCTCCAGAAGGGTCTAAGAGGAGTATTCACCGCAGCGGAATTCAACGAGATTATGGATACAGCACAGTCAAGATGTGCTGAACTCCGAGACATCGTCCACAAATTGGAGGCCTCACAATGAGTAAGAGAACCCAAAAAACTGGCGCAACTGCACGATTTGGAAGCCGCTACGGTGTGAGTGTTCGACGTCGAGCAGGAGCAGCGATTGCCAAGGTAAAGCGATCTTATACGTGCCCTGTTTGTCAATATCCTAAGGTAAAGCGTCAGGCTAGTGGTATCTGGGGCTGTAAGAAGTGCGGGCACAAATTCGCCGGCGGTGTTTGGGAACCATTCACTCGTGCCAGCGATGCTAACAACCGAATCATTCGCCGTGGTCTTGAAGGCGCGACTGCAACCGACATGGCGGTCATCGCATCACAGAAGGCAATCGAATTCGAGCGCGCTCAAACGGCGGAGGCTGAAGAGCGTGGTGACGAAGAAGAGTGAGGCCTGGGTGGCCACAATCACCACCAGTTCAAGAGATCGTGTCGCATTGGCGGCTAGTCTTGCGTGTGAGGAAGTCGCCTGTGAGATGATAGATGCATCCTCATTGAAGATTACAATCAAGGGTTATAGCGCATCTGACTTACGAGCAAAATATAATTCAACAATGCGCTCACTACGAGCATCTAGTGAAGCATTATCGGTGATTGGATAAGGTGAGATTATGACTGAAGATATTCCATTGGAACAAATCGTGCAAGAGCTGCAGATGGTGGCACAGCAGGTTGTTTCAATACAGACCCAAGTTCGTGAATTACAAGGGACAATTGACCATCTTTCAAATCAGGTTGAGGGTAACGCGATATTCCAACAAGTCGGGCCTCTATTGGTTGAAGTAGAAGACATAGACGCACTGAGTCGCAGTTTGAAAGAGACTTGTCAACAACTTAGCGAGCACGCTGAAAAATTGAGTGCAAGAGAGGGTGAGTTGCGAACAGCATATGAATCCGCAGTAAAGCAATTTGAGTCCGCATAGGTGATGCTTTGAATCGATCTCGTGTCAAGGACATGGAACGCCTGAATCAATGGATCGGCGCATCGATTAAGCGCGGCGCCATCGCTGTTTTGACACATAGAAATGGGGATATGGACACAGTTGGTTCCGCCTGTGCACTTGCCAAAATCATTGGACCCAGTGCCAGGGCGTGTGGAATACATCTCTCTACAATGGCACGCACCATGGTCAACAAAACAGGCGCAGATTTTCTAATACTTGATCCAAAAAACCCAACTTGGCCTCGAAATTTGGCAGGGATCATCATTGTAGATGCAGCTGGACCAAAACAACCAGGCATCAATTTGCCAGATGTTCCCAAGTGCATCATCGATCATCACCCTGCAGGCGAGTCATTCGAAATGAATTCAGCAGATATTGAGATAAATTGGGATACTTGCTCGACTGCGGAAATCATACAATTGTGGGCTGAAACACACGCTGATGCCCGAATAGACAATCAGTCTAGAATGCTGCTATTGGCAGGAATCATCACAGACACTGGTCGATTTAGACATGCAAACGCATCCGCTTTGTCCTCCGCAGGGAAACTCGCAAGGGACGGTGAAATCGATTTCTCTGGGTTCCTTGAAGATATGGAATCAATCGAACTAAACAACTCCCAGCGCGTTGCGATTGCAAAGGCATTGTCCAGAGTCCAAACCCTCGATGCTGGAAGGTGGTTTCTATCCCATACACGAGCCGGTACAAACGAAGGAATTGTGGCAAGAGCACTGATTTCAGCCGGAGCGGACGTCGCACTGGTTTGCCGACGTGTTCAAGGTGAATCCAGATTGACCGCGCGTGCGAGCCGCAACGCCACACGAGGCGGCGTCCACCTTGGTGAATTGATGCAACAGATGGTCGTACGCAGTGGTGGTGAAGGAGGAGGTCATGCAGGGGCAGCCGGGTGGACAGGAAAGATTGACGTAACGGATGCGTCATCCGGATTTATTGCATTATTGATGTCCACTCAAGGTGGTGCTGATGGATCCTAGACTTGTCATTAGTGAGCTGATTTCGGGCCACAGAACAGAGTTTGTGCCAAAAGAACCACATGATACTTTGATTATTGCAGAACAAGCAATATGTGAAGGGCACAATGAATTATCAGAGCAATTGTGTAATCAGCTGAATAGTATTGAATTAGAGATCATCAATTTCCGAATTGCTCAACTCGCCAACGATGCTGAAAGTGCCCAAAAGTGTCTTGCCAACGCGCTTGAAATCAGTCGAAATAGAGAATCAAGGGATCATTTATTGGAAGCAAGAATTCGCATGGAATGGGGTATTCTAAGAGCAAGTTTGGGTGAGTTCGACAAAGCTGGTGTCGATTTGAAATGGGCTGTGGATCGACTATCATCGATTTCTGAAGGACATCGATGGCATGGAATCTCGCTACTGAATATGGCCGAGTGGCACCAAAGTCGTGGAGAATTGGGTATGGCATTGGCATTGCATGCACAAATTTCACGTCATGGTCCGCATTTGGTAGAAATCGTTTCAATATCAAGGCGTAGAGCTGCCGAGATTCTGATTGAAAAGGAACACATATACAGTGCTATTAGGAATCTCTGGATTGCCCATCATGGATTCAGACAAACCAACATGATTGAAGAAGCCATTGAAGCTGGTCTACATTGGATTGATTTGGGTTTGACAGAAGTAAGTAGTGAGGCTCAAAATATGACTACTGCAATTGAAAATGCGGCACCGCGCTCAGCTGGTGAGGGGAAACCTAGGGTTTGGATTCACCCTGATGATTTGGAAAATATCTGCTCATGGATTGATTCCAGAGCAGATTCTGAGGATGCCAAAGTAATCCTTCGTGATGCCTATGATGCACTCCAATCATAATTTGAGAACATTATCAATTCTGACTCATCCCATGCAAGCGGTTGTGGTGGAGATAGGCACCAGCCAACTTCCTTGATGTTGGGATCAGTTGATTTCCATGGCTCCGGAACCGGCTCGTCATCAATTTCGATCCAGACGACATCGCCACCACCGTCCGCAAGGTTGAGCGCTGATCTTCTTGCTGTACCCAGCAAGCCAGTTTCCTCAAAAACTTCCCTTAGGGCAGCCATTTGTTCATCTTCATCGTTCTCCACCCATCCTCCTGGTAACTCCCACCCTCTGTCTTTGTGCCGTACCATTAACCAACAAGCATCACCTGTTCGAATATCAACAGGGGGTGTATTCGTGGGTGTAACCCATGCGACGACCCATTTTTGCATACAAACACCTCAAGGGATTTGAACATCATCTCCGGCTTCCAAACCTTGTTGAGATTGCAATAGATAGGATTGGGCCCAATCTTCTCCACGTGTTAACAATCGACGTGCCATGAAGAATGCCGCGGCATATTCATCTTCATCCAATAGACGTTTCAATTCAATTTCATCCTGATTTACTGATGTCTCAGATATAACCTCAATTTGAGAATCGGGAGACGGTTGAACAAAACGAGAAGCCAAAGACTGCATTTTTGCAAGAAAGTCATCCCTGATTTCAATTGAGGGTGGACTCCATGGCAAACGCTGTCCTGTTTCCATTTGAACCTCCATCCGAATACGGAATTGGTCTCTAACGTCTAATTGTGGAGCATTAATTTGAGCCTGATCATAGCAAAACCATGCCTCATCATACGAACTTCTTCGTTCATGTGCGCGTCCTAATTCTACCCACATTTCGAAGTTCTGAGGCCGGTTAGATAGTAGGATTCTAGCAAGTGGGATACAAACATCATCCCCTTCTGATTTCCATAACCTCTCTAGTCGTCTCCCGAATAGTACATTGCATCGCGGGTCCGTAAAGTCCAGCTTCGTAAAGCGTGTGCAAAAGGAATCAATTGATTCACCATCCATAGATGTAAACCACAAATCAGGGTCTAAATGGTCTCGATTTAGAGCGGCTTCAAGAAGCTCCCCTCCCATTTCTAAAATTGGTATACCATCAAGTTGTTTGACTTGCTCTGGATCACGGCCGAGAACAGAGAACAAATCGCCAAGAAGGGCCCTTAATCCAATCTCATCTGAAAGTAGTCCCTTGATATTCGCCAAGGTTCTCCAATTGTCAGGGTGGGTGAAATCATGCAGCAAAGCTTGGCGTGCATTTTGTTCAGCCCAACCAATATTTTCGTCAGCTCGACCCGAATCAACTTCGGCCAAATTCAAAAATTTCAAGGCCTGAGAGCGATGTCTATCCCCCAAACTTCGACGAGGGTGCTGTAGGCTGACAGCTATTCCTTCTACCAAGATATCACCTATTGAACTGAAGTATAGGGCGCCGGATCTGTTTCGGGTGAAAGTGTGGCATCATAACCGATTTTCGATGTTGTGCCATCTTCATTTCGAGAAGGGTCTAGGCTACTCCCCTTTTGGCCAGATAGAATGACAGTGTCCTGGTCGGGTTGCCATCTGGTCATCAATGCCCATTCGACTCTCACCGGATCGCTAACATCAATATCTCGATTGACAATAGTGACGGATTTCATACTGCGGTGCCCATTGAGCGCAGCTGCGATTGATTTCCGTCCATCTTCGGGACTATTCGGTGTGATGCTGACAACCGCTGATAGCCAACCACAGCCACCCTCGGTCATGTGAACATCATGACATGTCGCTACCTTCGACACGGCAGCTTTGATCGTTGGTGCCCTAGGCAAACCCATGAGGGCCTTATGCTCCGCTTCTGCTGGAATCAGGGCATGGAAAACAGGGTTATCCCTATGATGGATTGAATGAATCTTGAACACAGGTTCCATCCTTTCATCATCCAGTGTTCCCGTGATATCGACATATGGTGCTTCGACATCATCTTCGAGGGTAATTTCTGCAGCCATTGCATATTCTGCATTGGCAGGAACAGGGATTCCGTTATCCAGCGTTACCATTGGAAGTGGTGCCCCATAGAATCTTTCATGAAGGGTAGATGCAACTGTTAGTTCATCGATATGTTCGTCGAATGACATGGCTGCAGCCAACAATACAACAGGGTCGCAGCCATTGACAATGGCAATTGGTATCGTTTCACCTTTTGCGCGAGCGTTGTCCAACATCGTTCTCAAATGACGGGGTACAAGTCTTGCAACAACATGCTCATCGTCTCGTATGAATTGTCGGTGGAAAGATACGTTTCGTTGCCCGTCATATTCGGCTATCACGATACTCGCTGACATATATCGTCCTCGATCTTCACGATAATGGTGTGGAATAGGTAATTTTGTCAATGCTACATTGTCCATCTCATTCTCAAAAACAGGACCTGAAGAGACGAAATTAGGGTGTTGGGGGTTTTCCATTGCTGAACCAAGAACATCGATTAGCTCACCAGGCGTTACATCGAAAACCTGGCAAAGCCGCTCCCTGGAGAGCACATTTAGAGCAGCAGTATGTCCAACAGACTCGATAATTTCAGCATGAATCATTTCATGGTTACGTTCCTTTGATAGGTCGAATAGTCCATGGATACATGAAATGGGTTCCCCTGGAGAATATGCACCAGCCAAGTGGTCTCGAAAGGCCATGAACGACTCGGGGCGAGTCAACCGTATGATAATTAGGGGGAATTGAACACAATTTTGGCGTTGCGTGGGCTGATTCTCACCCGTCACGCTCATATACGGAGGGTTGGTCGCCGGGTTGCTCCGTAGGAGAGGTATTGCACATGGGTCGCGGATTGTTCTCAGGTCCTAAGATGAAGTCGGACCGTCTAAAGTTTCGATGGAAGGACAGCGGGTTCAGGAAACGCCAAGAGAAACGCCGACAAGGTGGAGTACTGAAACACGACCCACTGCAAGGTAGTTCACAGGCAAAGGGAATTGTAATTGAGAAGATCGGAGTTGAGGCGAAACAGCCAAACTCTGGAATTCGAAAAGGTGTAAAAGTCAGCCTCATCCGTAGTGGAAACAAATTAACTGCATTCGCTCCAGGTGATGGTGCAATCAATTTTATCGATGAACACGATGAAGTCATGGTCGAAGGAATCGGTGGTCGCCAAGGCCGTTCATATGGTGACATCCCCGGTATTCGATACAAAGTAATTCAAGTCAATGGCGTCTCCCTTGATGAGATGGTTCGTGGCAGAAAGGAAAAGCCAATACGTTGAGGTCTGTCTTATGTCTGATGAAGAAATTGCTGAAGATTCTGACGCTGAAGAGCCTGTAGTTGAGGAGGTCGAGCGTGCCCCCCCAATCGCAGGAATCGGAACACTTGTCTTCGGCAAGTGGGATTCATCAGAAGTTACATGTGAAGATCCTGGACTTGCCCCCTATGTCAACCTCGACACGGTTGGCACACCTCATTCCGGTGGTAGACACGCCAATGCATGGATGGGCAAGGCAAAGTTGAGCGTTGTTGAGCGATTTATCAATGGCCTCATGCGTACCGGTCGAAATGGCGGCAAGAAGCAATATGCCGCTAATGCCTTCGAAGCCGCTCTTGATGTCATCCATGACAGAACTGGTGACAATCCTCTACAGGTACTTGTTGACGCCATTACACATGCCGCGCCTATGGAAGAAATTACCCGAATCAAGTTTGGTGCCGTATCGCAGCCCAAGGCTGTGGATAGTGCTCCCAGCCGCCGTTTAGATGTCGCAATACGCAACCTTTGCAAAGGGAGTATTGCTGCTACATACAAGACAACAAAGACTCTCAAAGATGGAATCATCAACGAATTGATGAAGGCGAAGGATGGGGATGTCGCCTCCTACGCCGTTGGCAAGAAAGAGGAAGTCCAGAGAATCGCCGCATCTGCACGCTGATTCGTGACACTCTCGCGGGTGCGCGCGTGCGCATAGGCGGTTTTATCAACCAAGTTCAGGTCGCCGGGCTCACTTAGGTGATATCATGGGCCGTAAGGAAGACAACATCGCAAAGGCAACCGACGTCATGCACATTCGTGAGCAAATCAGGAACCTCTGTATCGCAGCTCACATTGACCATGGAAAAACAACTCTATCAGACAATTTGATTGCTGGTGCAGGGATGATGTCAGAAGAACTGGCAGGTAAGTCCCGTGTACTAGATTTCGATGAGCAGGAATCTGCTCGCGGCATTACGATTAACGCTGCAAGTGCGTCCATGGTTCACAGTGTAGAAGGCACAGATTTCCTCATCAATCTAATCGATACACCTGGTCACGTTGACTTCGGTGGTGACGTGACTCGTGCAATGCGCGCTGTTGATGGCTGCTTCATTTTGACCTGTGCTGTTGAGGGGGCAATGCCTCAAACAGAAACGGTAGTCCGCCAGGCCCTGAAAGAAAAGGTCAAGCCTATTTTATTCATCAACAAGGTAGATCGCCTCATCAATGAATTGCAGGTTACTCCAGAAGATATGATGGCACGATTCGAGAAGCAAATTACCAAAGTAAACCAACTCATCAAGCAATTCGCACCTGAAGAATACAAGAAGGAATGGCAAGTTAGTGTCAAGGATGGTACGGTTGCATTTGGATCAGCATACCACAACTGGGGAATCACAATTCCATATATGCAAAAGTCGGGCGTAAATTTCACTCAAATCTTTGAATACTGTCACAATGAAGAGCAGAAGGAATTGGCAAAGAAAGCGCCAGTCCACGAGGTTTTGCTAGATATGGCAGTGAGCAAGTTGCCAAATCCAGTCCAAGCACAGGAATATCGAATCCCCAATATTTGGACTGGAGACCTAGAATCTATGGAAGGCAAAGCCATGCTCGAATGTGATCCAAATGGTCCACTAGCCATGATGATTACCAAGATATGGATGGATCCACACGCCGGTGAAGTTGCTGTTGGTCGAATCTATTCTGGTTCGATTAACCATGGAGAGACCGTTTGGGCTATCGGCGGTAGCAAGGCGGAGCGCGTTCAACAGGTCAGCATGATGGTGGGTGGCGATCGGATCGCAGTACCGAAGGTGGTTGCAGGAAACATCGCTGCAGTGACTGGCATACGTTCAGCAGCAGCTGGTGTCACAGTTACTACTGATAAAGATTTGACACCATACGAAGCCATTCGACATTACTCCGAACCTGTCGTTACTGTTGCAGTTGAACCACAATCGATGAAGGATTTGCCCAAGTTTATCGATGCTCTGCGAAGTTTAGCCAAGTCTGATGCGTCTTTGCAGGTCACCACCAATCAAGAAACAGGAGAAGCATTGCTTGCAGGTATGGGTGAACTACATCTTGAAATCACCACATATCGTATTGAAGAAGAGCAGAATATCAAAGTGAAAGTCAGTGAACCTATTGTGGTTTATCGAGAAGCCATTAACGGCAACAATGTGTCTAGGCCCTTTGAAGGTAAATCTCCGAATCGACACAACAGATTCTACATTGAGGTCGAAATGCTGCCACTGAATGTCGTTGAAGCACTTCGCGCTGGTGATTTCAGAGATGGTACAATCCGAAACAAAGATCAGAAAGAAATCGGAGATCAATTCGCCGGATTAGGTATGGATAAAGACATGATGCGAAAGGGATACGCCATCAACGGAACCAATGTTTTCATCAATGGAACAAAGGGTATTCAAGGACTCCACGAAACTCGCGAATTACTGATTGAAGGTTTCAACGAAGTCTGTAAATCAGGTCCATTGGCTGGTGAGCCTGCCATGGGGATGCTTGTACGCCTAACCGATGCAAAACTACACGAGGATGCAATTCACCGTGGTCCCGCTCAAACCATTCCAGCAATGAGAAATGCAATGCGTGGTGCAATGGTTCGTGCAGGAACAACAATCATGGAGCCGATGCAGAAGATGTTCGTCTCCGTACCAAACGACTGGCTCGGTGGCGTTACTAGAGAAGTTACACAACGCCGAGGTGTCATAGAAGATATGCCAGCTGATGGAGAAACAACCACAGTTATTGGAACTGTACCAGTCGCTGAGAGTTTTGGATTCTCCAATGATATTCGTGCGGCATCACAAGGTCGAGCAATTTGGAATAGCGAAAACTCAGGATTTGAGGAATTACCTCGTATGCTATTGGAAAAGGTCGTTGGTGATATTCGCACACGAAAGGGAATGAAGCCCGAAATCCCAGGCGAATCATATTACTCCGATTGATTAAGATATCCGAACCATTTGGAAATCGGTGAGATCCCTCAATACCTGCATACCCGGGGTATCAGGTAATTGGTTCAGACATTCGTGCGCCGCTGCATGGTATCCCATCGCTTTGGCATGCGCATACTGTATTGAACCAGAATCACGAAGTTCTGAGACGACAGTGTCCAAAACTTCCCTGTCGGTTTCCTCGATTCCCGAACCAAACACCTCGTTAAAGTTCGACAAAAGATCAGGCTCCTGTTGCAAAGCATGTATTGCGATGAGGGTTTGCTTACCCTCAATGATATCACTGCATGCAGGCTTCCCGAGAGTTTCACTGTCACCTGTTGCGTCTATGAGGTCATCCATGAGCTGGAAACAGAGCCCCACGTTTTCGCCCCATTCTGCCATGATGTCAATCGTATCCTTGGAGGCACCAGAAAGCAAAGCACCAGTTCGTGCACAAGTGGTGAACATTGCAGCAGTTTTACCACTAATCATGTGTAGATATTCATCTTC
>Ga0066836_10000580_pt1 | contig 17885 bp, 14 predicted proteins | sample ETNtaG_18_FD_71568 | JGI IMG/M metagenome (GOLD analysis project Ga0066836, IMG submission 71568) | Marine microbial and viral communities from oxygen minimum zone, Eastern Pacific Ocean - ETNP201302SV91 | ecosystem: Environmental > Aquatic > Marine > Oceanic | place: Pacific Ocean: Eastern... | reverse complement strand
CTTCATCTCCGAGTTGCCCTGTTGAGTGGGTTTCGCGCACATGATATGCCTCAATGAATGCTTCTGCTCCAGCTTTCCAGTTACATGGAAGATGTTTGCGAATATGTGTTTCTATATATCTGTCAGAAAGACCCCAGTCTTTCCAATGCTCAGGGAGAACCCCTAAGAAGTCATGTAACGGTTCGGCATCTTGGTCGAAGTTGATGAAAACAAAACCTTCCCATACGTCGACTTTCATTTCAGGAAGTTGATGGGACTCTTGGGACACATGAGGGAAATCCCATGATCCCGGGAGGTCAACAAGTTGTCCTTCCAATGACCAAGTCCAACCATGAAATGGGCAGCGGAGTTCCTTACTATAGCCACAGGTTCCGGGTTGTTTAAGTTGCGTTCCACGGTGCATGCAGGCGTTGTAATAGGCTTTTATAGAACCATCGTTTGTTCGAACGATTAACGAAGACAAATCTCCAATGTCATAGACAAAATAGTCGCCGGATTCTGGAATGTGATCAACATGGCACGCCCATTGCCAGACTTTCGACCATAGGAGTTCATATTCTGCCGATGCGAAATCCGTCGAAATGTAGTTTTCATACGGTATGTCGTTATCCCCTAGAAACTCATAAGATTCATCTAGTAATGGTGCTGGTGGTGGAGTGGGGTCAGCAAGTAACTCGTCGCGTAAGGATGCTCCTTCTTGACGTGCTTCCCCCGGTTTCAATGAATCCTGCTTTTCCATCAATATCCATCATAAATCCTCTTAGGGCATATGCGTCTAGTTCCTCGGAGAGAAGTTCCAGAAATAGTTGTAGAGAAAGGGACTTATCCGGGCCAATGATCCAAATTCTTGTTACTGATAAGTTCATAACCCTCTCGGTATCTTTGTGAACTGGCCGTAATGACATCTTGCGGTAATTCTGGTGGAGGAGGAGATTTATCCCATTCAAGACCGTCGAGGAAATCGCGGACAGGTTGTTTATCAAAGGAAGGCGGCGTTGTCCCTGGCTTCCAATCATCAAGTGGCCAAAAGCGCGATGAGTCCGGTGTCAAGATTTCATCAGCGACTACCAGAGTTCCTTCTACGAAGCCCATTTCAAATTTAGTATCAGCGATGATGATTCCTCGTCCCAAAGCATATTCAGAACCTCTCGTATAGAGTTCTAATGCTTTTTCTCTAGTCATTTCTGCAATATCATCTCCAACTATTTCAGCAGCTTCTGCAAAAGAAATGTTCTCATCATGGAGCCCATCTTCAGCTTTCGTAGAGGGGGTAAAAACAGGTTCAGGCAATTTTTCAGACTCTAGAAGATTCTCTGGAAGTTTCATTCCATGCATCGTTCCGTGTTTCTTGTATTCTTTCCAAGCAGAGCCAGTGATATAGCCGCGAACAATGCATTCAATAGGAAGCATCTCTACTTTTCGCACAAGCATTGATCTTCCTTCAATCTCTGAAACTTGAGCTTGTTTTGGGAAGTCAGCAAGGTCTGTAGAGATTAAGTGCGATTCCATAGAGCCTGATAAGTACTCAAACCAGAAGGTTGACATTGCCATGAGAACTCTTCCTTTGTCAGGAACTGATTGATCCATGACAACATCAAAAGCTGAGATGCGGTCACTGGTCACCATGAGGTACTGGTCGTTTCCAGCATCATAGATATCTCTGACCTTCCCTGAGTACACATGGGGTAGGTTTAGTTGATAAGCGGGCTCTCTACTCATATACGTTCTCTTTAAATTATGGGTTCAGGATTATATTCTAAAGCTTGTGGGAAACGGGATAAAAGTTCTTGTATGCGAAGAGATATTTGTTTAACTTGTTGACTAGATAATCCGATTGATATTTCATTGATTGCCTCATTGAGTTCTTCTTCAGTGAGTGGGAAACGTTCATCACTACCTAATTGACTAATAAGAAGATTCTCGCCTTTATCTTCATTTCGTAACGTAAGAGCTGCTGCAACAGCATGCTCTTTTATGATTTCATGAGCTTCTTCTCTTCCCATTCCATTTGTAACCGCTGCGGTTAATATCCTTGTCGTGCTGAGGAATGGTAGGAAATGGTTAAGTTCACGCTCAATGACACGTGGATACGCCCCAAAATCTTTGAGAACTGTCAGAAAGGTCTGGAGTAGCCCATCCATAGCGAGAAATGCATCAGGGAGAGCAACTCTTCGCACTACAGAACAACTCACGTCCCCTTCATTCCATTGGTCTCCTGTGAGATCTGTAACCATGGATAAATACCCTTTTAAGACATGCGTTAATCCACCGATACGTTCGCATGATCTCATGTTCATTTTGTGAGGCATAGCTGAAGAACCAACTTGGCCTTCTTGAAATCCTTCTGTTGCTAAGTCATGCCCTGCCATCAAGCGTAATGTTTTTGCAAGATTGGCAGGCCCGCTTGAAAGTTGCACAAGCGCGCTAACAACACTGAAGTCTAAAGAGCGTGGATACACCTGACCGACACTTTCAAGAGTCGCAGTGAATCCTAAATGTTCAGCGATGCGTTGTTCGAATTCCATGACCTGATCTGGGCTTCCTAGCAATTCAAGTAAGTCTTGTTGAGTCCCGACCGGGCCTTTTATTCCTCGTAAAGGGTACGTTTGGAACGTATTTTCAAGTCTCTCAAAGGCTAGGAGTATTTCTTCAGCGGTATTGGCGAAACGTTTCCCCACGGTGGTGACTTGCGCCGCAACATTATGCGTTCTCCCCGTTAAAGGGGTTGCACTATATTGGTCAGCTAGCGCTGCTAGTTGGGAAAGCGCTGCAACAGTTTGAGTTTGGATGATTTCAATACTTTGTCGAATCTGAAGTTGTTCAATGTTCTCTGTTAAGTCTCGTGACGTCATACCTTTATGAATATGTTCGTATCCTGCTAGCTCACAGAATTCTTCTATACGGGCTTTCACGTCGTGTTTAACTATTTTTTCTCTTTGACGTATCGATTCCAGATCAATATCGTTTTTCGTTCTTTGGTAAGCAGCAATGACTTCTTCGGGTATGTCTGACCCGAGGTCGCGTTGGGTTTGCAGTACTGCTATCCAAAGTTCACGTTCAAGTAGCACTTTGTTTTCAGAAGACCAGATACCAACCATCTCATTACTGGCGTACCGGTCAGCTAGAACGTTTGGGATGCTCATTTCGCGGCCATTTCGCTTTTGTAAGCCGCTAATTTATCTGCGATTTCTTTATTTTCAATACCTAACATTTGCAAAACAAGAAGCGCCGCATTCTGCGATCCGTCAATTGCAACTGTTGCGACAGGGACACCTTTGGGCATTTGAACAGTTGCGTATAGAGCATCTTGTCCATTTAAAGCCCCACCGGATAGGGGGACACCGACGACGGGTAGGGTTGTATGTGCTGCAACAACTCCCGCCAAATGGGCTGCCATTCCTGCTCCACAGATAAAGGCAACAAACCCATTTTCTCTAGCTGTTGTTACGAGTTCAACTACTTGATCTGGGTTCCGATGGGCAGAAAGGACTCGCCATTCGTAATCAATTTCAAATTCTTCTAGGGTTTCTTTCGCTTTGAGCATTTTGGACTCATCGGATTTCGACCCCATTAAAATCCCAACTTTCATGTGATGCTCCTTTCCTTTAGTCGAACTTTTTGACTGCTCTCTTCCATAATAGAGATTTCATTGAACTGCTCCAGCGATATCTCTTCGTTTATGAAGACCTTCCCAACTTATTTTCTGAGCACCTGCATATGCGTTTTCCTTTGCTGATGCATGTGTTGACCCTCTTCCAGTTACAGCAATCACTCTGCCCCCATTGGTTATGAGTTCATTGTTTTTATTTGTCGCGACTCCAGCACAGAAAACTTCTTCTATCCCAGAAAGGTTTCTGGCCTCTTCAATTCCTATTATCACCTTCCCGATTTGCGGTGCTTGGGGGTAACCTTCTGATGCACAAACAACAGTGACCATGGCATCATTAATGAATTCTGGGGTTGTTTGAATATCCCCCGAAGCTGCTTGATGCAGTAATTCAAAGAGGCTTGTTTTGATACGGGGAAGAACAACTTGGGCTTCTGGATCTCCGAAGCGAACATTATATTCAAGGATTTTTGGCCCATTTTTTGTGTTCATGATTCCAGCGTAGAGAACACCTCTGTAATCAATTCCCCTTTGGATAAGTGCTTGTAAGGTTGGTTGGACAGCTTCCTGCATTATTTTTTTCACGAATTGTTCTGTTACGTCAGGGACAGGTGAATGAGCTCCCATACCGCCCGTATTTGGACCTTCGTCATTATCTAAAAGCCTTTTATAATCTTGGGCTGGACTAAGAGCAACTGCTTTTCCTCCATCACAGACAGCGAGGATGGAAATTTCATCTCCCTTCATTCCCTCTTCAATCACTATCTTCTTTCCGGCTTCTCCGAATGCTTCGCCAGAAAGATAACTTCGAATAGCCGATTCAGCATCATTTAGAGATTCAGTGACGAGAACTCCCTTCCCTGCTGCGAGCCCATCAGTCTTGATAACGTATGGAAGTGGCATTTCTTTGAGGAATTCAATTGCGGCGCTTTGTTCGGTGAAAGTCCCGTGTTTCGCAGTAGGGACATTGGCTTCTACCAGTAGATCTTTCATCCATGCTTTGGATCCTTCGAGTTGAGCTCCATCAGCTCCTGGACCAAACACTAGCTTTCCTTGTTCTCGGAGTTGGTCAGCTAAACCAGCTACTAAAGGAGCTTCCGGTCCAATGATAAAAAGGTCAGCATCCATTTCAAGCGGGGAAATGTTCTTTGAATTCGCAATGCCCGGATTGCCCGGAGTGACAGTTACTTCACTGTCCCGTTTTAGAACATGGGCTAATGCGTGTTCGCGTCCACCTGAACCTACAACAACGCTTTTCATTTCATCTTTCCTCGAGTATTAAATTGTAGAAATGTTCGTTGTTGCAGCGGCGATGATTTACCTTTCACGACTGCCAGTTCACGTATTGTTTTCTTCCGGGTCCAACTCCAATTAGTGAGATTGGCACACCGCAGGATTTTTCAATTGCTTTGACATAGTCTTGAGCGGCTTGAGGAAGGTCATTTGGGTGTGTGATGCCAGAAATATCTGTTAGCCATCCTTGCATTTCCTCATAGATAGGAACTGCTTTATGGAAATCTGTTTGATGATAGGGCATTTTCTCTACTCGTTGTCCATCTATATCATAAGCAACGCATATTTTGACTGTTTCTAATGCATCCATTACATCAAGTTTGGTTAACGCTATCTCTGTCAAAGAATTCAGGCGTGCTGCGTGTCGAAGCATAACGGAATCGAACCATCCTGTCCGGCGTCGGCGACCGGTATTAGTTCCATATTCGTGCCCTACGTCAACGAAATGGTCCGCTACTTCGTCGAAAAGTTCTGCTGGGAAAGGACCTGACCCCACTCGTGTCGTGTACGCCTTCGCTATTCCAACGATTCTTTCTAAGTGACGGGGTCCGACTCCGGCACCGGCGCAAGCACCTCCTGCTGTCGGGTTGGATGATGTTACAAATGGGTAGGTTCCATGGTCAAGGTCCAAAAACGTTGCTTGTGCTCCTTCAAAAAGCACATTCTGGTCTGATTCTAAAGCATTGTGAATAAGGTCGGTGGTGTCCGATATGTGTGGTTTTATCCTTGGAAGGTATTCGTCTAGGAAAATGCTGCTGAGCGAATCGAGTTCTGGGGCGAGCCGATTATATACCTTTGCTAATAGCGGTCCTTTCTCATGAAGAGAAACACCAAGTTTCTCTCTGAATATCTTTGGATCAAGAAGATCCTGTACCCTAATCCCAACTCTGAATGCTTTATCAGCATACGCCGGTCCTATGCCTCGTTTAGTCGTTCCTAGTTTGTTCGCTCCGAGGTGACGTTCGAAAACCACATCGAGTTCCTGATGGTATGGGAAAATTAGATGAGCATTGCCACTTAATTTAAGACGTTCGCAGCTAACTCCCTTCGCTTCAAGCATGTCGATTTCTTTGATCAAGACGCCCAGATCAACGACAACCCCATTTCCGATAACGGGTGTTATGTGATCGTAAAGCACGCCACTTGGGATTAGTTGAAGAGCCGTAGTTTCACCATTGACGACGAGGGTATGTCCTGCATTATGGCCGCCCTGATAGCGGACAACCATTTGCATTTCCTTAGCGAAAAGGTCGGTGAACTTTCCCTTACCTTCGTCGCCCCACTGGGTACCTACGACAACGGTCGATGGCACAGGCGGTCTCCTTCTGTTGACTCCGCTTACCAAACCACTGTACGCCATTTAGTAGCGAAGATGTCTAACTTTTAACGAAGAATTCCTAAATAAATCAGAAATTGGTCATAGGTTTATCCCCCGTATGACCCTCCTTGTCCTTCGTAATCAAAGATTTCGCTCACAGGCGTGAAGGTAAGTTTCCCGCCTATTACCTGCACTTCTTGTAATTGCGCACCTTCGGTTACATATGCATCGTTCGTTCCATCTAGCCGTATTGTCTCAACGAAATTATTTCCGTTGGTAGTGTCAAGATTCCAGGTGGCCTTCATGACATTTATACGATTGATCCCACCGGGAAGTTCATCAGCTGCCCTGAGGATATCAACAACTACCTGAGCAAAGAAAACACCGCCGGAGTAGGACCCGTCAGCGCAGGTAACATCACCGTAATCAGCTAAGACTTGCTGGGTTAATTCAATAGCGGGATCATCATCAAAGCGTGGATCTCCACAAACCTTGCTAGAGTTTGCAATTCTCACACCCGATCCTTCAGATTGCAGTAAAGCTGCAGCATCCTGCACAGGGGTGAAGAATGCTGGAAGGTTATTACATGTGTAGGACATGTAGAAACGTGGCCGCCATGATGTTGCTGCCATCACACCGACGCTCTGTGGGCAGAATGCTGCTGTTGTCCCAGCTACAAATACTTGCGCTCCGGAAGAAGCGAGAGTCGTCATCTCTGCGGTGACATCGGGAGCTGCCGGATCGTGAAGAGCTTCAGCAACAACTTCAATACCTGGGCATCCCTGTAAGGTCTGTTGATACGTCTTACCAAAATCATTGTTCATGAATAGTCCAGCGACAGTTGCTCCTTCACCGAATTCTTCAAGAATTGCTTCACACCAGATGTTGGTCTCTGTTACGTAATTGAGGATGTTCCCAACGGTCCATGGGAAGTTTGCTGGATCACCCCAGAATGGGAAACCAGATAGATTCAATAATTGTGGAACACATGCCTCATCTGTGATTGGCCTGATTGCATAGTTATTCGGTGTTCCAATAACCCCGACAAAGCCAACGATGTTTTCAGTTTCGAGCATTTCTTGCACGTTTGCTACTGTTCTTCCTGCTTCATAGGCATCGTCTTTTGTGATAAGTACAAGATCTTTCCCACCAATGGGATCTGTTGCGTTCACATAATCAAAATAAAATTCCATTCCCGAAGCGATTGTCCCGAATGCGGCTAGTTGCCCTGATTGTGGAAGCGATGTTCCGAACCTGATTTCACTATCCGTCACGCCCTCAGATGAATCCCAATCATCAGGACACGCATCAAGATCAAGAATAGTGCCTTCAGCAATTGTGACTTGACCCCCGGTCTGATTCCCAGCAGCGTCGTCGTCATTCCCGCAACTAACAGCGACAAGGCAAAGAACACTTGTCACGCATAGGAATTTAATCATTAATTTTTTCATGGTTCCCCCAACTTTGATAAACGAAACTTACTAATTAGAAGGAATCTCTGCAACCATTTCTAAACTATTCCTGATTTGTTCTGCGTTTGAATTATTACAAAACGGTTTTTTACCTTCTTTGCTGCCGTGGAAATCCCTCCAGGCATAAACAAAGTTAAAATAATGAGAAGAAGACCTAGGATTAATGAACCTGTGGGGCCTTGTAACCACCGTTGTGGAACAAATGAAATTGATTGCGTTGACGAGGCCCAATCCGGAATGAGAGCGTAGACAAGTCCCCCGATCACAGCTCCGGAAAGCGTTCCTACTCCTCCTACTACAAGGCCAACGATTAAGTAAATGGCAACTAGAGAACTAAAATCATCAGGTGAAGCTATCCCGACTTCAGCGACATAAATCATTCCGCCTATTCCGCCTAACGCGGATGCGATACCAAAAGAAATTGTTTTTGTCATAGCGAGATTCACCCCTGATACAGCGGCACTTGTTTCATTATCTCGAACTGCACGCATTGCTCTTCCTGGTTTGCTCTTTATGAGATTAGAGATGAGCCAGAAACAAAACGCTGCTACTAGGGAAAACAGTATGAATTTCCACATTCGTGACTCTTCCCTGTTTGATAGAGGCCCATCACCAAAGTACCCGCCTACGAGGGGAATATTTTGGAGTGCTTGCGCTATTTCATCTAATGGTAGCCACGAAGGTGGCGCGAACTTGTATTGACTTCCCGTTACTTTGTTGGTCGTCAGTTTCCCACCAGCTCCGCCCGTGTATGCATACAGGCTGTCTAATTTAACAATTGTTGGGAATAGAGCGGCAAGTCCCAAAGTGAGTAACGCTAGGTAAAGACCGCGTATTCGCAATGCTGGTAAACCAAGGATCATGCCGATCAGGAAACAACCAGGTATGACAATAAGAAGTGTCAGCAAAAATGGCCATGAGTGGTCTGCGACTAGCCACGCTGAAATATATGCTCCCATCCCAAAGAAGAAACTCTGGCCAAGGGCGATTTGCCCCGTGTAGCCAACGACGACTTGGAGACCGAGAATAGCTACCGAGTAGGCAATCGCCTTATTGAGGCGTATGAGAGACAAGTTGTATTTATTAGAACCTATTGCGATTGAACCAACGTCAACGTAGGCAAACGCCACTAGCAGGAAAAAGAGCACGAGCGAAATCCACATGAGCGCCCTGAGGTTTCGGTATTGGGGAGTGTCTTTTGTAAGGGTGATTTTAGGCGCCATGATTATGCCTCTAAACCCTTTCCACTGTTTTGGTTCCAAGGAATCCGGATGGGCGGAAGGTAAGAACAATGAGGAGAACAACAACGGCTGCAGCGAGTGTCATTTCGTTAGGAATGAACGGAATGTATTGCACGACGACGCTTTGGACGAAACCGATGGTCAACCCGCCGAGAAGTGCGCCCCATAAACTATCTAAACCACCTAAAGCTGCTGCCGTTATAGAAAAGATGAGCGCTCTTAGCATGATTGTGGGTTCTATTTGCAAGACGGGGTTAGCGGCGTAGATCGAAGCTCCCAGGGTTCCCGCGGCGGCAGCTAATGCCCAACCAAATTGCAATGTTTGACCTATTTTTATGCCACAAAGTCTGCTTGATTCCAAATTTGATGAAACTGCTCTAAAGGCCAATCCGATCTTTGTCTTAGTAAGAAGGGTTTGGAGAGTGAATAGAACCAGTAAGCAACTTCCGAAAGCAAAGATTGAATACCAGCTCAATCTAGCATTACCGATCGTTACGGCTTTCCCTGATGGGAATAGTTGTGGAAATGAAAGCGGGTCAAATCTCCAGATGATGGCGGCGACAGCATTAATGACAAGAAACAAACCGAGTGTGATGATTACCAGTGGAAGGTGATCCGCTGGGTCAAATTTTCTGATGAAAGTGCGTTCTAAGCAAGCTGCTAGAATTCCTGAGAAAAGCATTCCTATGACGACAGCCCCCCACATGGGGATTCCCCATTTCCATAGCTGCAACACAATAAATGCTCCGAGCATTGCTTGTTCTCCTTGCGCGAAATTGATGAGTGTTGTTGCTTTGAAGATGAGGACCATCGCTACAGCTATCAATGCATATGTTGATCCGTTGGTGAGCGCATCGAAAAGTCTTTGAAGAAAAAGATCCATGTCAGCCCCCCAGGTACGCCTTTCGTATCGCGTCATCGTTAACAAGGAGTTTCGCCTCGCCCTCAACTGCGATTTCTCCGGATTCCAGTACGTACCCTCTATCGGCCATTGCTAGAGCTATTTGGGCGTTCTGCTCAACGATGAGCATTGTCGTTCCTAGTTGCTGATTCATTTTTTTAAATCGTTCAAAGAGGCCTTCAACAATTTGTGGGGCTAGTCCCAATGATGGTTCATCTAGGAGAAGCAGTTCTGGTTTAGACATGAGAGCTCGGGATACAGCCAACATTTGTTGTTCCCCTCCGGAAAGTGAGCCAGCTGATTGCATTCGCCGTTCATAGAGCACAGGGTATGTTTCGTAGCAGGAGTCCAGGTCTGCTTTAATTTCGTTATCTGAACGGATGAAAGCGCCTACTCTCAGGTTTTCTTCAACGGTTAATTCTGGGAATGTTCCTCTTCCTTGAGGTACGTGCGCTATCCCTTTGCGAACAATGTAATCAGGTTCTAGGTCAATGATGCTGTCCCCATTGAATGCAATGCTTCCTGTTGTTTCAACCATGCCAGAGATCGCTCGCAGTGTTGTTGTTTTTCCTGCTCCGTTCGCACCAAGAATCACGACAATTTCATTTGGTTGCACGTGGAATTTTATACCATGGAGAACTTCGATCTGACCGTATGTTGCTGTGAGTTCATCCACTTCTAATAGAGTCTTTATCATTTCGTTTCTCCTAGATATGCGGAGATAACTTGTGAGTTTTCTTGAATTTCTGCGGGCGTTCCTTCAGCTATTTTGGACCCGAAGTCAAGGACAACAACTTTGTCAGATATTCCCATGACCATACCCATGTGATGTTCCACGAGGAGGATTGTTAGGTTGAATTCTTCTCGGATTGAAACTATTAGGTTTGAAAGATCATTGACTTCTGAATGGTTTAACCCTGTAGCTGGTTCATCGAGTAGAAGGAGTTTAGGTTTGCTTACTAAGGCACGAGCTAATTCAATTCTTTTCATTGTGCCAAAGGGCAACCCATCGCATGGTTGATTAGCGAATTCCAGAAGGTTGAGATTTTCCAAAATTGTGTTTGCTAAATGTTGGAGGTCTCGCTCTTCATTGCCTAAACCGATACGAAACATAGCTGATAGAAAATTTTGGGATCCTTTAACATGGGCTCCGCACATTACATTCTCAAGGACTGTCATTCTGGGCCAAAGGGCGAGATTTTGGAAAGTTCGTGAGATCCCCATTCCCGCTATTTGATATGCGGAACTTTTGAGAAGATTATCGTCTTCAAAATATACGGTTCCCGACGTGGGGTCATAAATCCGGCTTATGACATTAAAGAGGGTTGTTTTACCAGCACCATTTGGCCCGATAAGTCCGCAGATCTCATCAGGTTCGATATTAAAACTCAGCTCGTTAAGAGCGGTAACACCGCCGAAACGCATTGTAAGGTCTTTTACTTCTAATAAGCTTGTACCCATCGTCGTCTCTTTGGTAGGAATTTCCAGTGTCTCTTGTTCGCTGCATGATATCAAGGCCTTGATATCTGTGCGCAAAGTCTAGAGGAAAGAGAATAAGGAAATTATTTACTTTTAAGTTTGATCGTTATGGTCCTCTGGGAAAAGATCCTTTAATTCTTGCAAGGCTTTTTCTTGTTGTGTATCTAATTGTTGCGGAACAGTTATTTCTACAGTAACCAGAAGGTCCCCTGTTCCATCTACTCCTTGAATGCCACCTTTTTTGATTCTAAAAGTACTTCCTGTCTGCGTCCCGGGAGGTAGTCGGAGCGTCACTGACCCATTCGGGTATGTAGGGACCTGAATATCGGACCCTAACGCTGCTTGAAGAAATGACACTGGTAGTTGAAGGGTCAAATTCATGTCTTCTCTTCCAAAAAGTGCATGGGGTGAAACACGAATAATGACTATCAGGTCACCAGATGGACCTCCATGAGACCCTGCACTTCCTTTGCCTTTGAGACGTATTCTCTGCCCATCTTCAACACCGGCGGGTATACGCATTTTAACTGATTGTGTCGTCCCCGATTGTGTACCTGACGTTACTGAGGTTTCTATCCCGCTGATTGACTCATCAAAAGTTAGGCGTAATTGTGCTTGCTGGTTTGCCCCTTTTTGTGGTCGTGGATGCGTTGCTTGACCGAAGGGGGCACCACCGGAAAACATACTGTTGATAAGGTCTGAGAAATCACCTGTCTGACCACCAAAAGTTGATGAGAATTCTCCCATTCCTCCGGGTCCCATTTGACGAGCTTCATCATATTTTGCTCGAGTCTCAGGGTCACCAACAACGTCATAAGCTGCGGACACATCTTTGAAACGTTCTTCTGCTTTGGTATCACCAGGATTCTGGTCGGGGTGTAGATCTCGAGCGAGTTTCCGATACGCCTTTTGAATATCCTTTTCTTTCGCATCTGGGAGAACACCGAGAGTTTGGTAATAATCTTTTTCAAACCATTCTCTTTTTACATCCACGAGCATCCCCCTTTCGTCAGATTTTTTGTTGCAAGTCTTTTAGGCGGGTCCTGTAGTTCGGACCATAGCGGGCCGGATCGTTCTTCCTTTCCACAGGTAACCGGATCGCATTACTTCAGCAACAATTGCAACGTCGCTCTCTTCGCTGACTTCGTGCATTACCGCATCATGGAGTTCTGGGTCAAAATTGACTGAAGCTCCAGCGATGAGTTCAAGTCCTTGTGTTTGCAGTGTTTCCAAAAGGGCGTTTCTGATTGGGGTAACATCTTCAGCTCCTTGTTGAATCGCAGCATCGCAGGCATCAAGAACTGGAAGGATTTTTTCCACGAGGCTACTAGCAGCCTGTTCTACGAGATCATTTTGCCGTTTCGCGCTTTGCCGGCGAAAGTTATCAAATTCAGCTTGCACTCGTTGCAGGTCCGCAATCAATACATCATTTTGAGCTTGCAGTTCCAGGGCGAAAACAGTTGGATTTTTTCGATGGTCAATGCTGTCTTCTTCAGGGTTTTCTATTTCTGGGTCTTGTTCTTCTAATTCGGAATCAACTTCGGGAAGTTCACTATCACTATCTTCTGTAGCGGGCACTTCGTCAACCATTATTTACTCTTCCTCATCAATGATTTCAGCGTCAATGATGTCCTCAGAGTCATCTTCTTCCGGTGTTTCTGGTTCTTGCGCTGCTTCCTCATATAGGCGTTGAGCGAATCCTTGACTAGCAACAGTAAGTTCTTCCATCGCAGTTTTGACTGTTTCTACGTCAATTTCTTCATTTTCAAGAGCGCTTTTAAGGCCTTCGAGCTTTTCTTCTATGTCAGTTTTTTCTTCTTCGCCGAGTTTCTCTGCATTTTCACGAATCATTTTTTCGGTTTGATAAACGAGTGAGTCTGCTGAGTTTCGCATTTCTGCTTGTTCTTTTCTTTCACGATCTTCATTTGCGTGTGCTTCAGCGTCTGCGACCATTTGATCTATTTTGTCTTTATCAAGTGATGACTGACCTGTGATGGTGATGGACTGTTCTTTACCAGTGGCTCTATCTTTCGCGGACACATGCACAATGCCATTGGCATCAATATCAAAAGTGACTTCGATTTGAGGAACGCCACGGGGAGCGGGTGGAATATCTACTAACTGGAATTTTCCGAGTGTTTTGTTGAATTGAGACATTTCCCGTTCTCCTTGAAGAACATGGATTTCCACTGATGGCTGGTTATCTTCAGCTGTTGTATAAACCTCTGTTCTTCGGGTCGGGATCGTTGTATTTCGTTCAATCATTTTGGTCATAACTCCGCCTTTGGTTTCTATACCAAGTGATAACGGGGTTACGTCCAATAGGAGAATGTCTTTGACTTCGCCTCTGAGGACTCCAGCTTGTACTGCAGCGCCAACAGCAACGACTTCGTCTGGGTTCACGCTCTTATTCGGTTCTTTACCAGTCATCATCTGAACGAGCTCTGTAACTGCTGGCATTCGTGTTGAACCGCCGACAAGGATGACATGTTCAATGTCACTCGTTGAAAGGTTTGCATCTTTGATCGCTTGTTCGAATGGTTTCCGGCAGCGCTCAAGAAGATCAGCGGTTAATTCTTGAAATTTCGCTCGGGACAATGCGTAGTCCATGTGAAGGGGTCCAGCATCAGTTGCTGTCACGAAAGGTAAATTAACTTGTGTGCTTTGACTTGCAGAGAGTTCAATTTTTGCTTTTTCTGCTGCTTCTTTCAAGCGTTGCATGGCCATATTGTCTTTTGATAAATCAACACCATGATCGTTGGAAAAAGAATCAACAAGCCATTGAATGACGCGTTCATCCCAATCATCCCCACCCAGGCTGGTATCGCCACTGGTTGATTTCACTTCAAAAACACCGTCACCGATTTCTAGAACTGAGACGTCAAAGGTTCCACCTCCAAGGTCAAAGACAAGTATGGTCTCATCTGCTTCGCCTTTTTCTAAACCGTAGGCAAGTGCCGCTGCGGTTGGTTCATTGATTATTCGAAGTACTTCAAGTCCGGCTACCTTGCCCGCTTCTTGGGTTGCTGTCCTCTGAGCATCATCAAAATATGCTGGGACAGTAATAACGGCTTCAGTGACTGTGTCACCAAGATACGCTTCAGCGTCTCGTTTGAGTTTCATGAGCGTGCGCGCGGAAACTTCTTGGGCGTTGTATTCCTTGCCGTCGATATCTAGTGACCAGTTCGTACCCATATCTCTTTTAACGGAACGGATTGTTCTATCTGGATTGGTTATTGCTTGTCGTTTGGCTACTTCTCCAACGAGAACTTCTCCATCTTTGGCGAAAGCAACAACTGAAGGGGTTGTCCGACTTCCTTCTGCATTGGCAATAACAGTTGGTTCACCGCCTTCAAGGACAGCAACAACTGAATTTGTGGTACCTAGATCTATTCCGACGGCCTTCGCCATTTTCACTCCTATTCAGCGCTAAGCGCAAGGTTTGTATGTTCTTCACTATGTTCAACGTCAGTGACATGCTTTTTATTCCATAAATAGAGAAAAAGCACTTACCCAATTTATCGTTTCTTATAGAAAATAATTCATAGAAAATAGTGTGTGATCTCTCACTGCTATTTATTGATATTCCATCTGTAAACACATAGATTGCTTGTTTTGATGTGACATGTGTCATTTGTAGGCATATTTAACGATCAAGAAGTCTGTTTAAGACCCTTCAAGGGTCTATCTTTGAGTGAGGGATATGGAAGCACAGAAAAAATCTAACCGGTTTCGCCCACAAGATTGGGTTCTTGTTTTAGGCGTTGCTGTCGCTGTTTTCACAGCTCTTTCCGGTGTTGCTGCCACGATCTTTGATCAGAAAGGCGATAGCCCTATTCACCGTGAAGTGTTTGGGAATGTGCCAACTGCAGCAAAAGTTGCTTTCTATTCTATTATCCCAGCCTTAATAATTTATGGCGCTTGGAATTTCTCACTACGGGTAAAAAACTGGACTCGAGGACAGCCAGACAACCGGTCAACGACAAAAAAGAATGTCCATCGGCGGGCAAAAAATTTGCGTTCTGGCCTCTATATGAAAACACTCATGCGGGACCCTGCTGCAGGGTTAATGCATTCATTGATGTATTTCCCGTTTATTATTCTTCTCGGAGTAACAACGACTCTAGAGATTGATCATCAATTACCGGAAGATCTTAAATTCCTCCATGGGGGCGTATATAAGGGTTATTCACTCGTCGGTGATGTAGCTGGGGTGCTTTTCCTAATAGGGGTCGGCTGGGCGTTACTTCGCAGGTACGGGCCGCGCCGTTTCCGCCCTTATCGAATCCGGATCAAATCAAAAGGTGATCACGCTATTGGACTTGGACTCCTTTTCGGTCTGGGAGTAACCGGATTTGTTGCTGAAGGATTCAGGATAGCTTTAGCTAATGAACCCGATTTTGAGAAATGGTCCATCATTGGTTACCCGCTTGCGAACCTCGTTGATGGTTTTGGGAATCTGAGTGGTTGGCATCAGGTCTGGTGGTATGCCCATGTGATCTTCTTCATCGGGTTTCTTATTTTTCTCCCGATTACGATGCTTCGACACATTTTTACATCTCCGTTGAACATGTATCTCAAAGATCGTGACCGTCCTAAGGGAGCAATGAAACCACTTCCGAACCTGATGGAAACAGAACTTGAAACATTCGGAGCTTCCGTCATTGAAGATTTCACCTGGAAACAACTTCTTGATACTGATGCCTGCACAATGTGTGGACGCTGTACTTCAGTGTGTCCTGCACACGCGACGGGTAAACCTTTAGACCCCCGAGAAATCGTTCTTAAAACTGGTGAAGTTATGGCTGCGACAGGCGAACCAGTAACCACTCCACCTATAGGAGTGGATTCAGAAATTACTGTCCCAGCGAATTGGATGTTTGATCGAGTTACCAATGATGAATTATGGTCATGCACTAGTTGTAAGGCATGTGATGAAATCTGCCCAGTGAATATTGAAATCCTTGACAAGATTCTGGATATGCGACGATACAAGTCTTTGATGGAATCAGATTTCCCAGCGGAACTTGGAAATGCATATCGTGCTATGGAGAACTCCGGTAATCCTTGGTCTATTTCTCAAACGGAAAGAGCGGATTGGATTGGCGACATTGAAGGTATCGCTGTTCTCGCTGGCGGCGACCCATTTGAATCAGAATGGCTTTACTGGGTTGGTTGCGCCGGAAGTTTTGACGATAAGAACAAAAAAGTTAGCCAAGCGATGGCGAAACTTCTCCACCGTGCGGGAATCGATGTGAGTATTCTCGGCCCTGATGAGAATTGCACCGGAGATCCAGCCCGACGATCTGGAAATGAATACATTTTCCAAATGCTGGCTATGCAAAATATAGAAACGTTAAACGGTATGGGTGTGAAAAAAATCATTACCCAATGCCCGCATTGTTTCAATACGTTGAAGAATGAATATCCGCAGCTTGGTGGGCATTATGAAGTAATCCACCATACGCAATTGTTAGAGCAGCTCATAGATAGCGGCCAATTAGATATGTCGCAGGCCACTCTAAAAGAACGAATCGTTTACCACGACAGCTGTTATTTAGGTCGACATAATGATATTTATATGTCGCCAAGAAACGTTATTGGCAACCTCTCCGGCGTTGACATTGTAGAAGCCCCGAGAAATGGGACGAAAGGGATGTGTTGCGGTGCTGGTGGAGCCCGTATGTGGATGGAAGAAGATATTGGTCCGAAGGTAAATGACGTTCGTGCCCTTGAACTCGTGGAAACAGGTGCGAGCAGGATCGCCACAGCATGCCCATTCTGTTACATCATGATGGACGATGGAGTAAAAGCGGCAGGGAAAGAAGAAGATGAAGTGAAGGTCGCTGATCTCGCTATCCACCTTGTAGAAGCTCTGGAAGAAGGGGAAGCACGGAATGAAGAGGTTCGTCAAGAATCAATAGAGGCGCCTTTTGTTGCGACACCGGAGCCGGTTCCCGCTGATGTGGTATCTGCGCCAATCCCTGTTGGAGAACCCAGTCCCGTTGGTGCTGTTCAAAGGGTGACGAATCAATCAGTTGGAGTTGCTACGGTACTCGCGCAACCTACTGTAACGATCTCAGATACTTCCACTGATACTGTCTCAACAGCTACAGAAGAGGTCCCTTCAACTCCAGATAATCTTTCCCTTATTCGGGGTATGGATCCCTACACAATCCAACGATTGAATGATCGGGGGATTATTAGCTACGTGCAGATCTCGGCGTTAAGTAATGAAGAAATAGCTGTTATTGAAGAAGAGTTTGATATTCCCGGTTGCTTTAACCGGTTTAGTTGGCGTTACCAGGCACAACAACTAATGAACGAAGAAGAGTGATTCTAAACTGCTTCAGTTCGCTTTTTGTACCGTTTGAAACCTGAGAGCAAAATAATAAAGGCGATGCCAACTATAAGTGTATACAGTGGTGCATTTTGTATCCAGCGAACAGTGTCATCGCCGTAGTATGCAAGAGAAACGCTGTCGGAATTAAGCCGATGATCGTTCCAATAAGAAATTCGCGCCAACGAATTTTTAAAATGCCAAGAAACCAGTCTGCTGCTGGTGCATACCCTG
>Ga0066836_10000579_pt1 | contig 17885 bp, 17 predicted proteins | sample ETNtaG_18_FD_71568 | JGI IMG/M metagenome (GOLD analysis project Ga0066836, IMG submission 71568) | Marine microbial and viral communities from oxygen minimum zone, Eastern Pacific Ocean - ETNP201302SV91 | ecosystem: Environmental > Aquatic > Marine > Oceanic | place: Pacific Ocean: Eastern... | reverse complement strand
AATAATGAAAATCCGAGACAAATAACACCGATTCCTCCTCCAAATATCTGATTAGGATAGGTTGAAATTGTCACTGAAACATCGTATCCTACAAGATCTCCACCAGATTCAAAATAAATTTCAAAGCAATACATGCCAGGGTCGATATCAAATTCGACCTCGATTGTTTTCCCGGGTGCTATATCTTCAGATTTCCAGTACTGATTGTCATGTGTAGTATCGCCAAATGTAGCATTATCTTGTTTTTCATCTAATATTCCCGTAGGGTCCTCACAGCCATCAGTTTCAGTCAACCAAATCTCTACACTTTCAGCATTGGTCGGCATAGAAATAATTTCGATAGTGACGATAACAGGGACATCAGTGAAATCTTCTCCAACCAATGGCATCCCCCAAATATAATTTGAATTCCAGGTTCCAGAGTTCCGATCTTCTAAATCGATGGTATTAGAAAAAGGGAATAATGCGAAACCAAACAAAATCACTGCAATTCCAAGGTACAGGAATACATTCCAACGTGATTTTTTCAACGCTTCTTGACGTTCTTGAAATGTTAGTTCAGGAAGTTCATCTTCAGCGATTTCAGAAACTTCTTCTGGCTGAGATTGTTCATACTCTGCCTCTGTCATGGTTGTGCCATCACCACTTAGGACTTGAAGTGAACGCTGCTTCATCATCCAAAGCCCTCAAGAAGGGGGCGAGCGCGCGGACCACCATGTCAGTCAGGTTGGCCGTTCTATCGCGTGGACCAAGACTGTACAGTACTCGTAGGCTTGTCGAAGAGGCCAGATTAAGAGAAATCGAGGTCGCAGTACTCGACCCAATGCAATTCTCATTGTTCGTAACCGAGCAAGAAATAGGTATTCTACATCAGGGGGTTCCGTTCAAGTATGACGCAGTAATTCCTAGAATCGGGCATTCGATTACAAAACATGGTGTAGCAGTACTCAGGCATTTAGAACAATTAGAGGTCTGGACGGCAAATAGCAGCAGAGGAATTTTGCAAAGTAGAGATAAATTACATTCTGGACAGATTTTGTCAAGAAACAAGATTTCTACACCTCGTACCGCTTATGTCAGGGATATGAAAGATATTCAAAGAGCCATTGATACAGTGGGTGGTCTACCCGTGGTGGTCAAAGTGACTCAAGGAACTCAAGGTCAAGGTGTATTTCTAAGGCATACAATCCATGAAACTCGAAACCTTGTTCAAGGATTGCTGATGACCGGTAAATCTGTTTTGATCCAAGAATATATCGCTGAAAGCCATGGTAAAGACATCCGGGCGTTGGTTGTAGGCGGTAAAGTTGTAGCTAGTATGCGCCGAAAAGCAAGAGGTCGCGAGTTTAGATCAAATTACCATCTAAATGGTACAGTTGAAAATGTAGATTTACCCGAAGAGTATGCTGAGATGGCTTGTAGGGCTGCACGAGTTTTGGGACTAAATGTCGCTGGAGTCGACTTGTTAGAAGGTAATTCAGGCCCTCTTGTCTTAGAAGTAAACTCATCTCCAGGACTTGAAGGTATAGAGAAAGCCAGTGGAGTGAACGTTGCAGGTGCTATAATTGATTATGTAATCTCAGAATCAGATTTCTCTGAAGTTAATGTGGACCAATTACTCAGAACAATCCCTGGTCATGGTGTTCTATCGGTCCATCTTCGTAATCATCCAAAACTAATTGGAAAGCCGATTGGAGATTTATTCAAAGGAGATGTACCCATCTTTGCACTTTCTCGAGCAGGAGATTTAATTTGGAATCCAGAGCCAGATATGCAACTTAGATTCCATGATACAGTAATTTGCTATGGTGACCTTGAAGAGTTACGTGCTGCAATCAAGAAGACACTATTCGATTCGGCTCTGCCTAAATCCGATATATCCGCGGTTGAAGACTAAACGGGGATATCTCGCAAAGACTTCTTAATGTGGTAACTGAGTAGCCTGACTGTCCTTCGGGACAAGGGATGCACTTCCGCTTCGGCGGATGGCGGTGACGCCAATGAGAAGAGAGCCATACAGAGCAGAGCACAGGGGTGTGCAACAGAGACTGTATTCAGACGGTCCAGAATTGCCACCGCGTCTCATTCATCGCGCACATTTACCGTGGCTTGGCACTTACAAAACAAAAATGCAAACCGAAGGTAAATCTGCTAATACCCAGAAGTCATACATACTTTCATTGCGCCAATTTCTCGAGACACCACTTCCTGGAGAAAACATTCTCACAGAATCGCAACGAGACAATATGGATGTTCTGGAATTATTGGAGAGGGTAGATCCTTTCAATGGCCGATTAGATCTGTGGGTACAGTCATTGAGCGATAAGTCACCTTCAACAATCAAGGCGAGATTAGCCGCTGCTAATCATTTGGTAAATTGGCTCGGACAAAAATGGCCCGAACATTTAGTCCGTCCAAAAAGTGGTAAGAAATTACCACGAACACTGACTCGTAGGGAATTAACAATGCTAAGAGAGGCTGCATCTTGTAGCGAAGACCCTCTCGCAAATCTAGTGGTGACGATATTACTTGAAACCGGCCTTAGAGTCAGTGAATTATGTGATTTGAATCTTTCAGATATCGATTTGAGCGATTGTTCGGCTAGAGTAATTGGCGGTAAAGGAGACAAAGACCGTTTGGTATTGTTTACAAAAACAACAGTAGAAAATATTCACGCTTGGCTACCTCTTAGGGAAGGACGTCAACCAGTAGGGGATAATTTGTTGATTACCAATGCAGGTACCGCGTTACAATCTCGGACGGTTCAGAGGTTGATGGACCGCCTTGCAGACCAAGCTGGAATCCCAAGAGGAAGAGTCTCACCTCACGTACTTAGGCATAACTTTGCAACCGGACTTTTGGAAAGAGGGGCTGATTTAGTTAGTATTCAGCGCTTACTAGGGCACGCTAGCATCGCTACAACCAGAGTTTATTTGGAAATAAGCGATCAAACTCTAAGAGAGGTATACCGTCGAGCACAAAATTCATCTCAAGATGAGCAATTATGAGCGGACTTTCTTTTTTCGCTTACTGATTTTTGCAGGCCCCGTCCATTCACGATTACTGGCAACAACATTTCCAATATGATCGGGAACAGGGCAATATTTCCCTGAACGGCAACGAGAGCACTTTTCCTTCGAAGGAATTTCGACAGTCTTACGAAGTCGGCCGTACTTTCTCCTTGGCATTACCATATTGGTAAGTCAGACGGTCTTCAAGTATAGCGGTCTTATCGCTTCGATTTCAACTGCTTAAGCATCTCCGCCAAAGTTGGGACTTTCAAATCCCTTCCTTTACGGCCATCTGAGGATTTAGCACTCTTCTTTTTTGGTGCTGCTTTCTTTGCAGCAGCCTTCTTGGGAGCCGCTTTCTTAGGAGCGGCCTTTTTAACACTAGCTTTCTTTTTAGGTGCTACCTTCTTTGCAGCAGCCTTCTTGGGAGCGGCTTTCTTAGCAGTCTTCTTTTTTGGAGCGGCTTTCTTAGGTGTAGAAGCCAGTAGTTTTTTCATAAGTGAAGCACTTATCCCTGCTTTTTCCAATCCTTTTTTACCTGCCTTTTTTATTCCAGCCGGAGTTTTAATTCCCGCCTTATTCAATTTCTCTGCAGTCGCTTTACCGATTCCTGGTACTGCCATTAATGCAGCGAGAGGGTTCCTTTTTGACTTGCCTGCCATGCCTTCACCAATAGGTCCATACCGCATACATATGATGAACCCTTCTCTCAATAAAGGGTATATTTGAAGTCCCGGTTATGTCTGCTCGAAGATATGCAAGAGTCTCTGGACCCATCAACTTCAGTACTTTATGCACAGGTAAGAAAGGCAGGACCCAGCCATGGTCATGACGAAGAAGGGCATTTGAGACCAAAAGCCCATCCATCAAATGTCACATCGGTATGGCTTGGCGATGTGACTACTACTCTTCTAAGGGTCGTTTCAGGAGTTTCCACTCCTCTGGTGCAACAAAGCCCTCGTTTCGATGAACAGCGTTGGATAATTACCGCAAAATCAGGCGATCTAAGTTTGGAGGTTGAAAGTTTACCATACTGGGGTTTTGGATTGATTACTCGTTGTTATCTTAACAAAATTACTTTGAGAGGTCCACTGGAACAGAGAGCTAGAATTGTATTCGATTTGGTTTCTTCTTTAGGACACAAGCCTTGGGAGGTTTCTAGAAAGGGCTCTTTTAATCGCAAAATCGGAGAATATGCTTCTAACGAAAAGTCATGGAAAGAACATATTGAAAGAGCAAAATGGGACTTAAATGAGATGATTGAAAATACTCTTTCGCAAAAAGGAGAATCACCTGAGATTGAGATTGCAAGAAATGCATTAGCCGATGATAATGCCCCCGCGGTACTACGCGCTTTAGCAAGACTGGAAGCGGATTCAATTGATATAGAAATCGAAGAAGTTGACCCAGATGGGGCGGTATATTCGCTAGACCAAGAGCATATTCCTTTGGTAGATTTATCTTCTGAGGAAGAATGAGGTCCACGCGTCGCGTTGATAAAGGGGGGGCTTCTCGCCGAATCGAGTCACATGGCTGTCAAGAAAGGAAAGAAGGACGGCAGCGGTATTCAACAAGCCGCTGGTCTTATCCGTTATTTCGATGAAGAGTCTGAAGATGCATGGCGTATTACGCCCTTCCAGATTTACATGGCATGTATCGGACTATCAGCATTCTTTTACCTAGTAAACCATGGCGTAATCGGTTGGATTATGGATATGTTTTGAAGCCACTCAAAGTGGTTCAATCAATACTACAGAGCCTTCGTTTCTAGCCATTCCTTGCGCTACTTGCATTGCTGTATTAAGGTCTAAAGTAGCACCTAGTGTCCTAGTCCCTTGTGCTTCATGGATTACAAGTCTGTGAGTTAAGTGAGTCAAGACTTCCTGCGAGACTCTTTCAAAGATCCATTGTTCATTCTCTATTCTAACCATTGCAGGTACATCAACAAGCGGGCCCATGCTTTTTTCGTTATGCCTACTTCTTCCAGAGAGACCTTGCAAATCTGCTAACGGCATCCAATTCCTCTTTTTAGCAGTCAATTTCACTTTATTTTTCTCGCTTACACCGTCTCTAAATGCTCTTCCCATCAGGATCCCCATCCCGGAGAATATAATTCTCCAAACCGTATCGACTCATATCCATTCATAAGAGTTGGGGGGATTGCCCACAATTCAAAGCACTTTTTTAGAGTCCCTTTCTAATACCAAAGGGGCTGTAATCGAAATAGTAATTGCACACCATACTCCAATCATCAAGTAAGGAGATAAATCGGTAATCAGTGTTAGCAACATGGGGGATAGCGCTAATCCCATCCTCCAACCCCATGATTCAGGTCGGGCTTTAGCATCGAATCCAATAAGTGGCAATAGCATCCCTGCAAGCCCTAAAGAAACCGTGGCAACCAACATCCACATAGTCACTGAAATGGCTCCATACCCATCCCCTATTCTTTCTATTTGCGAAACCTGTATCCATGTTAGAGTGAACATCAAAAATATACCGAGAATTATAGAGACCGAGAGTGCCACAGATCTTCCCTTCCCTCCGCCTAAATTCTTGTCGATTCGGTCATCAGCAAACGCCAATAATGGCAAAATAAGCAATGTATTTGTTATCGGTGAATCAAGTAAAGAATCAAGTAAAGAAATCTTGTACAATATTCCGATTAACAAAATAGGATATGGCAGTAGAATGTACCACTGTGAAGGAATCTTCTGAACATTATAAATCGAAAAACCCAATCCTACTCCAAATAATAATTGTAACAACAATACCTGTAAATTCTCTGAAGAAGAATATGTTTTGATAGTCTCGCCGATTCCTTGTTCGGGGAAATAGGCTAGCAGTAGCAATGTAGTAACCAATCCTGTTACAGCATTAGTCAATTTGTAAGGCATTTCTAAATATAGCAAAAATATAGCAGATGTAAGACATAAAGCCAAGCAAATCCATAGTACTGAGCCCCCGGTATCATGAATTGCACTAAATCTGGTATTGATTAATTCAATACAGATAAATGGTAATGGGAGTAAGGAAAACCACTTGCCATTTTTATAGAAAGCAGACCCTATCATTGCGATTCCTGAAAGAAACGCAAGGGTCACCATCGTTTCGGCCATAACCCCTCCAATGCTTGATTACCCATGAGCCTTGAGGCCCACAAGCCCCAAGAAGAGAAGGCTCGACGCGTGATTTATGGTGCGACCAGCCGATGCCGACTTAATCGAAGAGTTAAGGGGTAAACCGCTGGTAAAATTAGCAAAATCATTAGGTTTAGATGTTGATAATTGGTTAGAAGTATCCTCCTCTCCACTACCGGTCACACTCCGTTTGTCACCCGGGAGACACGATATTGAATGGACGAAACAAAAACTGATTTCATTAGGAGGTAAGCCAATTGAATGGTTGCCAAATTGTGACTCATGGATTATGCCTTTTGTCAAAGGAGATTATCCAAACGAAGAATGTAAAAAATGGATGATTCTTCTTCATGAAACCGGTAGAATCACTCGCCAAGAAGCGGTTAGTATGCTTCCACCAGTCATTTTAGAACCGAAAAATGATCAATTACTGATGGATACATGTGCGGCTCCCGGCTCCAAAGCAACCCAATTAGCAGAAGCGGTGCCGGGTAGTATAATTCTTGCAAATGAACCATCAAGTGGTCGTCTAAATATGCTGGTAACCAATAGGGGTCGTCTTGGCCTAAACAATATGCTGATCATGCAACATGATGGCAGACATATTGGTCGTATGCCCAGTCCTGGCCTTGATGGAATCATCGCAGACGTACCATGTACTGGAACAGGCACAACTCGTAAAAACAAGGAACTATGGTGGAAATGGACTCCTAAAGATGGTAGATCACTTTTCAGATTACAAACAGATATCGCATTTAGATCGGCCCAATTATTGATACCAGGTGGTAGAATGGTATATTCTACGTGTTCATTAGATCCGGTAGAAAATGAAGCGGTAGTTGTAGAAATACTACAAAGATGTCCTTGGCTAGAATTAATCGAAATCGAATCAGATCGTCTTTTTCCTGGATTAAAGGTTCATCGGGGGCTCAAAGAATGGCCTATTTTGGATAACGATGCAGAAGTAGTAGAGTTTACAGGTGAACTACCAAAACTACCTGGGTTGCGCGAAGAGATGCTTAATCCAACTCAAAGAAATCTACCATCACCTAATTTGGAATACACGATTAGAGTAAATCAGAACGACAATAATACAGGTGGTTTCTTCGTAGCCTTATTCCGGCATATCGAAGAAGCAACTCCAGAAGGTGTTGCTAAATCACTGATTCCAAAACATATTCCCGATAGAGAGCCCAAACAACTACCTCGGCCTAATCAAAACCGCCATACATCAATTCCTGCAAGTGAAGAAGTAATATCTTCTATCTGTGAACAATGGGGGCTGAATAGAGAAAATTACGCTTGGTGGCATCGAGGTAAGCGAGTTAATCTCTCATCAAAATCAGTTCTCGACAGATTGTATAATCCAGCTACAATGAATAATAAAGGTGATTTTTGGCCAACAGAGACTTTCCATCCATTACGTATTATTCATGTCGGCCAACCCAGTTTCACCGATAATAAAGGCCAATGGCGTGTTAAGCAAGAGTCGCTAGAATTCCTTCGCTCAGACCTCTCCAACAATATCTTTGATGTTCCCAAAGAAACAATGGTAAAAATGCTAGAAGGAGAAGTCCCTCTTGTGGAGGACTTCCCTACGAAATTACCTCCTGGTACCGCTATTATTCGCTATGAAGAACATCTTGCATCTGTATGGAGTGCTGCTAGAGTATCATTCATGATGGACGAAAACGAACGAGAAATTCTAAGACTGAAACTAGGAGTAACATATGGTGGGGAAGAGGAATGAAGCGTATCTGCATCATAATTTCTTTACTTTTGTTAGCACCTTTGGCTTCAGGTTTTGGTGACTTAAATCAATATGCATTTTCAGAACATGAATCTCAAGAAAGTGCACCAGTTTTAGTGGAATGGTTCCACGGAGAAGGAGATGAAGAGTATGTTTCAACGCTTGAAGAAATGGATTCTTCCGGGGAGATAACTCTGATACATTGGCGCACAGGAGCTGAAGAAGAAGGAAGTGATTGGCCGGATGATGATGCTAATTCACGGGCTATGTTTCATGGAATCGAACAATTTCCAGCAATGACAGTAGATGGATTTGTAGTAGATATGGGAGAAAATATGTCAAATTTTGATGATATAGTTCAGCAAATGGTAGTAAACGACAATCAAATCTCAATCGATTATAGTATTGAACTGATTGGTTCTAGCGAAGTAGAACTAATTTCAATAATAGCGGAATGGGAAAATCCTCAAGCACTTAAAGAAGTCACTCAGATACATGTTTTCATAATCGAAACCAAAAGTACAGACTCTAAAGGAAGATCGGTACAAAACCTCCTAAGAGATTGGGCTCCTTCACCAGCTTTTGATTTAAGCAGCAACGCCTCAAACAAATGGAACTCAACGATTTCAAGAGACCACTTAGAAGGTGCTGGAATCGAATTGAACGATGCATCACATGCTAGCGACTATCAATTGGTATTGGTCATAATTGGTAGTTTTGAAAATGATACTGAAAATTATGTTTTATCCTTACAGCAGTCTACTCTCCCAACTTCTTGGCAAAATACTCAGGCTGGTGATGCATTGTTACCAGGATTGCTTCTAGCGGGATTGCTATTCTGTCTGGGTTTCATAATATTAGCAGAGCATAAACGTGAGGTTGGATTACCAAAATTAGAAGGTTCATGGAAAAGTGAAATCGGTAGTATCGAATACCGATTGACTGCGGGGTATGCATTAGAGGTTGGAGACATGAATCTAGATGATGGATGGCGGTCTAATTCTAGAATTAAGAAACAACGGATAAAGGCCAATGAAATAGTCGAAGGCTCAATAAAAGTAAGAGGAGAAGGAGATTTTCATATGCGATTAACAGTGACAGTTGATGATTTAGGAGACTGGGTCTTAGATTTGAATCTACCAAGTCAAGAGTTGAATGATTAAGACCGGGCTTTGTTACCATCGTTATATGGCATTGGACAAAACAGATCGCGCCATCATCGAAGCATTGATTGAAGATGCTCGTGTATCACAGCGCCAAATAGCTGCAAAAGTTGGAGTTGCACAGGGTACTATTACAAATCGATTGAAGCGATTGGAAAGTGAGGGAATTATTACTGGTTACGCACCTTTATTGGATGCTGAATCGGTAGGCTGGGGTATGACCGTTATGGCAGGCCTATGCATCGAAAAAGGTAGAGTAATTGATGTACAAAAGAAGATATCTGCGGACTCTAGAGTGTTCAGTGTTTACGATGTAACTGGTGATTGGGATTCAATGGTTCTAGCTCGAGTAAAGGATAGAAGTGATTTGGATGATTTAACAAAAACCGTTTTTACTTTAGATGGAATTACTCGCTCCTATACTCATGTTGTATTGAACACGGTCAAAGAGAAGGGTGTAAATCTCCCCCCTCAGGATCGCTGAGTTGCATTAGTGGGAGCAAATAATCAGCCAAACTATTCAAAGCCTCTACGCATAATGTATCAGGTCTGATCGCCTTTGATAATGTTCTACGAGGTTCATCAGGAATTAGTACATCCAAACTTTGGAATTTTGATTGAAGACTTTTTTGCAGACGTCCGCCAGTTCTGTCCCAGTCCATCAAAACAATCGGTGGCATCTGGTATTTTTCAAACATCCATGTTACCACTTTGTCTACAGGCCAACCCCGATTTAATTGTACTATTTCTCCGCTAAAACCAAGGTTTTTCAGGGCTCTAACATCTCTTTTCCCCTCGACTAAAATCACCTTTCCACCACGATTTTCTTTTCTAGCATCAGCTAGCACAACAGCAGCGATTTCAAATCGTTTTTTTCGATTCAAATCAATTCCTCCAATCTCTGAATAATTTCAGACGGGTTTAATCCTTCAATAGAGACTTTCTTTTGTCTTGATGTATGTCCTGATACCACTTTTGCCTCCGCTTTCAAAAGAGTAGAAAGGACATTGCAAACCGCAATATTGGCTTTGCCTTGCTGTGCTTCTGCTTTTACAGCAACCTGCAATTTGCTCCGCCATTGGTTGAATCCAACTATGCCTTGACGCGATGAGCCCGGTTGTACTTCAATCTCGAGCAAAACCATTCCATCAAGCGTGGTTTGGATGCACGCAGAAAGTCCCATGAAAGCCTCTAATGCTAACAGGTTGAATAATCATGCTCTGCGCTAAGTCTCCCGTAGGGAGAACTCACACATCCACAATCGCTTAATACGGCCGTCGGACCGGTCGGAGTATGAGCGCATCGCGGGAATTGTGGCCTGATGACAACTCTTTGTTCGATGTTTTGTATGATAAGTTCCTTTTCTGGTCTATTTTGGTCGGATTATTTTCATTTATCTGGCTTTTCATTGCAATCCTTCGGTTCCGCGAAGGAATTGAGCCAAGCGGGAAGGAAGAACTCAAGGTCGGTACCTTTCCAAAGGAGCGCCATAATGCCAAATTAGAATTCGCTTGGTTCTTAGGTCCTACAGTTCTTGTTTTGTGGGTAACCTACCTCGCTTTCGGTTCAATGAATCTAGTATGGGGGGTAATGGATGAAGAGATGATTGAAGAATCATTCACTGTCGAGGTCAATGGTAAACAATGGTTCTGGGAATTTAGATATCAAGATAACCTGACATGGGAAGACATTAGCGATACACACGATGTCACCTGGGCCGGCGATAATCTAACAATTACTACCAGTGACATCATGGCATTCCAAGCTATTGTAATTCAAGACGGAACGACTTACGACCCAATCAATCTCTCTTTGGGTAGTACTACGACTAGTTTGATGTTCGATAAAACGGTTGAGAATTCGGTTATAATTTACGATGCCGATGGTAATGCAATGCATCGATGGGGCCACATCTATGGGCATGTCCATGATCATTGTTCAGATGGTAATCTTGATTTCGACTGGGATGAAAATGGAAAAATCAGCCAAAATGAATGCAATTATGTTGATGATAGCCTTGATACCGAAAGAATCGGCACCCAATGGATAACATGGGATCCAAATCAAGCAACAAAGCATACAACTGATTTGATGATACCTTGCGATATGGATGTTACATTCAATATCCATTCAGAAAAATATCTTCAGAAAGACGGTGAAAACCAAGAAAACGATATCTATCAAGGTGTTCAACATTCGTTCTGGCTCCAAGAATGGGGTAACAAAGAAGATGCTGTACCTGGCCTAGAGGGTGGAACATGGATGTTCGTTCAGCCTGATGAAGAGGGTGTTTATCCTATACGCTGCGCTGAATATTGTGGAGAACAACATTCTGTAATGACTGGTGAAGTGGAAGTAGTAGCACGTGAAGTCATAGATGGGGTTACTTTAGACCCTTATTCTCAAACTTGTGAAGAGGACTATGGACTAGTCTTTGGAAATTATGCGGGCGGTGATTGAAATGAGGAATGCAAGAATATTTTCAATATTGGCAATCCTAATGATTTCTCTTGTTGCAATTCCACAGTTTGAAGCTCGCCCAGGAGGGATCGGAAGTCTCGGAGATACTGGCTGTGGTTGTCATGGTGACCAAACCTCTGCAACAGTTATTACAGTCGAGGGTCTTCCAGAAGTTTACAATGTAAGTGAAGTATATGTCTTCACTGTAACTCTTACCAATGACGATGTCGCTGGTGTATCAGGCGGGTGGGATCGTGCTGGCGGATTTAGAATCTGGGTCGATGGTGGAGTTGGTACTCTTGAATCAGTCCCAGATGCTCAAGGTAATCTCGCCATAGAAATTGATGGAGGATTAACTCATACAGAAGAACTCAACAGTGTTAGAAGTTGGACATTCCAATGGACCGCTCCGGCTGATGAAACTTCAATCGCTACATTTACCATAATGGGTAATGCTGTCAATGGCGATGATATTGCTGATGATAGTGATGATTGGAATAGCAAAACATTCGATGTATCGGGCCCTAGTGCAAGTGCAAAAGCCCCATCTGCAGAAGCTTTGGTAATTTTGATGACCGCTATCGGTCTAGCATTGGCATTAATTTTGGTAGGTTCGATGTGGGTCTTCTACAAGCGAGACCCACAGTCGTTCTCCTTCAGTTCATTCTGGTCCTTCCTTAAGCCGTGGTTAACGACCACAGACCACAAGTATGTTGGTATTCTTTACTTCTTATTCGGGTTCTTCTTCTTCCTTGTCGGAGGATTGTTAGCACTGATTTTCAGAATACAATTGGCATTGCCTGAAAATGATTTCTTGACATTCGATGAATACAATTCCTTCTTCAGTCTGCATGGAACTACAATGATTTTCCTTGCTGCTATGCCTATGATTGCTGGATTTATGAATTATATTTTACCGCTTCAGATAGGAGCTAAAGATCTTGCATTCCCGAGAATCAATGCATTCGGATTTTGGATTCTAGTAGCCGCAGCACCACTAATCTTCACTGGAATCTGGAGTGGCGAATCTGCAGATATTACATGGGTTATGTATCCACCTTACTCTAGTCTTGCCGGATTAGGTACGGCTCAAGGACCTAATGCAGGAACGATTTCTTTCATTGCAGGTGTTGCATTGCTGGGAGTTTCCTCAACCCTCGCAGGTGTTAACTTCGTAACAACGACATTTACAATGCGTGCACCAGGTGTAACATGGATGAAAATGCCATTATTCACTTGGTCTGTTCTAATCAGTGTATTCATGTTGTATCTCTCTTTACCACCATTCGTAATCGGTGTATTCTTCTTATTGTTTGATAGTACCATAGGAACCGTGTTCTTTACTTCAGGCGGTGATCCATTGCTGTTCCAGCACCTATTCTGGTTCTTCGGTCATCCAGAGGTATACGTGGTGATTTTACCTGCATTCGGTATCGTTTCTGAAGTATTAGCAACTTCAGCACGTCGTTCAATTTTCGGTTACAAGTCAATGGTTTATGCGATGGTAGGAATCGGTGTCGTAGGTTTCATTGTATGGGGTCACCATATGTTGACTTCGGGAATGGACCCATTCTGGCGTGCCTTGTTTATGCTAACCACGATGGCTGTAGCGATACCTACGGGAGTGAAAATATTCAATTGGCTTGCGACGTTATGGGGCGGAAGCCTTGTTTTCAAAACACATACATTGTGGTCTCTCGGATTCCTAATCACTTTCACATTAGGAGGTCTATCTGGAATGTTCTTCCCAGTAGCAGGATTAGATACACAATTCCATGATGGATACTTCGTTGTTGCCCACTTCCACTATGTGTTTATCGGAGGTACTGTCTTTGCATTATTCTCTGCAATTTATTACTGGTATCCAAAGGCTATGGGTCGTAAATTGAATGAGACATTGGGTATTTGGCACTTCTTAATCGCCTTCTGTTCATACAATGCGGCCTTCTGGCCAATGCACGTTGTAGGAATCATGGGTATGCCAAGAAGAACTCACACATATGCGGTAGATTCAGGATTTGCTGAATTGAATATGACCATTTCTATAATGGCAATAATCTTTGGATTATCACAGCTCATATTGATGTGGAACATAATCACCTCTGCAAGAAATGGTGAGAAGGTATCCAAGGATCCATGGGGAGGTTGGTCACTAGAATGGGCTGTAACAAGTCCTCCACCAACTCCATCTTTCGATATAATCCCAACTCAATTAGATGCGAATGAAGGTGAACACCATGAACCAAGTGTACTTACTAAGATGGCCAGTAAACTATGGGCGATTGGAGATAAGGATTCAGGGGGTGCCGATTGATGAGTGGCGGATTACATGATGTAAAGAATGCAATCTGGATGCGCACCGTCGCTATTGGATTAGGCCTAATCGTTCTTGGAATGGTTGCATATGGAGCATTTGCAGTAGGTTTAGCTTCTGTTAAGCACCATGAATGGGAAGATGCAGAGGAGCATTATGAAGCAGCACATGAAGCAGAGATTGCAGCAGCGAGCTTCCAATCGACAAATCTAACGATTTGGATCGACGCAGGTTCTCCTGCTGAAGGAATTATTTTTGATGCAATGGTCTCGGCAAATGATACTCTACATGTAGCAGAAGAAGCCGCTCATGATGCAGAGCATGAAGAGGAGCAAGCTCATTTATCATATCTAACGTGGACTACTGCTGGAAAAACCATAATGGTAATGTTCTTGATTTATGGTTCATTATTCATTGTATCTGGTTTCTTCAATAGTATTCAACCAGAACCTGAACACCATGGGCATGATGATGACCATGAAGAGCATCATGGTTCAGCATCTCCTATACTGATGGCAAGTGGAATTCTATTGATTATGATGGGATTCCCAGGGTTTGTAACAACCGCTAAGTCGATGCTTGGAATAGATGTAGACCCTGGATTAGGCGACTTCACTCTTTTCATTATCGGGTCAATCATCCTGATGGCAGGTATCGGTAACTGGTGGCGAGAAGACCTTGTCGGATTTGAAGAACAGATTTCTACAGGTCAGCCATTTGGCGGCCAAGATATCAGAAAAGCAGGAATGTGGATTTTCCTAATCTCTGAGATGATGGTATTCGCATCTTTCTTCTCCTCATACCTCAGAATGAGGACAGAGTGGTGTACTCAATGGGCAGTAGATGCAGGTAGATGTGATGTCGTTGATACGGTAACGGCTTCTGATTTACTAAGACATGATTTCATGACGTTATTACCAGGTGCGGTAAACACATTCGCATTAATCATCTCGTCATATACAATCGTTTTAGCACTAAAGACTGCAAAGAATACAGATTGGGAGCCTTCTAAGAACAAGTTGGTCTCCAAGATGTTTCCAAGTCGACAAAAAGCAGTACGTAACTATCTAATCATTACCCTAGCACTTGGTTCATTGTTCATAGTACTCAAATTAGTGGAATGGAGTCACCTTATCGCAGAAGGATTTGATATCGGAACACAAGCAGGTTCTATCTTCTATGTCGCTACTGGAGCACACGGAATACACGTATTCGTCGGATTACTCGTAATGCTCTTCATGATTTTCAAGGCCGACACTGTTGGCTATGATGAGAAGAACGGTCAAGGTATCGAATATTTCGGTTTGTATTGGCACTTTGTGGATTTGGCTTGGGTTGCCATCTTCCCAGCATTCTATTTGTATTGAGGTGAAAAAATGGGCGAGCATAAGTATACAGGAATCGTAGCAGGATCTTTCCAGAAACTGGCTGATGTATTCAAGACAGATGTTTATATGGTAAATTTCGTACTACTGATGTTTTTCACTTTGTTTGAAGTTGCAGCGGTATTCTTCGCTAAGATACCAGGAACCGATATTGAGATCACAAGAGGAATGGTATGGGGGGTCCTTATTGGAGTTGGAATCATCAAAGGATACGGCATTGCAGCATTTTTCATGCATTTGAAAGGAGACCCGTTCATCTTTACCAGAACTGCATTATTCCCTGTTTTATTCGTAGCACTAATGCTATGGGGGATCGGCCTTTCCAACCCTAACGGAATCGAAGCACTACCAAGTTGGTGTGACCCTGGATGGGAATACTCATACGTTACTAAGTAAACTTGACAAGTGATTTTATGCGTTTATTGCCAATTTTAATTGTATCAGTATTGTGCCTATCTGTTTTACCAATTACTATTGCAGACAGCGGCGGAAAGCATAATTTTTCAGGCTCAATTCTAACCCGTTCCGCTGTATCAAATACAGTACTGATAGACCAGAATGGTGAAAATTACCCTCTACATAGCGAGATGGCGGACGCGACTATAGTATCATTTATTTTCACTAGATGTCATGATGTATGTCCTACTATTACTCAAAACCTAAAGACGACTCAAAATCAACTTAGTGATGAAGACGTAGCCTTCATCTCAATCTCGGTTGACCCTGATTATGATACACCTGAGCGCTTGAAAGAATATACAGAATTACATGGAGTCGATTGGCCTCATCTAACTTCTGATAATGATCTGACTCTCAAGGGAGTATGGGATGAATTCCTAGTGCGGGTTAATAGAACATACATCGAATCGCACGATGATACCGATGATGATTCTGGAGGACATTCTCATCACCATGGACATGATGAAACGGACCACGATGAAATGGACCATCCTGAAACAGTAACTGTGGTTATGCCAGACGGTAATAGTGCAGAATACAATGTTACTCCAACCGGGTGGGACTTACTCACTGTATCGGCTTATCAAAACAATTGGACAATCAACTCTTCTTTGAGCACATGGGGCCATATGGTCAGTGGAATCAACGGCGTAGACTCACCATCGGATTCGAGTTGGTGGTGGGAGTTGCATACTTGGAACCTGACGACTTCTTCATGGGAAGCTAGCATGGTTGGAATCGATGATACAGAGCCAGAATATCTTGCATTTGCTCCAAATTCAACAAATGATTCCTTGATTCCAATTCCGGATTTAGAATATAGTTCATTCACAATTGTTCAATCTGATGGCACTAACGATACATCCGAATTAGGGCAAGTTAGCGCATGGCATCAGACTCTTGCTGCTTTGGATGATTTTGAGGCACCAGATAGTTCAAATGGGCACTATATGGATTCAATTAACAATGTTTCAGCTCCTTTAGATTGGAGTTGGCAATTACATTATTGGAATGAAACCACTGAATCTTGGTCTGAAAGCCAGTTGGGGATGGATTCTCTGCATGAGCAAATGCATATCGCTTGGGCTCCTAATTCAACATCTGATAGCATGATTCCTACACCTGTAAATATGATAGATGATACAATAGAAGAATTGGATTATGAAACCATGCACACGACTCTGACCTTCATTTTGAATGAAGATTGGGAACCAAAAGTCAGTTGGAGTGGATACAATTGGGATGTTGATGATTTTACCGATGATGTCAAGATGGTTATCGATGATAGTTCAAAGGCGGGAGATAGTGACAGTATCCCTGGCTTTACATTCGTACTCGCTTCTTCAGCGATCGGCCTCGCCATTATCGCAAGCAGACGTGAAGAATAGGGAAAGATAGATTCTTCAAAGAATGACTCTCCCGTCAATACAAGCGGAGATCGCATAGCCTGGTATCGCGGTGGACTTGAAATCCACTGTCCCTCGGACACGGGAGTTCGAATCTCTCTCTCCGCGCTTTATTTCTAATCGTATTTGTTGTGCAGTAAGTCATTTCTGCAAAACTAAAATCACTCATAAATTCATATTGCCAAATATCTGAACAAACAGAGGTTTGACAAACCCAAGCCACAGTAGGTACCTCATGGCCCGCACCCGGATGCACCTTGTACTGCTCGTCGCAATTGCGATGTTTACTGCAGGTTGTATCTCTGCGCCTACTCCTGAATGGGGTAGTGATGCTGGGGAAATGCAAGTAACCATCGAAGATAATACCGCTCAAATCACATCTGATCTTGGTACCGAGAAGTATGATGAACCGCATACTTTGATCGGCTGTAGCCAAGAGGAGGAAACATCCAGCAAGGAAATAGAGATTACAGGAATGTTAATCTCTTCAACAATATATTCAGAGCATACTAACGCTAACGGATTAGAACAAGCGGTAGCAGCAGCCTTGGTTATCGATTTAATGAGTTGGACCGACGCCACCTTAGTTGAGGATGGAACCGGTGGAAGAGTCGCTTTCAAAGATTGGACTTCTCCATTACAACCTATGGAAAGAGTTGGGAATAAATTTGCTGATAACGAAGGGTCATGGATTATTATCGGAGTAATTCCCGGAAGTGAAAATGTTGCAGATAATCTCAACATTGTCGAAGAATGGCATCAAGCTATTACTATCACTGGCCATATAGTTAATGAAG
>Ga0066836_10000578_pt1 | contig 17902 bp, 17 predicted proteins | sample ETNtaG_18_FD_71568 | JGI IMG/M metagenome (GOLD analysis project Ga0066836, IMG submission 71568) | Marine microbial and viral communities from oxygen minimum zone, Eastern Pacific Ocean - ETNP201302SV91 | ecosystem: Environmental > Aquatic > Marine > Oceanic | place: Pacific Ocean: Eastern... | reverse complement strand
AGTATCACCATCAGTTGCTCCAGTTCCAGCAGTTTTTATATCTGGCTGATGCTGTAACCTAACAGTAAATTCACCTCCTGCTACAGCATTTGAACCAGTAGTCCATTCAGTGATTAATCCTATAGGATTTCCTACGGCATCAGTATCCTTATAATTTATCTTATCTGATGCATTATCAATATTTCCATTTCCTGCAGGATCTGAAAAAGCATCGTTAGTAAAAGAAAAGAAAATTTGATGTTCAGCACCTTCTTCTTTAACCTCTTCTCCAATATCTTCTCCTGGAGTTTCTAAATTATTCATAATCTCAAAAGTAAGAGTATATGATGTGGCAGCTTTTAAACTTATAGCATCAGATATTTCTAGCTCCTTAGTACCAGCGCCATCAGGATCTTTTGCTTTAGCTTCAACTTTATCATTTGCATCTGCAGTGTTGGTGAAAATAAGTTTAATGTCTGTAATAACTTCCTCTTCATTTTCTTCAGCCGGAGATGCGTCATCTTCATCACACGAGTAAAGAAAAATAAGAGAAAATAATAATGTAAATAAATAATATTGTTTTAATGTATGTAATTTCATTTTATTAATAATTTTAGTTAAAAAGTATAGAATCTGTATTTAAGATTTGAATCTTAGGTCACAAAAAAACCTTAAAAAAAATTGATTAAGATATATGTATAGGGGGCCCTCTACTTGAAGGATTAAAAAAATAATTATCTAAATGATAGAAAGAATTAATATGATAATAATCATTATTAATGATATAAACAGAAAAAATATTATTAGAATATAAAAAATCTTTATTACTGAATTTAGTTAATTGACATAAGTCACATTCTGGTAAATTTTCATGAAAATGAATTCCGTCCTTATTACATGTTTCATGATAATGATCTAAATGCAGAAGTGACTCATAAATAGAAGGAGTTAATAAAACAACTGCTAGAAAGAAAGAAAGAATTTTAATCTTCATTTAATTAAATTTAATCCAGAGAAGCATTTAAAATAATGTCACAATTTAATGCACCAGAAATCGGACAATTGTCCTTAGCTTCCTCTGCTAATTCAATAAACTTTTCTTCATTTATATTAGGAACTTTAGCTTTTAAATTTAATTCTATAGAAATTATTTTTCCATCTTCAAAAGTTAAAACCGCATCTGTGTTTAATTCTTCAGGATTATAATTTGATTCATTCAACACAAAACTCAACTTCATATTGAAACATCCAGCATGAGCTGCAGCAATAAGTTCTTCAGGATTAGTTCCTAGAGTACCGTCATCATTTTTAAATCTTGTTTTAAAACTATAAGGCATATTACTAAATGCACCACTTTGTGCAGTTAAAACCCCAGTCCCATCAGCACCATCTCCTTTCCATATTGCATTTACTTTTCTTTTCATAGTATAAAATTATATCTTAACAATCATTTTTCCGAAATTTTTTCCATCAAATAATCCCAAAAAAGCATCTGGAATATTTTCAAAACCTTCTATGATGGTTTCCTCTGAAGTTACTTTTCCTTCTTTCATCCAACTTGCCATCTGCATTTGGGCTTCTAAATATTTATCGGAATAATCAAACACTATAAAGCCTTGCATTTTTATTCTTCTACTAATAATAAAAGGATTATTTCTTGGTCCCATTGGAAGTGTAGCTTTATTGTACTGAGATATTGCACCACATACAGGAATCCTACAAAAATTATTTGTAAGGTAAAATACTGTATCAGATACTTCACCGCCAACATTATCAAAATAAACATCTATTCCATTTGGGCAAGCAGTTTTTAGTTCATTTAAAAGATTTTTGTTGTTTTTATAATTTATAGCTTCATCTAATCCAAATTTGTTTTTGAGTTTTTGAGTTTTTTCATCAGAACCTGCAATGCCAACTACTCTGCAGCCTTTTATTTTTCCTATTTGTGATACAGTTATACCAACAGCTCCTGCAGCTCCTGAAACTACCAAAGTTTCATTTTCTTTTGGCGAACCGATTTCCAATAATCCAAAATATGCAGTTAAACCGGTAACACCCAAGATTCCAAGGTAAGATGAAAGAGGAGCAAGACCTTGAGGGATAGGGAACAGTCCTGTTCCATCAGAAACTTGAAACAGTTTCCAATCTAACATGCCATATAAGTGAGAGCCAACAGTATAATTTTTATTTTTTGATTCAACAACCTCTGCAACCATAGCTGATTTCATAGGGTCCCCAACCTCAAAAGGTGGAATGTAAGATTTTACATTGTTCATTCTTCCTCTTATGTACGGGTCTACAGACACATAAACTGACTTAAGGAGTATTTCATTATCATTAATAATAGGAATAACATCATCTTGAATAGAAAAATTTTCAATTGAAGGTAAGTCTACTGGTCTTTTAGCAAATATTATAGATTTGTTTTTCATAATCAGATTAAATTATTTTGCAATATAAGTTAAAAAAGTAATAATTTTATCAGATCTTATAAAAGTAAAAAAATGGAAAATTATAGAAGAAAATTTTTAAAAAATAGTTTAAAATATTCTATGGGACTTTCTCTTGCTGCTACCCTTCCATCTCCTTTTATTTTTTCTTCATGCAAAGAAAAATTAAACCATCTCAATCTTAAAATTTCATTACAAGCTTATTCTTTTGCTCCATTATTAATGACAGGAAAATTCAATATTATGGATTTTCCAGAAATAGTAAAAAACACATATGGATTAAACGGGGCAGAATATTGGTCGATAGCATTTATGAATAAAGAAAAAGATAAAAATTTTCTTGATAAACTTAATAAAAAAAGTAAAGATCTTGGAATTTCAAATACCATTATTCTTGTAGATGATATTAACATCCAAACTATGGAACAAGGACCTAGCCTTGCTGCTTTAAATAAAAATGAAAGAAATAAGGCAATTGAATATCATAAACAATGGATCGAAGTTGCATCACAAATTAATTGCCATTCTATCAGAGTAAATCTAAAATCAGATGTAGGATCAGAAGAAGATATTTTAGAAACTAGCACAGAAAGTATTGCGAAATTAGCAGAATTCGGTTCATCATATGGTATAAGTACAATTGTTGAAAATCATGGAGGATTAACTGGAAATGCAAAGTGGTTGGTTAAACTTATCAAAGAGATTAATAGTGAATTTGTAGGCACACTTCCTGATTTTGGAAATCATGGATTTTGTATGAAAAGAGAAAGATTGGATTTAGCTAACCTAACAAAACCTTGCGATCAACAATATGATAAATATGAAGGTGTTGAAGAACTCCTTCCTTTTGCAAAAGGTATTAGTGCAAAATCTCATGAATTTGATGAGAAAGGAAATGACATTAATACAGACTTTGAAAAAATGATTAATATAATAAAAGAATCTTCATATGAAGGTTTTATTGCTATTGAATATGAAGGAGCTATGCTAAATTTGTTTGGAAGCAAAGGAAATTATTTAGCTCCTCATGAAGGTATAATTGCTACGAAAACTTTACTTGAAAAATTAATTTAACATAAATGATTTTATCTGGACTAGAAATTAAAAAAAGATTAGGTAGTGATATACATATTGACCCTTTTAATGAAAATCAACTTAATCCCAATAGTTATAACTTAAAACTTCACAATGAATTAATGTATTATGAAGATGAAGTTTTTGATATGAAAAAAGAATTAAAAACTACCAATCTAATTATTCCAAAAGAAGGATTAACACTAGAACCAAATAAACTTTACTTAGGAAGAACAAAAGAGCATACTAAAACTCAAAATCTTGTTCCAATGCTTGAAGGGAGATCTTCTATTGGTAGACTTGGTTTGTTTGTGCATATTACCGCTGGATTTGGTGATGTAGGATTCGAAGGCTTCTGGACATTAGAGATTTTTTGTGTACAGCCAATAAAAATTTATCCTGAAATTGAAATATGCCAAATTTATTATCACAGCTTAAAAGGAGATTATAAAACTTACATTAGTGATAAGTACCAAAAAAATAAGAGTATTCAACCTAGTATGATCTATAAAGAATTCCGGAAATAAAACTTAGTCCTTCCAATTTTTGTTAACACCAAAAATAGGTAAAAACATTGGAACATTTTCTATATATTTTTTATACATAGGATATTTCTTTGAACTAATTTCTTCACTAAAATCCGCACTATTTTTAAATAGTATAACTAATAAGATACAACCAATTACAGACCAATTAAACCAAAGTCCAGTTGCAGATACACTAAAACAATAAAATAATATCCAGATAAGTTGTTCAGAAGCAAAATTTGGATGCCTAGATAAAGCCCATAATCCAGTAGTTCTAAATCCAAGTTTATAGTCTCCATCAAGTTTTTCACCTTTATTTATTCTTCGATACTTTTCTGTTTGAAAACTATATTGTTGTTCATCTGATATAGTTTCAATAATAATAAAAAATAGCATTAATGATCCAATAAGATAATCAGCCCAATATAATGGTTCTGCCATTCCTTGCCATGCAGCTAAAATAGGTAGTGTAAATAAAAAAATTAACCCAAGTTGATAAAAGCAAATAAAAAATAAATTAAACAACCCCCAAGTAAATCTTCCTTTTAAAAAAGACATTTTTTTACGGACTTCAATCCACCTATAATCTTCTTCTCCCTTCCAAAAGTAAATACTAAAGCCTCCTTTTCTAGCAAAATTATAAGTTAACCTACTTCCCCAAAATGTTACTAATATAGCCATCAACACAAGTCTATCATTCATTCCACTTGCATATGCAAAATACCAAACATAAGCTATCGGTATTGTACTCCATAGTTTATCTACTTGACTATAATTTACAGCAAGCTCACTTACAATAAAACAATATGCAACAGAAAATAAATAAAGATTAACCATTGCATATAGAGCTTCCTCTTGTTCTAAAGAAAAAGTAACATTAAAAATATCATAATAGAATGAAAGATAAACTACACCAAAAAGTGTAACGATTAAAAATAATACTGTCCTAATCATAAATAATAAAAATTAATCAGAAAAAAATTTTAAAAAACGCAAACCAAATCTTTTAAAAAGAGTATAAAGATTGATGATAAATATAAAATATAATTCTGGTTTTTACTATTTAAAATCAAAACAAAAACTAAATACTAGTTTAGCCAAAAGTTGGGACTTTTTTTCAAACCCTAAAAATCTTTTTAAGATTACACCTAAGCATATGAATTTTAAAATTCTTTCTGATTTCAACTCTATGTATGAGGGTTTAATAATTAAATATAAGGTATCTCCTTTCCCTTTTATCAGAGTAGGTTGGACTACAAAAATAACTTATGTTAAAAAACCTTTTGGATTTATTGATAAACAAATTTCTGGTCCTTTTAGTCTTTGGGAACATGAACATAAGTTTGAAAAAAAAAACAATATTCTATGGGCATATGATGTAGTCAAATTCAAACTTCCACTTGGTTTTATAGGTAGATTGTTAGCTGGAAAAATTGTTAAATATCAATTAAAAAATATTTTTGAATTTAGAAGACAACAATTAGATAATTTTTTTAAATAAACATTAATTAAAAAAAGTTATATTAAATTTATTAATTCTTAATCTTCAAATAAAAAATATGAAAGCACATGTAGCCAGTTTATTAAATGCGATAGTTTTAATTATTATTGGAGGATGGGGTTATTTTATTTCTGGTTCTCCTACATCATTAATACCTGTTGCCATAGGAGTAGCACTTATTTTTTTAAATAATGGAATAAAAAACAGTAATAAAGCAATTGCTCACATTGCAGTTCTTCTGACATTATTATCTTTTGCAAACATAATGCCTTTACTAAGTGCATTGGAAGATGGAAGAAATGAAGCAGCAGTTAGAATAATTATCATGCTATCTTCCTCAGTCTATGCTATGATTTATTTTGTAAAAAGCTTTGTTGAAGCTAGAAAAAAATAAATATAAAAATGAAAAAGTTTATTATATTATCAATTTTTATAATTTCAATCTTTGTAATCTCTTGTTCAAAAGAAGATAAGGTTAATAAAGCAGATGAAAATGTGACTCCTGGAATTAAGATTCTAAATGAAAGTAGTGTTAGCACTTCAAAAATTGAGTCATGGACTAGCTACGCTTCAAAAAAAATGAAGGATCAAAATGCTGATATCTTAGCAGTATCTTGGGATGTTGGAGATTTTGTTAAAGAAGCAAAACCATTTAATCAACATAAGGTATTATTATCAAATGATCAAATAGAAAAATTGATGACTGGAATCTCTGAATGGCTTGATAAATCATGTTTAGGAAATGACGGGAAAAAAGAAGAGCTAAAAAAATTTAGAGGCTATATAGAAAACGGAGCTGATGCTTCTAGCCAATTTGATATATGTCCTAAATTTAGAATAATACTTATGGGATTTACGAATGACATGAATGAAGAAAGTAAACAATCTCTTGTAATTCATGAGCTTTACCATGCATTTCAACAAGATCTTACTGATGAAAGTTGTAGAAAATTAAGAGATAAATCTAAAAGCAACCACAAGTGGGTTATTGAAGGAGGCGCAGAGTACTTTGCTAAATTAGTTACTGGTGAAATGAATAATAAGGACGGGGTAAGCGCTTTACTTAAACAGGCTTATGATAACTACAATGAAGATAAAGAGACTTCAATTTCTGGTAGTGGAATTGCAGGTAGAGGTGCAGGTGGAATGCGTTTGATGATAGAGAGAGGTTGGTTAAAAGAATCTGAGATTCTTGACGGAAGTTTTTTTCATAATTGCAGCAGTGAAAACGATTGGTCGGATGATAATTCCAATGTAAGTAAAATAAAAAATCTTTGGTATCTAATTGAAGAAAAGAATGGGAAATATGTCTTTACTAAAGCAGCTTTAGAAGGTTAATTTTTTTAATGAGACATATATTAATTGATACAGATACTGGCTCGGATGATGCTGTTGCTCTTGTAATGGCTCTTAATAATTCAAATATAAATATAGAAGCAATTACTGTGGTAGCTGGAAATATTCCGGTAGAACAAGGGCTTCAAAATGCCTTGTATACAGTTGAGCTTTGTAATAAAAATATTCCTGTTTATCTAGGTGAATCAAAACCTTTAAAAAGAGCTTTAAGAACATCAGAATTTTTTCATGGCCAAGATGGCCTTGGAGATATAGGCCTAGATTTAAAAGGAAGGAAAGCCACAGAGGGTAATGCCGTTGATATCATAATTGAAAAAGTTTATCAATTTGAAAATACTTTAGAGATTGTAGCAATAGGACCTCTTACTAATCTTGCACTAGCAGTAAAAAGAGATCCTAAAATAATTTCAAAAATAAAAAATTGTTTTATCATGGGTGGAACTGCATTTGGTCCTGGAAATATAACCCCATTTTCTGAGTTTAACTTTTGGGTAGATCCTGAAGCTGCAGCGATGGTACTTCAATCAGGAATGGAAATTACTATGATTGATTGGGATGCAACAAAAACATATGCTTGGTTTGATTCTAAAACTATTAAATCAATCAACAATCTAAATACACCTCTGTCTAAATTTTCAATGGATATTCAAAGTAATCCAAAAAAATATAAGAAAAAGAAATATGGAAATGAAACAATCGAACTAGCAGATCCTTTAGCAATGGCCATAGCATTAGATCCAAGTATCATTGTCGAGTCAAAAAAATATAACGTTAATATTAATCTTTCTAATAAAGAACACCGGGGAGAAAATATACTTAATGAAAAAGGTAAAAAAAATACTACAATTATATTGAAAGCCTCAAGAAAAAAATTTCTTGATATATTTAAGAAATCATTAAAATGAAAATACTAAATATAGGTTCTATTAATATCGATTATGTTTATGAAGTAGATGATTTTGTAAAATCTGGTGAAACAATTCCAAGCAATAATTTTAAAGTTTTTCTAGGTGGAAAAGGATTAAATCAAAGTGTAGCATTAGCTCAAGCTGGCTCTCAAGTTTTTCATGCAGGAAATATAAATATCAAAGATGATAACATTAAAAAAGAGTTGATAAAATGGAATGTTAATGTTGATAATATAAAAGAAGTAAATGATAGTACTGGTCATGCAATAATTCAAGTAAATAAAGATGGCGAAAATTCAATTATTATTCACGGGGGTGCAAATAAAGCTATTGAATCAAATCAAATAGATATAATTTTAGAAAATTTCAATCAAGGAGATATTTTACTCCTCCAAAATGAGATAAATAAAATTCCTGAGATAATAGAAAAAGCTAATAAAAAAGGAATGAAAATATTTTTTAATCCAGCTCCTATGACAAAAGAAGTTTTAAACTATCCTCTTAATTTAGTTGATTGTCTTATCGTAAATGAAAGTGAATCAAAAAAATTAACACGGAAAAATGTTGATTTTGATGAAATAATTAATTTATTAAAAAATAAATATTCTAACACATCCATTTTACTAACCCTTGGAGAAAAAGGGTCTATTTATTCTAGTAAAAAGAAAAATTTTAAATGCAAAGCTGTGAAAGTTAAAGCTATAGATACTACGGCTGCTGGAGATACTTTTATTGGTTACTTTATTAGCTCTTTGTCAAGAGATAATAAAGTAGAAGATTGTTTATCTATGGCATCAAAAGCAGCATCGATTTGTGTGACAAAAAAAGGTGGGGCAATTTCAATTCCAAAAATATAATACTAATCCATTTTTTGAGAATCAACCCAATCAAATACTTTCTTTAATGTTTCAGTTACTCTTGCTAAAGGTTTGTCTCTAATCTTTTTCTCTTCTTTAGCAATCATAATAAATAATCCATCCAAAGCTTTTCTTGTAACATAATCATCTAAATCAGGATTGACTTTTTGAACCATAGGAATTTTATTATATCTAGATATAACAGTAGACCAGTGCTTTGTTGCATTAACTTTTTCTAATGAAGTTTGAATAGGAGGAATAAATTTTTGATATAAAGAATCAAAGGTATTTTTCTTCAAATAATTGGTTGCCTCATTATCTTCTCCTTTAACGATATTAATAGCATCTCTAACTGTCATATTTTTGATTGCTTGAACGATGATAGGCTTAGCTTCGTTTGCTGCGTCTTCAGCTGCTCTATTAATATATAAAATAGCATCGTCAACTAATTTATTCATTCCTAATGATCTTAATCTATCTTCAATTTTTTTTGCGTCTGGAGGAAATGGAATTTTAATTTCAGGGCTTTGCAGGTATCCATCAACTTTAGATACTATTTCAACAGAGTTGTTTATTCCATTATTAAGAGCTTCTCTTAAAGCTTTAGCAGCTTCATCCTCAGAAATAGATGGAACTTTTGTAGGGGTATTTTTAAGATTATTTTTTAAATTAAGAGCTTTATTTTTTAATCCTTTTAAAGACTGCGCTTCAAGAGAAAATGAGATTATTAGAGAGAATAGTAAATAGAAAGTATATTTTATCATTACAATTAAATTTAGTCAAAAAATATTTACATTTAAAAATCTTTATGTTAATAAAACATTATTTATGAATAAGAACGTTTTTTATTTTTTAATTGTTTCATGTATTTATATTTTATCATATCCTATATTTTCTCAGGGTATATTTGAAGAAAAAGAATCTTTTACTAGACAAGATACACTTAGAGGAAGTATAACGAAAGAAAGAGAATGGTGGGATTTAAATTATTATCATTTGGATATTTCTGTTTTCCCTGATGAAAAATCAATCTCTGGAAAAAATACCATAGTATATAGTGTATTAAAACCTTACAACGTAATTCAAATAGACCTACAAGAACCTTTGATGATTACTTCAGCAACTCAAGAAAATAAATCTTTAAAATATAAGAGAGAAGGGAATGCGTTTTTCATCTTTTTAAATAAAGACCAGAAAGAAGGAGACGTAAATCAATTAATTATCAAATATGAAGGAAAACCAAAAGAAGCTATAAGAGCACCTTGGGACGGAGGTCTATCTTGGGACAAAGATGAAAATGGAAATCATTTTATTGCAACATCATGTCAAGGACTTGGCGCAAGTGTTTGGTGGCCAAATAAAGATCATATGTATGATGAAGTAGATAGTATGCTCATTAGTGTTAATGTACCTGAAAATCTGATCAACGTTTCCAATGGTAGATTGAGAAAAATAACATCTGAAAATAATGGAAGAAAAACTTATCACTGGTTTGTTAATAATCCAATAAATAATTACGGAGTTAACATAAACATAGGTGATTATGTTAAATTTTCTGAAATTTATGATGGAGAGAAAGGAAAGTTAGATGTTGATTATTTTGTTTTAAAATATAATCTAGAAAAAGCAAAAAAGCATTTTAAAGATGTGCCAAAAATGCTAGAAGCTTTTGAATATTGGTTTGGGCCATATCCATTTTATGAAGATGGTTATAAATTGGTTGAAGTACCCTATCTAGGAATGGAACATCAAAGCTCAATAACTTATGGAAATAAATTTTTAAAAGGTTATTTAGGTAGAGATCCTTCTGATACAGGATGGGGCTTAAAATTTGATTTTATAATTATTCATGAATCTGGTCATGAGTGGTTTGCAAATAACATCACTTATATTGACATGGCTGATATGTGGATTCATGAAGGCTTTACTGCATATTCAGAAAATATATTTTTAAATTATCATTATGGAAAAGAAGCTGGAGCAGATTATACCATCGGAACACGTAAAGGAATACAAAATACAAAACCAATAATTGGGCCATATAATGTAAATAGAGAGGGTTCAAAAGATATGTATTCAAAAGGAGCAAACTTATTACATACAATTAGACAAATAGCTGTAAATGATGAAAAATGGAGAGCGATTTTAAGAGGTTTAAATAAAACATTTTATCACCAAACTGTATCTTCAGCACAAGTAGAAGAATATATTTCTAAAAATATTGATTTCGATCTAAAATATGTTTTTGATCAATATTTAAGAGATTATAGAATCCCAGTATTTGAATATAAAATTGAAAATAATAAATTAAAATACAGATGGTCTAATACAATAGAAAATTTTAATATGCCAATAGAAATAATAATTGACAAAAAAAATGAAAAATTATTTCCAAAAAATAAATGGCAAGAACTTGAAATTAAAAATAAAAACATATCAATAGATAGAGACTATTATGTAACAAGTAAAGATTTAAATAAATAAGATTTATTATTTTTATTTACTAAACATCAATACAAAAAAGTATGAAATATGATCAGTTTCAAATAAGTTTTCAAATATCATTTGTTCTTAATGAAATCTTTCATAATAAAAACATGTGGTAGGGTTAAGCTTGATATGATTATAAATATGAATAAAATTAGATTATCTGTTGTTAATAGATCGGAATTAAAATAGTAGATTATTATTCCAAACAAAATTGATAAAAAAGTAAAAGGCAATGTTTTAAAATAAAACATTATAAAACTCTTTTCTTTCATTTCTTTAAACTCAATTAAAAGCATAGGAAGAGAATGTGAAAAACCAAAGAATAAAGAAAATGAAGTTAAAAGATCAGTATGAAAAAAAATTAAATACATAATACTCATTTCGGCATACAAAATAATTTTTCTTTCAACATCAGAATAAATTATTGAAACCATTAAAATGGATATAGATAATAACAAAAAAAATATTTTATCTAATGAGCTTAAATCTATATTACTAAAAAAAGAAAAAGAATATAATATCTCCTGTAATTCAAATATATTATTAAGAAAAAGAGATAATAAAATATTTGCTCCTAAAACAAAATTTAGGAATTTATTATCCGTAGTTGCATACCCTAATACTTGAGTTTCTCCAAAGTGATAACATGAGATTATTAAAAAAATAAAAAGTCCTAGATACGGAGAAATAATCCATAAAAAAATATTAAAAAAAATTAATGATATATAAGATATAAAAAAATAAAATTTATTCTGAAACCTTCTTGTCTGAGGATTAATAAAAGCAATTAAATGATCTATAGACCCATGAGGAATACCAATCGTTAACATAATAAATAAAAAAAATAAGGAAGAATATGAACTTTCAATACCAAAGAAAATAATAGATAAGGAAACAATTAAACCAAATATCTTTGATGGAATCAAATAATTTTTTGAAGAAATCATATTGAAATATACAAAAAAAAAGGTGAGGAAAACCTCACCTTTTAATCAATAAGTTATTACAACGTTATTTTGCAGCAGACCAAACAGCCATACCGAATCCAATCTTATTGATTGCATCACCAACATTGTAAACAATATCCATATTTAATGGAAGGCCTGCTAGCATTCCGCTATACCATCCATCGGTTCCTAACATATATCCTAAAGGATAAATAGACCAACCAACTAATACAAACCATTGTAACATTCTTCCAGCAGCAGGAATTTTACCTTCGCCACTCGCAAGAGCATTACCAACTTCACCACTTGGTCCTCCAAAAATAGTTAAACAACCAACTTCATAAGCCATCCAAAAATAAGCAAGACCTGCAATAGCACCCCATACTTGAGCGTCTAGCATTCCTGTAACTCCAGATTCACCAAAATATCCTGTTACTAACATAACAACTGATGCCCAGAATAATTTTCTCATTCCTACTCCAGTAAGTAAAGCAAACTCTACTACCATTAAAGGAACGGTAAGAATCCAATCTATATATCTCAATTCAGTTGGCGAACCTAATCCAGCAGCCCACTGATCTCTCATATAGTAATAATGTACAGCTGCAATACCAGTAATCAATGCAGCGACAAGCATAGAATCTTTAAACTTCTTGTCAACTTGACCATGTTGTACTAAAAAGAACACAGTTGCAGCTAACATTGAAACAGATCCGATGAAGAAAGTAAAACCAGTAAAATCTCCTGGTTGTAAACTTGCTCCTAATATAAAATTGAACATATTCATATATTTTAAGTTTTGGTTTTAATGTTAAAAAAAACAAACATTTGTTACTCTAATATAACTATTTTATTACCATTTTCATCATTATTTTCAAGTTTTTCTATGACTATCAAAATGGTGAAAATCGAGTTTTTTTTTATAAGAATTTTTTATTTTTACCTTTGAAAGGTCAAATTCAAATGTGGGTGTTGAAAAATAAATTTTTATTCTTCTTTTTATTAATTTCAGGAAATGTTTTTTCTCAAACTAAATATGTTTCAACCTCAGGAAATGATAATAATAATGGTTCTATTGAATTTCCTTATAAAACAATTACTAAAGCTCTTTCTGAAATTTCAACTGGTGAAATAATCATAAGAAAAGGAAGATACTATGAAGAATTTGTAATAGATGGTAAAAATAATTTAATACTAAAACCATATGAAAATGAAAAAGTTATTTTTGATGGAACTATAGACATTAGTTCATTCAACTGGAATAGCGTTGGAAACAATATTTTCAAAACTGACATAGATACCTCAATTTGGCAATTATTCGTAAATCATAAAGAAATGGTGATGGCTAGATGGCCAAATGCACAATTCTCAAATAAATCAATTTATAATTGGAGCAGTTGGGCTCAAGGTGATGAGGCTAATAGCACTAATGATTTTAGTGGCAATGGTTTATTAACTGTTGATCCAAGCTATCATGATATGTCATCAATAAACCATACTCTTGATAGTGCTCATGCAATTTTAAATATAGGATCATTTAGAACTTGGAATAGAAAAATTAATCATACAAAAGGCAACAATAATTTCACCTATAATCCAGTGCCAAATGGCGCATATAAAACAAAGCACCATCACTTTTTTATTGAAGGTGATTTAGACCTTTTAGATACATTAAATGAATGGTATCATAACCCTACAACTGGTGAGTTATGGTTAATGACAGATGGCACAAACCCTAATAACCTTGATATTAGAGGTAAAGTCTCATCTTATTCAATTACAATCAAAAATTCATCTAATGTATCAGTAAAAGGTTTTTATTTCTTTTCCTCTTCATTCATAGCCTCTTCAAGTAATAATTTACTAATTGAAGATTGTCATTTTTCTTATCCTTCCACATCAAAGAGAATGGTTGGAGATTTGGAAACCCCATTAGCATCCTCACTTGGACTGAGTGGCTCCTCCAACAAAGTAAATGATAGTAAAATCAACAGATGCCTTTTTGAACATACCGATGGTGATGCATTAAGGATTTATGGTGATAGAAATATATTAGAAAATAACTTGTTTCAATTTATTGATTATACTGCTTCTGAAATACCAGGTCTAATGGTGACTATTCACATCAATGGAGACAAAAATATAATAACAAAAAATACTATTCGAGATGTACAGGCATCTGCTACAGTATCTCCAGGTGAGAGAAGTGAATTTTCTTATAATAACGTTACAAGAACAGGTGCACTACAATCGGACGGATCAGTTTTTCAAGGAACAAAAAATGCAGTTGCTGATGCTAAAATTCATCATAACTGGATATACAAAACTCCAAAATATGCTTTAAGATTTGATGCTCCAGGAAATGATCCAAACGCAGCTGGTCAAAGAGGTAAAATGTATAATAATGTATCATTTAAAACAAATGGGATAATGGTAAAAGGCGATTATCATTATATAAGCCACAATACTGTTATTAATAGTATAAATAATGGCTTAATTATATTAGATGAAGAAAATTCAAATGTTAATACCTATACTCAAAACAATTTAGTTGATAAACTAGGTGGCCATAGAAGTAAAAATAACTTTGTTGATGTTGATGTTGATGGCATTCCAGATTATAAAATACCAGGAACATTTTCAAATAATTGGAATGGATGGGATTCGGTAAAAACAAATTATACAGATGAAAACAATATTAATAGCATAATTTATGATTTAATAGATACAATCACATTTATGCCAAAACAAGGGTCCATAGTAATTGATAATGCTATATTACTTGACTCAATATCACAAGATATAATTGGACCAAAACCAGATATTGGAGCATATGAATATGGAGGAGCTCAATGGAAAGCTGGTATAGATGGGTGGTTACCAAAATTTTATCCATGGAGTTTTATTTTAGATAATGATAACGATGAGATAATGAATGATGTTGATAACTGTCCAGACACTTACAATCCAAATCAAGAAGACATAGATAACGATGGCATTGGAGATGTCTGTGATAGTACAGATGATAGACCTAAAGTTACTTTATCAGTAGACAAAACTTCTGTTGCAGAAAATCAAGAAAAATCTACCCTCTACGCTACGCTAAGTAAATCTCACACAAAAGATGTAACCATTAAACTAAAAGTGTCGGGTACAGCTACCGCAGATCAAGTAGACTACTTTTATAGTAGTGACTCATTAACTATCAGTTCTAATGATAGCATCGGAACTCTTGATTTTATGATTGTACAAGATCAAGAAGATGAACAAGAAGAAACAATTATCATTGAAATCGACACCGTGATTCATGGACTTGAAGATGGAAGCCAACAAGTTACAATTACCATTCAAGATGATGATGAGCCTGTAACTACTGGAATAGAGTCTTCTAGTATTATTGAAAAAGTATATCCCAACCCAACAAAAAATAATCTTACAATTCAATTAAAACAAGATAAGGAAATTAGAAAAATAGAATTTGTAGACTTTAGTGGTAAAAGAGTACAGCCAAATAAAATATCAAGAAAGAAAAATCAAATTAAAGTGAATGTATCGAATCTTGAAAAAGGAATATACATACTAAACATATCTTCTGATAAAGAATTACATAAAGTAAAGGTGATCATTGAATAAATAAGTAAATAATAAAACCATAATATTGAATTAATTATCATAAAACATTAAAGACTCTATTGTTTTCTTGTCAATTTCTAAAACAATCTTTATATTCAATTTCTAACAAAAAAAATAATTATGAAAAATTTATCTACACTAATAATTTTATCTTTAATATTTATTTCATGTAATTCATCGAATCAAAATTCTAATTTAAATGAAACTTCCATTATAGGTTCTGGAACATTAGATAATGGTAAAAAAATCGAAATAGTTGCAGGTGATACAAATAACGAACAAGTCTGGATAGATTATATAAAAGCTCATAATGATAGAGACTTAAATAAAATTGCAGAAATTAATGCAGATGACTGGGAAGGATATACAGCAGATGGTAGTGTTGTAAAGGGTAATGAAGCACATATTGAAATTTTGGACAACTGGTTCAAGACAGCTAGCCCAAAATGGGAAATCAAATGGATGATTGCCAATGCTGCTGAAAATGAAGATGGTGTGATAGTTCAATGGTTAACAACTGGAAATGATTATACAGATACCGACGAAAATGGAAATGAAATTTTTGAACATAATGTTCATGATATCCAATTTATTGATGGTAAAATAAAAAGAATTAATGTATACTCTAGAGCTAAAGCACAAGACTCTACAAATTTTTCCTATTAGATTTTTTAAAAAAACCTTAATTTAAAGTAGTAGAAATGGGCTAAATAAAATTATAATTTTATTGCTCTTTTTAATTCTTTAAATACACGAAAACCTGATTCTATTGCTCCATTCATAGAAGCTCTTTGTATAGCTGTATGTTCACCAGCAAAAAAAATAGACCCCTCTGTTTTCGATAAGATATTTCTATAATTTTTTTGACCAACACCAGCAAAAGAATAGCTTCCTTTAACCCAAGGATCTTCATTCCAATATTTTATCACTCCTCTTTCCCAATAATCTAATGCATTTGGCCATATAGATTCACAAGTGCTTTGAACAATTCTTAATCTTTCTTTATCATCAAGTCTTCCAATTTGTATTGCGTCCTCTGCCGAAGTAAAACTTAACAAAATTCCTCTAGGTCCAGGTTGATCAATTGAAAAATGATAAATCCTTCTTAGCGGGGTATCTGTAAATACACGTTGTCCAATAGAATTATCATCATCCCAAAATCTTTTTTGATACTGCATAGCTATTTTCATTGCATGTCCATATTCTTGATTATTAATACATTCTGTTTTAGCTGAAGAAAAACTAGGATTAATTTCTATATTTCTCAATACAGGTGTTGGTATTGCTAAGACACATTTTTTTGCTGGAATTTGAATAAACTTTTCATTCTCTTTTACAGTTGCAACGATACCTTTTGAATCATGATCAAGACGATACAAAGGTGTGTTATACATAATTTTTTTTCCCAACTTTCTTGCAAGTATTTTAGGTAACTGATCGTTGCCACCCAAAATTCTTCCTTCAACTGTATTTTCACTAAAATTTGATGTTCTTGAATTAGCTAATACCATATATAATGCAGATATTTTAGAATTAACTGTAGTTTCTTCAGTAGCATTTGCATAAGTATATAAATCAATAATATCTTTTGGAGCCCCACCCTTTTTTAAAATTTCTTCAACTGACATGTTATCCAAAGCCATTACTTCTGGAGAGTTTATGCCTTTTTGCTTGACTAAATCAATCCATTTTTGAATGTATTGAACTTCCTGACCAAATAATTTACCTTCAATAATTCCTTCATAAGGTAATTTGTCATTGCCTAATCTCAATCCTTTCATAGATAATCTATTATCCCTAAGATATATTCCATCGTATTGTTTAGCTGGCAATATTTTTAAATCAAATTTTTTACAATATTCCTGAACATAAATGTCTGTGCTATCCACATACTCAGCTCCCATTTCAGAATATAAATTATCAGAAAATGGATTACGATATGTGCTTACTCTTCCACCTGGACGAGAACGAGCTTCTATTAACATTACATTAAACCCAGCCTGATCTAATTCATATGCACATGATAAACCAGCAAGACCTGCTCCAATAACAATTATTCGTTCATCATCTGTCGACGTAGAAAATATAGATGGAAGAGTTAACGCAGAAATTGAAAATAAAGAACCAGCTATTCCTGTTTTCTTAATAAATGACCTTCTTGATGGTTGATTTTTTTTTTT
>Ga0066836_10000576_pt1 | contig 17937 bp, 19 predicted proteins | sample ETNtaG_18_FD_71568 | JGI IMG/M metagenome (GOLD analysis project Ga0066836, IMG submission 71568) | Marine microbial and viral communities from oxygen minimum zone, Eastern Pacific Ocean - ETNP201302SV91 | ecosystem: Environmental > Aquatic > Marine > Oceanic | place: Pacific Ocean: Eastern... | reverse complement strand
TACAAACCGTCGGCACAATCGCCCCTGGAAAACAGCCGTTGTCCGTTTTGAAACTGACGTAAAACACCATGCTTGAGCAAAGCCTGTTGCAGGTTGCCGGGCAAATTGGCAAACCATTTTCCGCGGTTCAATATTTGTTGAATGTTGTGTGTCTGCATTGTTTTTTTGTTATGTCTCCACCTGTTCTACTAAATTAGCATCAAATGTCAGGCAATTGACAGACCTTTCAGGCTTGATTTGTAACCATACAAGCTCAAAATCAAACATTTAGAGCAATTGCCGCTTCAAGGAGAACAAGCCATGAGAACGTTGGTCGATCAACTGGCAACTTATGCCACTTATCACCGAGACCCACGCAACATTGCCACCCACTTCGTGGGCGTGCCAATTATCGTGTTGTCGGTGCTTATCCTGTTGTCGCGCGTGTCGGTTGATGTTGCTGGCATCGCGGTTACGCCTGCATTGGTGGTGTTTTTGCTGTCCAGCCTGTTTTATCTCAAACTCAGCCTCGCTTACGGTTTGGCCATGTTTGTCATTCACGGCGCACTGCTGCTGGTTGCCGGGCACTTTGCAACCTTGAGCACCTTGGCCTGGCTGGGTGCTGGCGTGGGTATTTTTGTGGTGGGCTGGATCATCCAGTTTGTGGGCCACTATTACGAGGGCCGCAAGCCTGCTTTTGTTGATGACCTGATTGGCTTGGCGATCGGCCCCCTGTTTGTGGTGGCTGAACTGGGCTTTTTAATTGGCATGGGCAAGAAAACCCAAATGCAGGTTGAAGCCATTGCCGGCCCTGTGCGTCGCCGCGAAACAGCAAGCGCTTAATACTATCAATCTACAGCAAGGGGGTTCATCAGAACCCCCAATGCACATCCACCTCTTTTTTTGCTGCTTCTTCCAGCATTTTTAACAAAGGGTAAGCCCTTTGTTCCAGGCCCACATGGTTTTTCAGGGCAATTTTTTCTTCAGCGCTTAGCTCGTCTTCATCAATCGGGTTTTCGGCGCGGGCCATGCGCTCGGTGTTCACTGCCGCCACCAGCTGTGCATGGGCATGCGCAAGATCGCGTGGTTCGATCACGCCCCGCTCACTGGGTTCAATGCCCATGATCCGGAATAGTTGGTCTGCATTGGATTTGAACATCACAATGTCACCTGCTGCTTTTGATTTGAATTTCACAATACCCATTCTGTTCACACTCTGGTTATCACTGCTATTGATCTGTATCAAGAGCCCCTACAATGGAGCACCTGCCTAATTTTCGCCTCAAAGCGCCTCATGAAAACAGCCTTCGCTTCAAGCCGTGCAATTTTCGTTTCCCTGTTTGCATTATGCGCCCTGCTCGCTTGTTCGCCCCAGTTCAACTGGCGCGTGGTGCCCAATACCGACATCGGCTACATGGCCACTTTTCCCGACAAACCGGCGCAAGCCACCCGAACCATGGATTTGATTGGGCTTCAAGTGCCGCTGACTTTGCAGGCTGCGCAAATTGAAGGCTTGTATTTTGCGGTGGGTACTGTGCCCTTGCAGGGCGAATTGGCAGCGCAAGGCCAAGCCCTGCGCGACGCTTTGGCCCAGGCGGTTGCCAATAATATTGCGGCGGGCCAAGCCGAGGTAAAGCCCATTCAATGGTTGGGCAAAACTGTCTATGAAATGTCGATCACAGGCAAGTTGCCCAGCGGTGAGGCTGCTTTTGCGCAGGCCCGTTTTTTTGAGCACCAAGGCGTTTTGTATGAGGTGTTGATGATGGGCCCTGGCGATTCAGCCAATGCCGATTCAGCCACTTCCTGGTTCGGTGGCTTTTCCCTGTTGGGGCAGTAATGCATTACAACCCCGAAAACGTATCGCGTGAAATTGGGCCTGATGGTGTAGAGCACATGTATGTGAATGGCAGCCTTGCCATGCGCATGTTCATTATTTTCGCAGCCGCCTATGTGATGTCCTATGCGTTCAGGGCCATCAATGCCGTAATCGCACAGCCCTTGGTTCAAGAACTGGGGTTGACCGCCGGGCAGTTGGGTTTTCTGGCCTCGGCGTATTTTCTGTCCTTTGCCATTATGCAGTTGCCTGTGGGGGTCATGCTGGATCGTTACGGCCCGCGGCGCGTTGAGGCAGTGTTGATCGGATTTGCAGCGCTGGGTGCCCTGCTGTTCGCAGTTGCCGATTCTTATCTGGTGTTGTGGTTGGGCCGAGCCCTGATAGGTGTGGGCGTGTCGGCGTGTTTAATGGCGGCCGTAAAGGCCTACTCCCTGTATTTCAGGCCGCACATGCAGGCCAGCCTGTCATCCTGGATGCTGGTGGCCGGGTCGCTTGGGGCACTCACCGTGACCACGCCCGTGGAAGCCGCTTTGCCTGCTTTGGGTTGGCGCGGTGTGTTTGGGGTGGCAGCAGTGTTGTGTGTATTGGCTGGTCTGGCACTGTGGTTTGCTTTGCCAGCTTTGTTCAAACCCCAAAAAACCCAGTCGGTTGCCGACATGGCCCAGGGTTACCGGGCCATTTATGCACACCCTCATTTTTGGCGTGTTGCGCCTTTGGCCATGATCACGCAAGGTGGTTTTATGGCTTTTCATGGTTTGTGGGTTGGCCCCTGGTTCACCAATGTGATCGGGGTCAGCAATGCACAGGCCGCGCAAAACATGTTCTGGATTTCTGCAGTGCTCATGCTGGGTTATCTTGCTTTGGGCTTTCTGACCAAACGGGTGTCCAAGGCGGGGGGCGATGAAGATCAAATCATGTTGATCGGCATGGGTTTGTCACTGTTGGTATTCGCTGTTCAAATTGTGCAGGGCGAGCAGTCAAGCTTGTGGGGCTGGTTAATCCATGCCTTCCTGATTTCGTCCGGCATCATGACTTATGCCACTTGCAACAAGCCATTTCCAAAGAAACTCACGGGTCGTTCCAGTACGGCTTTGAACCTTCTGATTTTCATCGGTGCATTCAGTATTCAATGGGGCATTGGCATAGGCATTGATACCTTCGTGGCATTGGGGTTGGACAGTACCGATGCCATGCGGCTTTCGCTGGCCATTTTGTGGGTCCTGCAATTGTTCAGCTGGATTTGGTATGCTCGACCTGGACGCAAAACAAGTCATCTGATTCCGTTTGGGGTAGAACAACAACATCGGGGGTGAGCATGGCTCAGGCTCTAGTGGATGGCAGTGCTCATGAAGCATTGGGGCTCAGTGTTACCTGGGCCAGCCCCGATTATCTCGATGAACAGCAATGCTTGGCGAGCATGGAGCGCGTGTTCGACGTGTGCGCCAGCTGCAGGCGTTGTTTGTCCCTGTGCAGCACCTTTCCCGCTTTGTTCGACCTGATTGATGAGTCTGACGACTCAGAGCTTCGCAGCGTACCCAAATCGCGCTATCTGAACCTGGCCGATCAATGCCACCTGTGCGACCAATGCCATGTGGGCCATTGTCCCTACAGCGCGCCACACCCCCAGCAAATCAATTTTCCGGCCACCATGCTGCGCGCCAAGGCTGTAAAGTTTGCCAAGGGCAGTGTCAGTTATACCAACGCTTTTGAGCGGCACCATCCTTTCTCTCATCTGGCTGGTATTCCGGTTGTTACTGCGTTGGCAAACACAATTGTGGACAGCAGTGCTGTGCGCAAGTTGATGGAACGCATGACGGGTGTTGACGCACAAGCCTGGTTGCCCAAATTGGCCAAGCGAACATTTCTTGCTCAGGCGAGTAGTCTAATTATGGCCAACCCCTCGCAGGCCGCCGTAGTGGCAGACCATGGCCAGGTACCCCGGCAGGTGGCTATTTTTGCCGGTTGTTACGTGAATTTGTACGAGCCGGAAATTGGCTGGGACTTGATTCAAGTACTGCAGCACAATGACATTGAGTGTGTGGTAGCCAATCTTGAGTCATGTTGTGGCCACGCCAAACTGAACGCGGGCGACCTTTCCGGTTTTGCTGATTTGGCGCGAAGCAACATACCGCCCTTGTTGGCTTTGGCGCAAAGGGGTACGCCATTGTTTCCCCAAGCCCCGTTTGTTCAAGAGTATTCACACACCATTTGCCAACTCTTTTTCCGGACGATGCGGAAATTCAGCAAGTGAAGGAAGCATTTTGGGCGCCCACTGAATACCTGATCGCCTTGCATGGAGAAAGCGCTTTGAGAACCGATTTCAGCAACCCCCTGGGCAAGGTGAATTATCACGAACCGTTCCTGGGTGGTGCCCATTTGGGTATTGCCCGGCACACCGAGACCTTGTTAGGTCTGGTGCCCCACACCGAAGTGAATGTGTTTAAGGGTAGCCCCGGCTTCGGCTGTCATTGGGGCAACCAGCGCGAAGATTTTCCCGGGGCGATCAAGTTGGGGCAGCGTGTGTTCAGGCAAATGGCTGAGCCGGCTGACTATTTGTCGACCGACTGTCAGTTAACGGGTCGGCAAATTGCCTGGGGTATTGAGATCCTGAACCTTGTCCAGACCTCTGACAAAAAACCGGAACTGGTACACCCGATTACCTTGCTGCGAGTGGCTTACGGGTTGTGAGTCGGTTGGTGCACGGGCGATTGGCTACCCGCCTCGCCAGCCAGCGCTTTTCGGTATTGAATGGCGGTAGCAATGTGTTTTTTATCAATTTGACCTGCTTGGTCAAGGTCAGCCAAGGTGCGTGCCACCCGGCAAATTCGATGCAGTGCACGGGCTGAAAGATGATTTTTCTGGGCGTAGGCCAGCAACAGTTTTTCAGCGCTGCTGGCGGGTTTGCAATACTTGTTAATTTGGCCTGCGCTCATTTCACCATTCAGGCAGCCCTGGCGTTGTAGCTGAATGGTGCGGGCCTGTTCAACTTGTTTGCGCAGCTCGGTACTGCTGCCCAACTCGGCGTGGTCTGTTTCCCCGTGTAGCAGTGTGCCGTGGTCAATGGCTTGCACCTCAACTGAAATATCCAGCCGGTCGGCCAAGGGGCCAGACAGTTTGTTTTGATACTTTCTTACTTGGTCGGGTGTGCATCGGCATTCTTTTGCAGGGTGCCCCAACCAGCCGCAGGGGCAGGGGTTGTGGGCGCACACCCACAAAAACCTTGCCGGAAAACTGGCCTGGTGGCCTGATCTGGAAATATTTACACGCCCGGTTTCAAGCGGCTCACGCAGCGACTCAAGGCAACGTCGATCAAATTCCAACACCTCATCGGTGAACAAAATACCTTGGTGTGCCAGCGTAATTTCTCCTGGGGAGGGTGGGTTTCCCCCGCCGATCAATGCTGCCATACTGCTGCTGGGGTGCGGGTTTCGAAAAGGGCGTTGCGGGCTGAGCATATCGCTTTCACCTTTCAAGCTTCGAATGGCCGAAATTTCCAGCGAGTCTTCAAAAGGCAAAGGTGGCATCAGGCTGCCAACACGCTGCGCCAGCATCGACTTGCCACTGCCGGGAGGCCCCACCAGGCGAATGTGGTGTTGGCCCGCCGTTGCGGTCAGCAAGGCGTGTTTGGCGGTTTGGTGACCAATCACCTCGGCCATGTCTAGCGGGTTTGGCTGGCTCGTGTTGCCGCGTGTGTTATGCGTGTATTGCTCTAGTGGGTTACCGTGCCCCACCAAATGCGCTGCCGCTTCAAACAAATTGTGGGCACCAAATACCGCAATGTCAGGCACTGTGGCTGCAAGCTTGGCTTGCGCTTTGGGCATCATCAGTTTTAAAGGGCGTTGGCCGGCCGCAGATTCTTTTCGGGCTGCAACTGCCAGTGCAAAAGGGCTACGAACGCCAGTCAGCGCACCAGAAAGTGAAAGCTCGCCGGCAAATAACCAGTCAGAAAGGTCGGCTTTGGCCAGTTGGCCCGATGCACTCGCAATGCCCAATGCCACTGCAAGATCGAATGCCGCGCTGCCCTTGGGAAGGTCGGCGGGTGCCAGGTTGACTGTAATTCGTTGAGAGGGAAACTCGAATCCGCTGTTGAGCAAGGCCGAGCGAACCCGTTCTTTCGATTCGCGAATTTCGGTGTCGGGTAGACCAACCAGCGCGAAAGAAGGCAAACCGGCCGACAGATGAACCTCAATTTGAACCGCAACAGGGCGAACACCCACAAAAGTCAGGCTTTGAAGGGTGGCTAAAGGCATGGTAGAGACATGGTGGGGCGAGAGTCAAACCCCCACGATTATCCCCACACAGTTTGGTTTGGCAAACGGGTGCTTCGGTTTGCGTCACCCGGTGGAGGAGGCCTTGCCCGTCGGTGGGTCAGGTCCGTTTCTCGAGTTCAGCCACGCGCATTTCCAGTGCATGCACCTTTTCGCGCAACCTGTTTAACACTTCCTTCTGAATCTCAAAATCCTCAAGGCTGACAAATTCCATGTCTTGCAAACCCTGGCGAATCAGCTGTGTGACGGGGTTTTCCATGTTTTGAAGCCCTTTTGCATTGAGCAATTCACCCACTTTGGCCGTGATGGCATCGAAAGGATTGTTCGCCAATGTTTCCCCCAAAAGAGTTGTATCGCATTGCACCAAAACAATGCACCAATTTGGTGCTGCGATGGAAAATTCAAAAAATTGAATCGCTATTGTGCCCGAAAAAGGGGGATTTATCGCGAAATTACCGACGAGTTCACGGCTGGCACACTTCTCGCTAATAAACCCTTGCCAAAAAAACTTTACGGCATTCATCTATTTTTAGGAGAGTGAGATGAAAAAATTAGCACTGGTCGCCGCAATCGCCGCAACTACTTTCGGTGCTGTTTCAACTGCACAAGCTGAAGTAACTACTACAGCAAACGCCAACATCACCACCGACTACAAGTTCCGTGGTATTTCCCAAACCAACGCCGGCCCAGCTTTCCAGGGTGGTTTTGATGCCGCTTTCAGCAATGGTTTCTACGTAGGTAACTGGAACTCTAACATCAGCAACTTGGCTGGCCCAAGCTCTGGTCTGGAAATGGACTTTTACGGCGGTTACGCTGGTTCCCTGGCCAATGGCATCGGTTATGACGTAGGTGCTTTGTATTATTTCTACGAAGGCGTGCCAGTTGCCGCGGGTGCCCCAGAGGCGGACACCTTGGAACTTTATGGCAAGGTGTCTTATGCCAACGCATACGCCAAGTTGTCCTACGCCGTGTCTGACGATTACTTTGCTACAACCACTCTGGATGGTTCCAATAAGCTCTCAGGCTCTACTTATCTGGACCTGGGTTATACATTGCCTTTGTCGGATTCCTTGTCTCTGACCGCTCACTACGGTCTGACAACCTACGACAAAGACATCGTGCAAGTTGGCGCAGAGCGTTTTGATTCTTATTCCGACTACAGCCTGGCAGCCACTTATGCAATCAGCCCAAAGTACTCGGTAACTGCTGCGTACATTGCTGTTGACGATGATGGCGAAAAGATTTTCAACAACGAGCAAATCACTGACGGTTCATTGGTAGTAACTTTCAGCGCCAAGTTCTAAATCAAATCCAGACAGCGCTCTGAAGAGGGGCGCTGTTTTTACCCTCTTCAAACTTAATTCAGGAGTGCGTAATGAAGCTAATTTCAGCAGTCATTAAGCCTTTCAAACTCGATGAAGTCCGTGAAGCGCTGTCTGCCATCGGCGTGCAAGGCATTACGGTTACCGAAGTGAAAGGTTTTGGTCGCCAGAAAGGTCACACAGAGCTGTACCGTGGCGCCGAATATGTAGTCGACTTTTTGCCCAAAGTGAAAATTGAAGCTGCAGTGGACGACAGCCTGGTAGACCAGGCTTGTGAAGCCATTGAAGCAGCAGCCAAAACCGGCAAGATCGGCGACGGCAAAATTTTCGTGTTTGATTTGTTGAGTGTTACCCGTATTCGCACAGGCGAAACCGGTAAAGACGCCCTTTAACCAGAGAGAAGTGAGGAAATCATGAGAAAACTTCTGACTGTCTGGCTTGCGGCCGCAGCACTGGGTTTCAGTGTTGCCAGTCCCGGTGTATTTGCTCAGGAAACCCCTGTAGCGCCTGCCACCGAAGCCACCGAAACAATGGCTGCTCCAGTAGAAGCAGCCCCTGCCGAAGCGCCTGCCGCTGAAGCACCCATGGCCGCCGAAGCTGCTCCCGCAGAAGAAGCTGCCCCAGCTGTTGAACAAACAGTGAACAAAGGCGACATCACCTGGATGATGGTCGCAACCATTTTGGTTATCTTCATGACCATCCCTGGCTTGGCATTGTTCTACGGTGGCTTGGTCCGCGCAAAGAACATGTTGTCCGTGCTGATGCAGGTGATGTCCGTGTTCTGTCTGATCGTTGTGCTGTGGGCCATCTATGGCTACAGCTTGACCTTTGGCGGCGGCGACAATCCTTTCGTGGGTAACTTCAGCAAGCTGTTCTTGAGCGGCGTGACTCCTGACTCTCTGTCAGCCACGTTCACTGAAGGCGTGATGATCCCTGAATTCATCTTCATCGCGTTCCAGTCTACATTCGCGGCCATTACTTGTGCCCTGATCGTAGGTGCATTCGCTGAGCGCATCAAGTTCTCTGCGGTGCTGTTGTTCTGTGCAATCTGGTTCACATTCAGCTACATTCCAATCGCACACATGGTGTGGGATGCTGCTGGTTTCATCTTCGCAGACGGCGCGATCGACTTTGCTGGCGGTACTGTGGTTCACATCAACGCTGCGGTTGCAGGTTTGGTGGGTGCCTACATGATTGGCAAGCGCGTTGGCTACGGCAAGGAAGCAATGACTCCGCACAGCCTGACTCTGACCATGGTGGGTGCATCTATGCTGTGGGTGGGTTGGTTCGGTTTCAACGCAGGTTCAAACCTGGAAGCCAACGGTGGTACAACACTGGCCTTTATCAACACTTTGCTTGCCACGGCCGCTGCAACACTAAGCTGGGCCGCTGCTGAAGCATTGCTGAAAGGCAAGGCCTCCATGCTGGGTGCTGCTTCCGGTGCAGTGGGTGGCTTGGTTGCGATTACACCAGCTTGCGGTACGATCGGCCCAATGGGTGCACTGATCCTCGGCCTGATGGCTGGCCCAATCTGCCTGTGGGGCGTAACTGGCCTGAAGAAAATGTTGGGTGCAGACGATGCACTGGACGTATTCGGCGTACACGGCGTAGGCGGTATTCTGGGTGCCTTGATGGTGGGTGTGTTGTCTGCGCCTAGCCTGGGCGGCACCATGGGTGACGACTTCGTGATCGCTTCCCAGTTGGCAGTACAAGCCAAGGGCGTGGTAATCACCATCGTCTGGTCCGGTATCGTGGCTGCAATTTCCTTCAAGCTGGTAGACCTCATTGTTGGTCTGCGTGTTTCTGAAGACGCAGAGCGCGAAGGCCTGGACATCACCTCACACGGTGAAACAGCCTACAGCAAGTAAGTAACACTCTCCACTTAGGTGGAATCCTTCAGCCCGGGGTAAAGGGCTGATTCAAAGGCACCTTCGGGTGCCTTTTTTGCTTCACCCCCGATTTCCCTTCCTCAATGTGGCAGTGCAGCGTTTTGGATTACACTTGGCGAAGTGTCTTACCCAGGGAATGTTGATGGTTCCACATCTTGTAACAGCTTTAACCGGTCCGCTGCTGGATCTTGAAAAACGAATGCTCGACAAAACCACCGAAATTGAGCGGTGGTTTCGCATGGCCTGGAACGAGAATACCCCTCCGTTCTACAGTTCTGTCGATGTGCGCAACGCAGGTTTCAAGCTCGCCCCTGTTGACACCAACCTGTTCCCTGGCGGTTTTAACAACCTGGCCCCCGACATGATGCCGCTGGCCATTCAGGCCGCCATGAGTGCGATTGAAAAAATTTGTCCCGAAGCACGCAGCATGGTGTTGGTGCCCGAGAACCACACACGCAATACTTTTTACCTCACGAATGTGGCCCGCTTGGCTGCCATTCTCAAGCAAACCGGTTTGGATATTCGGCTGGGTTCCGTGTCGCCTGACATTACCGAGCCCACTCGCTTCGATTTGCCCGATGGCCAGCACATTGTGCTTGAGCCACTCAGGCGCTATGGCAACCGTGTTGGTGTTGAGGGCTTAGAGCCTTGCGCTGTGTTGTTGAACAACGACCTGTCCGCTGGTGTGCCCCCAATTCTTCAAGGCATTAAAGACCAAATTGTGTTGCCACCGCTGCATGCCGGTTGGGCCACCCGCCGCAAGAGTGCCCACTTCAAGGCCTACGATTCTGTCGTGGAGGCATTTTCTGAAATGCTGGAAATTGATCCCTGGTTGATCAATCCCTATTTCACGCATCGAAACAAGCTGAACTTTCAGGAACGTGTGGGCGAAGAAGCCTTGGCAGAGGCTGTAGATGAAGTGTTGGCCAAGACACGTGTGAAGTATGCTGAGTACGGGATTGACGAGCAGCCTTACGTGGTTGTGAAGGCCGATGCTGGCACCTATGGCATGGGCATCATGACTGTGAAAGACGCCTCGGAAGTGGTGGGTTTGAACCGCAAGCAACGCAACAAAATGTCGGTGGTCAAAGAAGGTTTGCAAGTGTCTGATGTCATCATTCAAGAAGGTGTGCACACCTTTGAGAACATCGAGGACGCGGTGGCTGAGCCCGTGGTTTACATGATTGACCGTTATGTGGTGGGCGGTTTTTACCGCGTGCACACGGGCCGAGGCCGCGATGAAAACCTGAATGCACCTGGCATGCACTTCGTTCCATTGGCGTTTGAAACACCGTGCAACACACCCGATTGCAGTGATCGCCCCGATGCGGCCATGAACCGCTTTTACGCTTATGGTGTAGTCGGTCGTTTGGCGGCACTTGCAGCCTCGCAAGAACTGGAGGCCACTGCCAGCGTGGAGTTGGCCGCATGAGCAGTAAAAGCTTTGTGTGCGTGATTGACCCACTCACCAGCCTGAATCCGAAAAAAGATTCCTCCATCGCCATGATGGAATCGGCCCAATCGCGTGGCTGGAAGGTGGGTGTGATCGAGGACGGGGGCTTGCACTGGTCCACTGGCGCAGGTGTGCGCGCGCAGGTGGTGTGGATTACAATTGATCGCGCAAATAAACCTTGGTACGCCGAGGTGGGGCGTGAAGAAATGGCATTGAAAGACCTTGATGCCGTCATCATGCGCAAAGACCCGCCGTTTGATGCCGAGTTTGTAACCGCCACCTGGTTGCTTGAGCAAGGCGAGCGCGAGGGTGCGCGCGTATTCAACAGCCCGCGCGCCATTCGCGATCACAACGAAAAATTCACCATTGCCCAGTTTGAACAGTTTGTGGTGCCAACCCTGGTTTCACGCAATGCTGCCCAGCTTCGCGGTTTTCTGGAACAACACCCTGACGCCATTGCCAAACCCCTGGATGGCATGGGCGGCACCTCAATTTTTCGCATGAAAAAAGGCGATCAAAATGTGGGTGTGATATTGGAAACGCTGACCGACTATGGCCGAAAAACCGCCATGATTCAGCGCTATATTCCTGAAATTGTGGATGGCGACAAACGTGTGTTGCTCATCAATGGCGAGCCGGTGCCCTATTGCCTCGCACGTTTGCCCAAAGAGGGTGAGCACCGAGGCAACCTGGCGGCGGGCGGCACGGGCAGGGCGCAGCCCTTGAGTGAAAGCGATTGGCACATTGCCCGCACCCTGGCCCCGGAATTGAAAAAGCGTGGGCTGTTGCTGGTGGGTCTGGACATTATTGGGCAGAACCTGACCGAGGTGAATGTGACAAGCCCCACCTGCTTCCGTGAGATCATGGATCAAACCGGTTTTCCCGTTGCGGATACTTTTGTGCAAGCGGTTGAAAACGCCTTGCAGGAGGGCAACTGATGCTTGGGCTGGTTCTGGTTACGCATGCCCCTTTGGGCGACGCCATTGCCCAATGTGTGAAACACGTCATGGGTTCTCTGCCAGACGGCTTGGCGGTCGTGGATGTACCCGGCGATGAAGACATTGAACAGTCGGTGCAACGCATTCGGACCGCTGCGCGGCAGGTGCATGCGGGCGAAGGCGTGGTGTTTCTCACCGACCTGTTTGGCGCAACTCCCTCCAATGCAGCTGTGCGTGCCGGTGTGGAATCGTTGAACCTGCCCACAGTGTTGGTCTCGGGCTGCAATTTGCCCATGGTGTTGCGCGCACTTGGTTTTCGGGATTTGCCCATCAACGAAGTGGCCGAACGTTTGGTCATGGGTGGCCGAAACGGTATCGTAAGCACTGGTGCCACAGCGCCACAACGTCAAACCTTTAACCCGGCGAAAAACGATGATTCAGCAAGAAATCACCATCAGCAATAAATTGGGCCTGCACGCGCGTGCCTCGGTCAAGTTGACCCAAACAGCCAGCCGCTTTCAGTCCGAGGTGTGGATCGGCAAAGCGGGCCGCCGCGTGAATGCGAAAAGCATCATGGGTGTCATGATGCTGGCCGCGGGCAAAGGGCACAACGTGGTGCTGGAGGCAGAAGGCAGTGATGAGGCTGAGGCCATTGCCGCACTGGTGGCCCTCATTGATGACAAATTTGGCGAAGGCGAGTAAACCATGACCCTGGCCTTGCATGGCATCGCAGTTTCACGAGGCATTGCAGTTAGCCGCGCCCTGGTGTGGGACACGGCCATGCGGGATATTCCCCGCAATCGCATCGATAAAAAATCGGTTCGTTTCGAGAAAAAAAGATTCGACAATGCCATCAAGCGCGTGGCCGATGAACTGGTTGAAATTCGCAGTCAAATTGCCGCTGACTCCCCTGCCGAGTTCGATGCCTTTCTGAACCTGCACAGCCTGATCCTTGCCGACCCCATTTTGTCGGAAGAACCCAAAAACCTGATTCAAACCAAGCTGATCAATGCCGAATGGGCCTTGATTGAGCAAATGGAAGTGTTGCTGGAGCAGTTCTCCGCGATTGAAGACGACTACTTCCGCGAGCGCAATAGCGACGTGCGCCAGGTGGTTGAGCGGGTTTTGAAATCGCTGCGCGGGCATGCCACGGCTTTGCCCCTGCCGCCAGAAGGCGAGAATGAAGACCCCTGGCTGATTGTTGCGCACGATATTTCGCCCGCCGACATGGTGCAGTTGAAAGGCCGCCGTGTGGGCGCTTTCGTGACTGAAATGGGTGGTGCAACCTCCCACACTGCCATTGTGGCGCGCAGCCTGGGCATACCCGCTGTGGTGGGCGTGCCGCGTGCGCTCGAGTTTGTACACAACGGCGACCTGGTGGTGGTCGATGGCAAGGTTGGTGCTGTATTCCTCGACCCCGCTACCATGGTGGTCGAAGAATACCAGCGCAAGCAGGCCATTCTGGCTTTGTCGCGCCAGCGCCTGAAACGACTGATTACCACGGAGGCACGCACCCAATGTGGTCGCCGGGTTGAACTGCTGGCCAACATTGAATTGCCTGAAGACGTGAAAGGCGTGGTCGATGCCGGAGCCGATGGTGTGGGCCTGTTCCGTTCCGAATTCCTGTTCATGAACCGCAAGGAATGGCCATCAGAAGATGAACAGTACGAAGCCTACCGCAAGGTGATCAAGGCCATGAAAGGCAAGCCGGTCACGGTTCGCACGCTTGATCTGGGTGCGGATAAAACCCTGCAATTCGATGGTGCCAACAGCAGTGCCCCCCCGGTGTCCAGCACCTCGGCGCTGGGTTTGCGTTCCATTCGTTTCAGCCTGTCCGAGCCTGCAATATTCCTCACCCAAATTCGCGCCTTGTTGCGGGCTGCCAAGCATGGACCTGTGAAAATTCTGTTGCCCATGCTCACCAACATTCGTGAAACCAAGCAGGCCTTGGCTTACATCGACATGGCGCGTGAGCAATTGCTCGAACGGCGCTTTCAGGCCAATCAGGCCGTGCCCATTGGCGGCATGATCGAAGTGCCTGCGGCCGCGCTAAGCCTGCCACATTTTTTGAGTTACCTCGATTATGTGTCGATCGGCACCAACGACTTGATCCAGTACACCCTGGCTGTTGACCGGGTTGATCACCAAGTGGCTCACCTGTACGATCCCCTCCACCCGGCGGTGTTAAGGCTGGTGTACGAGGTCATCTCCAGTGCCGAAAAAGCAGGCGTGCCCGTGAGCGTGTGTGGTGAAATGGCAGGTGACATTCGCTTGACCCGCTTGTTGCTGGGTATGGGTCTTACCCAGTATTCGATGCATCCGTCACAACTACTCGATGTCAAAGAGTTGCTCTTGAAAACCGACTTTGAGGCCACGCAAAAACTGGTCAAAAAGGTGACTCGAACATTTGACATCGATAAAATTGACGCCCTGATGCGCCAATTGCACGAAGACTGATCCCGCAACCGGGACGCCTTCAATGCCGGTTTGCGATTTATACTCAAAGGCTTGCGAAAACCAACAATCCAACCTAAGAAACACCGTATTGTGTCTGCCAACCAGTCCGTGGGCTTCGTAAAGCCCGAGCTTATTGAATTCACTGCACCGCTTTTACTTGAGTGCGGAAAGTCCCTGCCCAGCTATTCTCTGATGGTTGAAACCTATGGCACCTTGAATGCCGAGAAAAGCAATGCTGTGCTGGTGTGCCACGCATTGAATGCCTCTCATCATGTGGCGGGTCTGTACGAAGGGCAAGACAAGAGTGAGGGCTGGTGGGACAACATGGTGGGACCGGGCAAGCCGCTTGACACCAATCGGTTTTTTGTAATCGGCGTGAATAACTTGGGTTCGTGCTTTGGCTCTACCGGCCCGAGCAGCACCAACCCGGAAACTGGCAAACCCTACGGCGCTGACTTTCCGTTTGTTACAGTTCAAGACTGGGTGAATGCGCAGGTTCGCCTGGCTGATTATTTCGGCATCGAAAAATTTGCCGCAGTCATGGGCGGCAGTTTGGGCGGCATGCAAGCCTTGCAATGGAGCCTCAGTTACCCAGACCGCGTGGGGCACTGCATGGTAGTTGCCTCTACACCCAAGTTAAGCGCACAGAACATTGCCTTCAATGAAGTGGCACGCCAGGCCATCGTGACCGACCCCGATTTTCATGGTGGCAATTATTACGAGCATGGCGTGGTGCCCAAGCGTGGTCTGCGCCTGGCCCGAATGATTGGTCACATCACTTACTTGAGCGGTGACGACATGGCCGAAAAGTTTGGCCGCACCCTGCGCAACGGCGATTACAACTACGGTCTTGAAGTGGACTTTCAGGTAGAAAGTTACCTGCGCTACCAAGGCGATAAGTTTGCTGATTATTTCGATGCCAACACTTACCTGTTGATCACCAAGGCACTGGATTATTTCGACCCCGCCCGCCACACTGGGGGCGATTTGGCCAAGGCGCTTGAGGCGGCCAAAGCCAAGTTTCTGCTGGTCAGTTTCACCACCGACTGGCGATTTGCACCCGAGCGAACCCGCGAAATTGTGGAGGCCCTCATGGCCAACCAGCGCGATGTCACTTACGCGGAAATTGACGCCCCACACGGTCACGATGCATTTCTGCTCACTGATGAGCGCTACCACAACGTGGTGCGTGGCTACTTTGAGCGCATTGCCAAGGAGCTTGCATGAAAACCCTGCACGCCGTTCGCCAAGATGTACAACCCCTGCCCATTGTGGTGCCGCGGGCCGATCTCGATTTGATCGAAAGCTGGGTGCCCATGGGGGCACGCGTGCTCGATTTGGGCTGTGGTGACGGTTCGTTTTTGGCCCGTTTGATGAAAACCCGCAAGGCCACAGGCTATGGCGTTGAAATTGACGACAGCAATGTGCAGCGCAGTGTGGCCAATGGCATCAACGTGATACAGCAAGACCTTGAAAAAGGCCTGGCCATGTTCGAGGACCATGCCTTTGATGTGGTGATTTTGTCGCAAACCCTGCAAGCCATGCACAACACCGAGCGCATCCTGAAAGAGATCGCACGGGTGGGCAAGGAAGGCATTGTCAGCTTCCCCAACTTTGGCCATTGGTACCATGTGTGGTCGATCGCTTTGGGCCGCATGCCTGTGTCCAAACAAATGCCGTATCAGTGGTACAACACCCCGAACATTCACCTGTGTACTCCCAAAGATTTCGAAGCGCTGGTTGCTCAAATCGGACATAAAGTACTGGGGAAACAACTTTTTTTAAATGGTGAACCCGTTGAATTGTTGGGCAATTTGCGCAGCACTTTGGCGGTCTATCGCTTCAAGCCCCAGTTTGCAAATTAGGCCAACACCATGAAAACCCAGCAACCCACCCCACTTGAAAACGAGTATTGGCGGCAGGTTAAAAGAATTACCTGGCGCTTGCTGGCGGTGTGGATTGCCCTGATTCTCAGCGTGGTGTTGTTTATTCCCCAGCTTGGCATCACAGTTTATGGGGTGCCTTTGACCTATTGGGTCATCTCCAGCGTTCTGCTTTTGAGTTTTTTGGGATTGGTTGCGTGCTACGCATGGCGCATGGATAGGTTAGAATTGAAATTCAAACGAGCGGTGGAAAACAACCGCAACCATCCAGGAGACACGAATGAAAAGCAGCACCGGCGAGGTGGGAAAACCCCTCACTGACACCAAAGGCACGCCTCTGCGTTTTGTAACTGGTTCGTCTCTGTTCGACGGACACGATGCCGCGATCAACATGATTCGGCGTTTGTTGCAAAGCCAAGGTGCTGAAGTCATTCACTTGGGGCACAACCGTTCTGTTCAGGAACTCGTCGATGCCGCCATTCAGGAAGACGCCGACGGCCTTGCCGTGAGCTCCTATCAAGGCGGGCACAACGAATTTTTCAAATACATGGTGGACGAGCTGAGGGCCAACAACGCCGGTCACATTCAAGTGTTTGGTGGCGGTGGCGGTGTCATTTTGCCTTCTGAAATAGAAGCCCTTCAGGCCTATGGCGTAAACCGAATTTACAGCCCGCAAGATGGTCAGAAAATGGGTCTGGAAGGCATGATCGGCGACATGATTGCCCGTGCAGCACAAGTGCGCGATGCCCGCAAAAAGATTGACACAGCTTGCTCACCGGAAAGCATCAAGGCTTTGGCCAACAACTGGCCCCTGCTAACCCAACTGATTACCCGCCTTGAGCGTGACGAAGTGCCTGCTGCCGATTTGGAAGTGATTCGCGAGCAAGCCAAAGCCAGCAAAACCCCAGTGTTGGGCATTACCGGTACAGGCGGTGCGGGTAAATCCAGTCTGACTGATGAATTGATTCGCCGCCTGCGCATGGACCATGGCGACGACCTGACCATTGGCGTGGTGTGCGTAGACCCTTCCCGCCGTAAAACCGGCGGTGCCTTGCTGGGCGACCGCATTCGAATGAATGCCATTGGCCCTTGGGCTGGCAATGGCCCCAAAGTGTTCATGCGCTCGTTGGCCACACGCGATTCCGCACAAGAAGTGCCCGCTACCCTGCCCGACATCATTGCGCTGTGTCGCGCCACTGGTTTTGATGTGGTGCTGATTGAAACCCCGGGCATTGGCCAGGGTGATGCTGCAATTGTGCCTCATGTGGATTTCAGCCTGTATGTGATGACGCCAGAATACGGCGCAGCCAGCCAGCTTGAAAAAATTGACATGCTGGATTTTGCTGACTTTGTCGCGGTGAACAAATTTGACCGCAAAGGCGCACTTGATGCCCTGCGGGATGTGTGCAAACAAGTGCAGCGCAACCGCATGGCCTTTACCAGCATGCCCGACACCATGCCCGTGTACGGCACACTGGCCAGCCGTTTTAACGACGACGGTGTCAGTGCCCTGTACAAAGCCTTGCGTGCGGCCTTGCCGATTGCCAAGCCTTCCAAAGGTCTGTTCGATTCCATCGACACCAAACATTCCACAACCATGAAAGCGGTGGTGCCTTCCGAGCGCGTGCGCTACCTGGCCGAGATTGCGCAGGCTGTGCGCAGCTACAAAGCGCAAGTTCAGAAAGACGTGGCTGCCGTGTACGATCTGGAGTGCATGCAACGCGCCCAGGCCCTGTTGCTTGAACACAAGCCTGACAAAACCAAAGCCGTTGAAGCGCTGGACGACATTGTTGAATTAACCAACACCCGAATCAGCATGGCTGCACAAAAGGCCATGAAAGACTATTCAAAGCTGACTGAGGGTTACAAAGGCGACACGCTGACCTATGAAGTGCGCGGCAAGGCCCTGCAAGC
>Ga0066836_10000573_pt1 | contig 17970 bp, 16 predicted proteins | sample ETNtaG_18_FD_71568 | JGI IMG/M metagenome (GOLD analysis project Ga0066836, IMG submission 71568) | Marine microbial and viral communities from oxygen minimum zone, Eastern Pacific Ocean - ETNP201302SV91 | ecosystem: Environmental > Aquatic > Marine > Oceanic | place: Pacific Ocean: Eastern... | reverse complement strand
CTATTTCGTCAAATTAGCTATGAAGAGATTGGAACATCAACCATTCAGTCTCGCGCGGTTGCGGGCTTTGCTAATAATACGGTTATTTTCTGCTTACCAGGGTCTACAGGGGCGTGTCGCACAGCGTGGGAAAAGATTATTTCTAGCCAACTTGATGCCGACTTTAGACCGTGTAACTTTGTGAAGCATTTGGTGGAAGCATGAGCACCTTTAGCCATTTAAACGCTGGCGGTGAAGCCAATATGGTCGACGTTAGCGACAAAGACGTTACCAAGCGAGAAGCCACAGCAGAAGGTTTTTTATACGTAAGCGAAGACGTTATTCGCCAAATCTCTGAATCAAAAATTGCAAAAGGTGATGTATTTGCTGTTGCCCGTGTAGCGGGTATTCAAGGGGCGAAACGCTGCGCCGATCTTATTCCTCTTTGTCACCCATTGGCACTGTCAAAGGTGGATATAAACTTCGACATTCAGGCCGACCAAAATCGAATTCAAGCCACCTGCTATTGCAAGCTAAGCGGTAAAACCGGCGTTGAAATGGAAGCGCTCACGGGTGTAAATGTGGCGCTGTTAACCTTGTTTGATATGTGCAAAGCCATCGACCCTGGCATGCACATGGAAGGGGTACGGGTACTGGAGAAAAAAGGCGGTAAGACAGGCCATTGGCAGTCCGACACCTAGTTTTCACAAAGGCCAGTGAAAGGCCAGTGAGCTAGACAATGACGTGTATAAAGCGAACAAGCATTCAAGACGCAACGCACTTTAGGCTCAACGTATTTCCGAGGCTTGGAAAGATTAATTAGCGCGCACAAAGCAACCTTAACAACGTAGATAACAGGCAAAGCATGCAGGTAACGGTAAAAACATTCGCACAAACCAGAGAGATTACGGGAGAGGACAATATCGCGCTCCATATAAGCGAGAGCAGCACTATTGAGACCGTGATATCGCAGCTTAAAACGCGTAGTGACAAGTGGGCATTAGCACTAGAGGGTAGTGTGCTTACTGCCTGTAATCAAGAGCTTTGCGATCTCCAAACAGTACTTAGCGACGGTGATGAGCTGGCGCTATTTCCACCTGTGACAGGGGGCTAGCTATGTTCGCGCTAGTTCAAGTTGAAGATTTCGACCAAGGAGAGCTTTACGCTAGGCTAAAACAGTCGGCAGATGAGAAGGCCTGCGGCAACACCGGCGCGATTGTTACTTTTACTGGGCTAGTGCGAGATTTTAATAACGCTGGCGACATAGACGGCATCGAATTAGAGCATTACCCGGGCATGACTGAAAAAGCGTTAATGCTTCTGGTTGAACAAGCGAGCGAACGCTTTTCACTTAACAGTGCTGGCGCACTGCACAGAGTAGGGCGCATACACAACAACGAGCAAATTGTATGGGTAGGTGCCGCCGCTCCACACCGCCAGGCGGCGTTTGACGCTGCCTGCTACTTAATGGACATGCTTAAACAGTCGGTACCGCTTTGGAAAAAAGAATTTAAAGGCGATAAATCTGAATGGGTTGCGGCGAAAGCATCTGACGATAAAGCGGCACTTAAGTGGATGCGCAAAAAGTAATGGTTTGTTCTTTAGCAATGCGACTTTCAAGCTTTGTTAACTTGGCCATGCTTATTTTGGTAAGTGCAAGTGTAGCCCTAGGCGTTACGGCTTTTTCAAGTTCTGTGGCACATGCAAGCAGTTTTGAAGCGGCAAATAATAATGTAAATGAAGGGAGCGTTATTAGTGCAGAAAAACAAAACCAGTCAGTAAATTTCAAGCGCGATGAAAAAATTAACGTAGCCGTTGCGGCAAACTTTGCAAAACCGCTAAAGAGTATTGCCGAGCAGTTTACTGAGCTAACCGGCATAGAAGTCGCGGTAACGATATCCTCTAGCGGTACTTTGTATGCGCAAATTCAACATGGTGCTAGCTTCGACGTTTTTCTATCTGCAGATCGCGCTAGGCCGCAAGCGTTGGTTGATAACAACGTAGTTCACCACGGCAATCTGGTGGATTACGCTAAAGGCAAGCTTGCGTTTGTCTATGCTGGCGACTTATCAAGTGAGGCATCACATGAAACATCCGGTAAAAGGAATTGCGAGCAAATCGCGCGCTCATCTACTGGAGACACCACTGCACAAATAAACGTTCAGCTTACCGATTGCTTGTCGAAGCAGCTTGTTCAATTAATGGAAAATCCACAAAACAAGGTAGCTATCGCAAATCCTAAACTGGCCCCCTATGGTGATGCTGCGCAACAGACGTTGCAAAACTTATCCTTATGGCAACAGTTTTTACCTCACAGAGTGATGGGTAAAAACGTGCTACAAACCTTGCAGTTTTACACCACCGGCAGCGTGAAAGGGGCGTTCGTTGCGTACTCATTGGCCTTAGATTTGCCCGCAGACTTATCCTCTAATTTGCCTTCTAATTTTAACAGTGTTGTGAATACCAAAAGCGCCGATGCTGTTACGGTTATCGTCCCAGTACCTGAAACCTTGTATCAACCCATCATTCAGTCGTTGGTGGTTAATAGTAAAACGGTAGCTACATTATCTCCAAATCTGTTCGAACCACTTCCAATTAAAAATGCGGCAGCGCCAGTTGATGAGCCTATTCACAACGACAACGTTGAGCCAACCAGAGCATTTCGTTTGAGTGACGCTAATGGAGTGTCATCACCCAGCCTGTTCGTACAGTATTTAATGTCGCAAGGGGTGCAGCACAGCTTAATTGAATGGGGCTATGAACCTACCATTGCATCGGGCGTAGGTAACTAAGTATGCTCACAGAATTCTTCGGGGCATCGACACTTGAAGCCATATTACTCACCTTAAAACTGGCCTTTATAACCAGTGGTTTGCTGTTGTTAATCGCATTGCCGCTAGCGTGGTTTTTAGCGAAATGGCAGAGCAAAGCTAAGCCTTTGGTTATGTCGATACTCGCGTTGCCTTTGGTGTTACCGCCAACTGTGCTGGGTTTTTATTTGCTTATTGCTTTTTCGCCGCAAAGTGCGTTGGGGCAGGGATGGCAAAACCTAACCGGGAGCAATTTAGCATTTAGCTTTGAAGGTTTGGTGTTGGGGTCTGTCATCTACTCCCTACCATTTGCTCTGCAGCCTTTGTACAGCGGCTTTTCACAATTGGATAACCGTTATTTAGATGTAGCAAAAACGCTGGGTTTTTCGGCTTTTGAAGCGTTTATAAAAATAGTGCTTCCTTTAAGCAAAGCGCCCATCGTGGTGGCATTAGGCTTAAGCTTTGCACATACCATAGGCGAGTTTGGCGTAGTACTAATGATAGGTGGCAATATTCCTGGAGCAACTCAGGTGCTGTCTATCGCGCTATATGAACAGGTAGAAGCGTTGGAATATAACAGTGCACACAACCTTGCGTTGGCCCTTTTGATTTTTTCATTCGTAATGCTCGCGGCGCTCTATCGTTTTAACGGTGTCACCCGTAGTGATGAGGCGCGTTAACATGCAAATATCTGCGCTACTACCAAATCGCATTAACGCACAAATCTCATTGCAGCCACAAAGCCGATTCATTGGGATTACCGGTCCATCAGGTGCGGGAAAAAGCAGCTTGTTTCGCGCCCTAGCTGGCGTAGAAAAAAGCGCAAGTGTGCAAACGCCGTGGACCTCTCAAAAGGTCGGCATCGTTTTTCAGCAGCCCATGCTATTTCCCCATACCGATGTGCGCGGTAATTTAGCCCTTGCGCAGCGTCACACAAGCCCTAATGCAATGTCTATCGATGCGTGTTTGCGCGGCTGTTATTGCGAACATTTAATCGATAAGCCAGTTCAAGCGCTTTCTGGTGGTGAAGCGCAGCGGGTCGCGATTGCACGGGCGTTGGTCAATGGGCCAGATGTGTTATTGCTAGATGAATCGTTAAGCGCAATTGATATCTTCACCCGTCGCAAAATTTACCAGTTTTTGAACAATTTGTGTGTGTCGGGGAAGCTCACCTGCCTTGTAATCTCTCACGATTTAGATGACCTTGCCTTGTTCAGCGATGAGTTGGTTTTTATTGACCAAGGCCGTACCGAGCTTTGTGGAAAAACGCGCGATGTATTGACTCAAGTATTCGAAAAAGAAGGATTTGCGACACCGTCTAGCGTACTTGAGGGATTTAAAGTTACTGCGCAAAGCGGAGCACACGACAGCAACCAGTCACAAAGCGCCGTTGTCAGCTACAAACACGGTAGCCAAACGCAACAAGATCAAAATGTTCTAACCTTACAAGGCAATGAGCAGTGCCAGTCGGAAAACGGAATTGAGCGCGTTGAGGTAGCGGGGCAAGAGATATTCGTCACTGCAGAATCAGTGTCTTATTTGCCTCAGCAAAGCGGTGAAAAAGTTTCTGTTCGTTTTGCAGTTAAAGCTTGTGATGTAAGTATCGATACCAATACTGCTGACTTTGGCAATGCCAGCACAATCAGTATTTTAAATGCGCTGCCATGTGTTATATCTAGCATCGAACCCGTGGCGAATCCACTCAGTCCCCTGAACGAGCCTGAAAATAACGCCGATACAAAACTCGCAGATACAAAGCTAACTTCTAAAAAGCTAGCGACCGTAAACAGCGCGAAAGTGTTGTTAAAACTTGATGTACTAGGCAGTAACCAAACCCTTTATGCCAGCATTAGCTGTATCTCTCTATCGCGTCTTAAGCTTGATGTAGGGATGCAAGTGATTGCGCGGTTTAAATTGCCCTAGGTTTAAATGGCTTTGGAGTAGCTACTGAGTATTTCACTTGCGTTCAAATAAGCGTCGAAACGCGCACAAATAGCCCGAATGTAAATGCGAGCAGACTCTGGCACTCGAATATACCGAGGTGTTATTTCGATAAGCCCGTCTTCTTTAAGTTCTTCAAGGTTGTTTAAGGCTGAAGCAAAGTATTCATCAAAAATGATGTGGTGCTTGTCGGCAATTGCTTGCTTGTCTACCGCTAAATTGCACATTAAGCTAGAAATCACGTCTCTGCGAATAAGGTCGTCGACACTTAATGACAGTCCGACTTTCGCATTGGGCAGGTGGTTGTCTAAGCGATGGTAATATTCTTTTAGCTCCTTAGCATTTTGCGCAAAGGCATTACCTACCGTGCTAATGGCTGATACGCCGAACCCTATAAGGTCGGTGTCGCCACGTAAGGTATACCCTTGAAAGTTGCGGTGAAGCTCGCCTTTATTTTTCGCAATAGCCAGTGAGTCTTTGCTTAAGGCAAAATGATCAAGACCAATCATTTCATAACCTATGTTTGTAAAGCTGTTAACGGCAAGCTTGTAAAGCGCCGCTTTTTCTTCACTACTTGGCAGTGTTTCTTCAGCAAATTTACGCTGCGCTGCGAACCTCTCGGGAAGGTGTGCATAGCTAAAAAGCGAAATACGATCTGGCATCATGGCTTTTGTCGCGGCGATGGTTGATGAGAATGTTTCAATTGACTGATTTGGTAAACCATAAATTAGATCTAAGTTAACTGAGTCGAAACCCAGCGATCGAGCCTCGAATACTAAATCGGCAATGTGAGACGTGCTTTGTATGCGATTTATGGTTTTCTGAACATTGTAATCAGTATCTTGTAAACCAAAGCTAATGCGTGTGTAGCCGAGACATTTTAAGTTTTGAAGATAGTGTTTATCGATATTTCTGGGATCTAACTCAATTGACAGTTCAGCACCTGCTTCAAAGGTAAAGTGTTTCTTAAGCAGGTACATTAAATAAGTATGCTGAGTCTCGCTCAAAAAACTGGGTGAACCGCCACCCAAGTGCAGAGAAACTGCACGCCTGCCGTCAGTTAAATAACGCTTAGACAGAATTTCTTTTTCTATGTAATCTAAATATTCGTCCGCTTTTTCATTGTGACGTGTCACCATTTTATTGCAGCCACAGTAGTAGCACAGCGTTTTGCAAAATGGAATGTGCACGTAGAGACTTACTGCCGGCGCTTTTGACACTGCAAGTGCTTGTGGAAGTATGTCATCTTGTAGCGGTTCAAATTTAAGTGCAGTAGGGTAAGAGGTATAGCGAGGAGCATTCAACGCATATTTGGTAATGATTGATACAGGACGTTGTTGTACGGCAATTATTGTCATATTGGCTCTGCACTTATATGTAGATATCTAGGCGCGAATTCAATTCGATGGTTAAAGCTTAATGGATTGCTTAGGAGGCTGATTTGATCTACTTCAAGGTTTTGGTATTAAACCTGATAATTGTTTTACTTCTTCCAGTCATTTTGCTTCAAGCATTGTGGGTGAGGAAGAAGACCGCTGTACTACCAGAGCCCGACGGCGAGCGGGTATTAACCTCTGCCGATAGTAAATTGCTGCTAACTAATAACGTTTTGGTTATAGGCGATTCTGCCGCCGCTGGTGTTGGTGCAACGACGCAAATGGGGGCACTCACAGGTCTGCTGTACTCAAACCTTGTTAAGCATGGGCCAACGCGAGTGACGTTGAATGCTAAAACAGGTTTTAAAAGTGAAGATGTGCTCAAGCTTCTTCATGAAATGCCTGCCGAGTACTTTTCGTCGGTGCTCGTCTCTATTGGTGTTAACGATGTGACCAAATTTGTACCGTTGAAACGGTGGCGACAAAACATCGATGCTATTAGTACGCTACTGTCAGATAAATTTGGGTGCGAAACAATATTATTTACTGCGCTACCGCCAATTCATTGCTTTCCAGCGCTTCCGCAACCTTTGCGTGCACTATTAGGTTACCGCGCGTGGTTACTAAACCAAGCTTTGGCTGATAGCGTAACAGCCCGGGCTAACGCAGACATATTATATGTTAGTGCACTTAATGTGAGCGGAACTATGACGGATATTCAGCAAAGTGGTTTGATGGCAGAAGATGGCTTTCATCCCTCCACGAAAGGCTATGAAATATGGGCACACTCAGCCCTTGAAAAACTTTCCACGCTTTACAGCACCACAATGGGCACGACAACAAAAGTCACAGCAGAAACTGATGTAACTGCGACGAAATAATCGCAGTGTGGGGTTGAAGTTTCTTTTTGTAACCTTATCTAAGCCCTTATATCTTCATGAATTCAATAAAGCGAGGCCTATCATGGCAGCAAATGAGCAAGGTGTACAAAGTGCGAGCGGTATGCAGAGTGTAACAGTTAATATGGTTTCTGACGTAGTATGTCCATGGTGTATTGTTGGGTACCAGCGTTTGCAAGAAGCCATTAAAACCCTTGATAACATTGAAGTGGATATTAAGTTTCATCCCTTCGAGCTAAACCCCAATATGCCAGAAGAAGGGCAAAACCTTCGCGAGCACATAATGGAAAAATACGGCATTAGTGAGCAGCAAAGCGCGCAGAACCGAGCACGGTTAGTAGAAGCGGGCGAGCAATTAGGCTTTTCGTTTAACTTTACTGACGACTCTCGCATGCAGAACACGTTTAAGGCTCACCAACTTATTCACTTTGCTGCAGAAAACGGCCTTGAAGAAGAAATGAAGCTGGCCTTATTTAATGCCTACTTCACAGACGGTAAAAACATTAATGATCTAGGTGTTCTAGTAGCGTTGGCACAAACGGTTGGCCTTGATAAGTCTGAAGCTGAACAAGCGCTTAAGAGTGAAAAATACGCGCAAGCAGTGCGCGAGGAAGAAGCCCTTTGGATGCAGCGCGGTATCCAAAGTGTACCTACTTTTGTCATTGGTAATCAGGGCGTAGCCGGGGCACAAGAGCCAGCAACATTGGCTGCATTTATTGCCCAAGCAGCATCACAGCAATAAGCAGGTTAAACGGGTGTAGAGGTAGTTATGAGTAATCACGTTAACCATTTGTTGGCCCAGTGGCTTCCACTTAAAAACAAGCATAAGTGGGTGTTAGGTTTTATTTTTAAAACCGAAGGCTCATGCTACCGCAAAGCAGGCGCCATGATGTTGTTTAGTGACGCTGGGCATCAGTTAGGTATATTAAGCGGTGGCTGCTTAGAAAGTGACATCGTTAAAAAAGCCCAGCGAGTAATGACAGACGGGGTAAGTCGTACCGCGGTTTACGATGACGAAGATGAAGAAGACATCGCGTTTAAGCTAGGTGTTGGATGCGGCGGTGTGGTGCACTTGGCACTCGTACCAGTTAACGAGAGTAACCAGTATTTATCGTTGGATGTGGTTAGCAAAAGCTTATCAAACGGAAAAGCGTGTGAGTGGCGCTGCGCTGTAGACGGTACTTTGGGTGATTGCACGGAATTGGAAGACCATTCTGCTAAACCTAGAAAAGCTGTGCTAGACACCGTTGATGGCAAGCGCATGTTGTCGGTTTTGATGCTGCCGCCTATCCACCTACTTGTTGTTGGAGGTGGGTACGACGCTACCTTTATGACTAAGCTTGCTAGTTTGCAGGGCTATTTAGTCAGCCTTTGGGATCCAAGGCCTGCACAAGCAAGACTTGAACATTTTCCCGAGGTAAATTACTTGATTGAAGACCCGTCTACTGAAGGCTTACGTCTTCACATGGGCGAACATAACGTTCAAGCAGCAGTGCTTATGTCCCATCACCGTGAAATTGATGCAAAGGCGCTGCAGGTGCTAAGCAAGCAATCGTTAACCTATACGGCAATGCTCGGGCCACTGCACCGTAAGCAGGAAATTATGGATTTAGCCGGGCTTGGCGATACCAACTTTACTCAGTATTTTGCAAGCCCCGCTGGTTTCGACATTGGTGGTGAGCTACCTGAGCATATAGCGCTGTCTGTTATTGCTCAGTGCCATGCGGTGTTTCATACCAAACCTACGCATTTAAAGCGTTAGAAAGACTTTCTGAAGGTAACGCCAAAGCTTCTAGGCGCGCCTGGGTAGGCCATGATCTTTCCGGTTTGTACGGGTACATCAAAGCCACTTCGTGCAACGTACTCTTCATCGAAAACGTTGCGCGACCACGCAATAATTTCGCTATCCCATTGTGGGATAGTGAAACTTACGCGAACGTTAAATAATGAAAAGTCGTCAGCGTACTTGTACGGGTCGTTCGCATCATCAAGAAATACGTCGCCCGTGTATTGGTAGTCAATACTGGCGGAGGCAGGATAATTCCCAACTTCGAAATAGTGATTCAGCATAAGAGACAGTGAGTTCTGAGGCTCGAAGCCTACGCGGTCATCGTCTCTTGAACAGAACGGGTCGTTAGGCGCCACACGGCCCGGGTCGTCAATGCCCGTGTGCCACGTGTACGCTACCCAACAGGTACCGCGTTTAAACTCATCAAAATTCGCCAATGTGCGCGAAGCAACTGCATGTAATTCGGTGCTTTCTGTCATTAGCCATGTGGCTTCAAGCTCTATGCCTTTTACTATGATATCGCCCGCATTTTGCAGGTTGAACCCCGTTCCGGTAAAGGTCGTCGCCTGAAAGTCGCTAATTTGTGTATAGTGCGCCGCAGCATTTACGCGCACGCCGTATTCTTCAAAATCGTGTTTTATACCTATTTCAGCACTTCGCGATTTTTCAGCATCAAAAAGCGGGCTAAGCGAAGGTAAGATTCTGTCGGTATTCGTACCGCCAGCTTTGTAACCAGTCGCAAAACTAGCGTAGGTTAGCGTGTTGTCATTAGGGTGATAAGCCAGTTTTACCGTGCCGGTTAACTGTGAATCATCAAGCTCTTCGTTTAAGTCAGGGCGCGGCATAACCGCTGCAGATCCCAAGAAAAAATATCCCCAGCCCGCTTGTTGAAATGGTGCTATTGCGTTAAGGGACTGTGCTGTAGGAGCTTGTCCCGCCGCTAACGCAGCAGCGATGTTTTGTAACCCCACTACAGCACGACCTACATTAGGCCATTGCGCTGGGTCTTGAGTTAGTCCATCAATACCAGGCCCTTGCTCATCGTAGGCTCCGATAATCGACTTTTCTTCGCGGGTATAGCGTAAGCCCGTTGTTAAAGTGAAATCACTGTTTAACAGCCAATCCAGCTGAGAGAATAAAGCAATACTATCTTGCTCTTGATAGGCGCTGTGCGCGAAAGCAGTACCGGACGGCGCGGGTGCTGCAGCAGGCGCAATAAAGCCTGATGTAACTGCAGATAGCTCGTTGATGGCGTTAGCCAAAGGCAGCAGATCGGGCGCGGCGGCATTAAAGAACGCACTAAAATCATCTTGCGTGGTAGTATCAAAGGTTAGATCTAAGTTTTGGCTGTAATAGTAAACACCTATTAAACCGCGCACATCTTCACTGGTGTAATGTAATCTAATTTCTTGAGAAAACGACTGCTGCTTGGCGTCGTTAGTGGCAGTAAGAAGGTCCGCATCAGAAAAGTCGGTATCTACCGTATCTAAGCTGTCAAACGCGCGGTACGCGCTTATGCTCACAAAATCCCATGCTTTGTTTAAAGCCACATCTACTTGAACTGATAGTCCTTTGTCTTTCATTTTTGAAAGGGGAGTTTGCGACAGCGAGGTTTTATAGTCATAAAAGTTATCGCGCCCGTAAATAGTTGCATTAAACGGCGGTTGTAGCAGCAGTGCATCAGTGCCGAATTTACCCGCTATGTCATTAGCCTGAATGTTGTTTTGAAAAGTAAGTGCGCCGCAGCATCGTTCGTCTAGCTCGCCGTAATCAGCAATAAGTCGCACGCTAATTTCATCTGTTGGAGTGTAAAGCAACTGTGCTTTTATCGCAGAACGGTTACGGTTATTTAGGGTTTGTCCGCTGCGCTCGTCGGTAATGAAACCGTCACTGTGAGAACTAAAGCCAGATACTCGCATGGCGAGTACATCGTCGATTAGCGAAAACGACGAGCCAGCGCTTAAACGAACCAAGTTATCATTGCCGATGATGGCTTCGACAAAGCCGTCGCGCTCGTCGTGTGAAGGTGCGACCGTAGTTAACGTCATTGCGCCAGCGGCGGTATTCTTTCCGAATAGTGTGCCCTGTGGCCCACGCAACACTTCTATGGATTCAATATCGACTAAGTCGTTTATTAACGCGTTTTGTCGTGCACGGTACACACCATCTACGTATAAACCCACCGAAGACTCGAAGCCGAAGTTTTGTGAAGACGTGCCAATGCCGCGTATTGAAAACCCTGAATTTGTTACGCTTTGATTTTGAAACGCGCCAAAGGCAGGTACGTAGTTTTGCAGGTCAAACACATCTCGGCTAACTGTTTCAACTAGGTCTTGACCTGAAAGCGCAGTGACCGCAACGGGCACATCTTGCAAGTTTTGACTGGTCTTTTGCGCCTGTACAACAATGTGTTCCAGCGCCTTTTTGTTATGCGGAGTAGATAGAGCATTCTCATCGGCGTGAGCGTGGGGAGCCAAAGCAAGTGTCGACGAAACAATAGAGGCAATAAACGGCGAACTACACAGGCAACGCGTAATGGCGTTTTGTGGTGTAGATATGCTTAAGCTATTACAAGACAAAGCGTGTGTAAGTGACTTCATTTTGGTTCTTTTTATTTTTCAAAAGCGGGGGGCTTTAAACAAAATTAATCACGACAAGGTCGCGTCCAAATGCGTACAGTCCTTTACATTTTAAATACGCCAACTTCCCTATGACGTCGTGTAGTGCTTTTTCACTATACAATCTAATGAACATATATTGCACGCATTTGAAGCTATCATGTCAAATTTTGTTCGCAACGTGCAAAAAGCGAACAGATATTTGGCAGTGAATAGTTTCACATGATGCATACTCATTCAAAATATCAATTAAACTTATATCGCTGTTTTCCTTAGTATGTTGGTTGAAAGTTAACATATTAATAACATCAGGCAGCGGTATGACAGACATCTATTTAGTGCGACATGGTCAAGCGTCTTTTGGCAAAGCGAACTATGACAAACTTAGTGAACTGGGTGGGCAACAGGCCATTTGGCTTGGTGACTATTTCAAGCATCGCAATGTTGAATTTGATGCAGTTTTCTCTGGCGACATGGTTAGGCATCACGAAACCAAAGAAGGTATTGCCTCGGGTATTGCTACTGAAGACTATACGCTACCTGAAGTTACAGTGAATAGCGCACTGAATGAATTCAATTTTCAGGCAGTGGCTACCGCCTATTTAACACGCTACCCAGAAGCAAAAGTACCTGAAGGTGCTTCGCCTTCTGAATATTACCGATTGCTAAAAAAAGCAATGCTTGCCTGGTCGCAAGACGAATTGGCGCATGAACTCCTTGATGAAACATGGGGTCAGTTCGAAGACAGAGTTCACAGTATGCTCACGCACCTTCAAAGTATAGATGCGAAGCGTGTTCTCGTTGTGAGTTCTGGCGGTGCAATTGCCATGATGCTCAAACACATTCTTGGCTACGATGCGGCCACCGTTGTGAATATGAATTTGCAGATCCGAAATGCCAGTTTTTCTCAATGCTTTGCCAATGCGCGAGGCGTTCACCTTAATAACTTCAACAGCGTACCTCACCTGGATGTGATTGACAGGTTACACGCCATTACCTACAGCTAAATGGGGCAGTTATGAACTTTGAATATAATGAAAAGACCCAAGCACTTTTAGAAAAACTAAAAGCGTTTATGAAAGAAGAAGTGTATCCAATTGAAAAGGAATACATTCACGCCGTAGAAAATGGCTCTGCCAACAATGGCGAAGGTCGTTGGAAAACGCCTGAAATGATGCATACATTGAAAAAGCGTGCAAAAGAAGCGGGTCTTTGGAATCTATTTTTACCTGAAGAATATAAGCCATATGGCGCGGGCTTGACTAACGCAGAGTATGCACCACTTTGTGAAGAAATGGGCAGAGTTTTGTTTAGCTCTGAAATCTTCAACTGTAGTGCGCCAGATACCGGCAATATGGAAGTGCTGGCGAAATACGGTAACGAGAGTCAGAAAAAGCAGTGGTTAGAGCCTCTCTTAAACGGGGAAATACGCTCAGCCTTTGCTATGACAGAGCCTGCAGTGGCATCAAGTGACGCGACTAACATCGAAACTTCCATTAAGCGCGATGGTGATGAATACGTTATCAACGGCCGTAAGTGGTACACCAGCGGTGCTATGAATGAAAACTGTAAGATTATGGTTGTAATGGGCAAAACTGATTTCGATGCGCCTCGTCACCAGCAGCAGTCTCAAATCTTAGTTCCTATGGACACCAAGGGTGTAACTATTGTTCGCCCAATGGCAGCAATGGGCTATTACGACGAGCCTATTGGTCATGCTGAAGTCTTGTTTGAAAACGTACGTGTACCGGCAGAAAACTTACTGCTTGGTGAAGGGCGTGGTTTTGAAATCGCACAAGGGCGCTTAGGCCCGGGCCGTATTCACCATTGTATGCGCCTTATTGGCTGTGCACAGCGCGCGCTCGATATGGCCTGTGAACGAGTTGAAAGCCGAGTGGCGTTTGGCAAACCGTTGTCAAAACAGCAATCGGTTAGAGAAAGCATTGCGCAGATGCACTGTGATATTGAACAGGCGCGTCTGCTTACGTTGAAAGCGGCTGATAAGATGGATCGCTATGGCAACAAAGTATCGCGCGACCTTATCGCTGCTATCAAGATAGTTGCACCTACTATGGCCTGTAACGTTATCGACCATGCCATTCAGATGCACGGCGCTGCAGGTACAAGCCAAGATTTCGTATTGTCTGCCATGTACGCTTATGCGCGTACTATCAAACTGGCAGATGGCCCTGATCAGGTTCACATGATGCAGTTAGGTCGTAATCTTATTGCTGAAAAAGCAGTCGCTGAATAAGTCAGTGTTGTAAATAAACAATACAAAAAATTACGGGTAAGGAGTGAATGTGTCTAAAGACAATGCGAAAGCCCCACATGTCATAGATTTAGCAGTGCTGAATTCGTATTTATCTTCTGCGTGCCCCAGTATTGGGCACGTCAAAAGTGCTGAGAAATTTGCGGGTGGGCAATCGAACCCGACGTTCAAGCTTACTACGGATAACGGCGTCTACGTGTTACGCCGTCAACCTCCGGGTAAGTTACTGAAATCGGCCCATGCAGTTGACCGAGAATTTCGCGTTATTAATGCGTTGCAGGGCTCAGAAGTGCCTGTGCCCAAAGCGTACCATTTATGTGAAGATGCCAGCATAATCGGTAGCATGTTTTACATTATGGCCTATGTTGAAGGTGACATTTTTTGGAATAGTGCACTGCCTGAAATAGCGTCTTCTGCTACTCGCGGTGCCATGTATGATGAAATGAACCGGGTGCTTGCAGCGCTTCACAGTGTAGATATTGAAAGCGCAGGCTTACGCGATTATGGAAAGCCTGGCAGCTACTTTGAACGTCAGCTAAGCAGGTGGACAAAACAGTATCGTGCATCTGAACTTGAGCATGTTGAAGAAATTGAAAGTCTTATTCAGTATCTTGAGGCCAACCTGCCAAAAGATGATGGTCAAGTCTCGTTGGTCCATGGCGATTTTCGTTTAGACAACATGATGTTTGATATGTCTGACCCTAAAAAACCAAGAGTAGTCGCAGTACTTGATTGGGAATTATCAACGTTGGGGCATCCGTATGCCGATTTGGCTTACCAATGTATGCAGTTGCGCCTTCCCTCTGACATTGCGCACGCAGCTGGGTTAGGTGGTTTAGACAGAGAGCAGTTAGGCATTCCAAGTGAACAAGAATATATCAATGCGTATTGCGAGCGAAGAGGTATTGATGCCATTAGCAATTGGACGTTTTACCTCGCATTTAGTTTTTTCCGTTTAGCCGCTATTTTACAAGGCGTGGTAAAACGCGCACACGATGGCAATGCGTCAAGCGAGAAGGCTATGCAATTAGGCGCAATGGTGCGACCTCTGGCGCAAATTGCGAACCAAACCATTCACCAAAGCGAATAAACGCCATATAACCTATTTAATGACAGGTCATGCTATCAATAGCGTGCTCGTCGAACAAAGCAACTGGAGACAGTATGAAAGCAATTGTATGCGAATCTTTTGGACCACTTGAAGAACTTCAATTTAAAGACGTTGCAGACCCGCAAGTAAAAAAAGGGCATGTAGTCGTAAATGTTGAAGCCGCAGGGGTGAACTTTCCAGACGGACTATTGGTGCAAGGTCTGTATCAAATGCAGCCAGACTTCCCGTTTATTCCTGGCAATGAAGTGGCAGGCACCATATCTGAAGTAGGTGAGGGCGTAAGCCATTTAAAAGAAGGGCAACGAGTTATTGCGTTGTCTAACTTAGGTGGTTACGCAGAAAAAGCGCTGATCCCTGCCACTCATGTTATGCCGTTACCTGATCCCATCCATGTTAATGAGGGGGCTGCTCTTGTAACTGCGCATGCGACAGCACATCACGCGTTAAAGCAGCGCGCAAAACTGCAGCCAGGCGAAACACTGGTTGTAACCGGCGCAGCGGGTGGTACTGGCTTAGCAGCAGTGCAAATAGGCAAGATTATGGGCGCTAAAGTGATTGCAGTTTGCTCAACAGAAGAAAAGCTGGCGCTTGCTAAAGAGTATGGCGCAGACGTTTTAATTAACTACAAAGAAAAAGATCTCAAAGAAACGCTGAAAGAAGTCACAGGCGGCAAAGGTGTCGATGTAGTTTATGAATGCGTTGGCGGTGACACATTCCACGCTTGCAGCCGCAGTATGGCATGGGAAGGTCGTTTACTTGTGGTTGGCTTTGCTGGCGGTGAGATCCCGAAATTCCCGGTTAATTTAGCGTTGGTAAAAGGCTATTCGGTTATGGGCGTATTTTGGGGCTCGTTTACTCAGCACGATCCAAAAGGCTTTGCGGAAAATATGCAAGAGCTTTTAACTTGGTATGTGCAAGGTAAGGTGAAGGTGGTCGTAGATGAAGCATTACCCTTAGAACAAGCAACGAAAGCCATGGCCAAGGTAATGAACCGGGAAGTGAAAGGTAAGATGGTGCTTGTGCCCTGATCCTACAAGCCTGACACGTGGGTAACTTAACAATAAAGCCTGAACAATCGATGTTCAGGCTTTTCTTGTTAACAGTGGGTTATTCCATAAGCCACATTCGGGCGCTTCTTCCTGGTACATAGAACTTGTGCCACTGAGTTGTAATATATTGCACATCATTACTTAACGTATCGCGGTAATTTCTATACCACCACAAATTGTCCGTAGATGTATCTACCCATATATCTTGGCCGTCTGCGCATTTATTAATACCCACAACGCCTTGATGGTCACGTTTGAAGAAAATAACGCAGTCATTATGACTTACCACTTGCATGCCACTGCCCTGAACTCCGTTATGGAATTTAACCATACCCTTGATGTCATCACGCTTGTACAAATCTACCCAACGATTATCACCACTTTCATTGTTATCTGAGTACAGTAATGGAACACCACCGTCACGGCCTAGTACATAGGCATTTGCCAAATGTTCGTCGGTAGGGTCAAGTAACTGGTAGCGGAAGCCGTCGTTTAGCGGGATGTCGTGGGTAATACTAAATGTGATGGCCTTGTCGCCTGATAAAGCCTGACCGTACGCACCTGGGTCAACTAAGGCATTCATCGAACCACCGAAGCTAAATGCACTACGTATTTGCGCGAAAAGCGGGAAGTCGTAGGCCGAGTGACCTGTTGCTGATAAATAAGGTGCAAGGAAGTTATCATACTCACTAGAGCCTGCACCGCCCGTGGTAATTATTTCTCCGAAAACATGCACGCCGTTTTTTATATTGCTGTCGAACACCGCGTTGATATGATAGTTGGTCATGTGCTTTGCAGCATCAACGCGGAAACCGGTTACACCCATGTCTTTTAACGCCTGAAGATACGCTTTTTGCTGGGCTACTACCCAATTATTGGGGTCTAGGTCGGGCAAGCCAGGATCTGGCGCGGCGCCGCATAATCTATTGTACTGAACATCGCCCACGTCGCTGTAGTTACTAATGCACTTAGGACCACCTTGATCATACGTACCGTGGAAGTCACCACCGCCAAAAAGGCCGCTACTTACATCACCAAATAATGTGATGCCATTGTAGTATCCCTGATTTGATGAGTATTGCTGTAGTACTTCACTTCCGGGGTAGTTTAAGTCTGAACGTTTCCATGCTTCGTTCGCCATATGATTAAAGACAATATCCGCATAGGTCTCTACACCTTTGGCATTTAATGCATTAACCATCGCTTGAAAGTCAGCAGTGTCACCAAGTGGGTTATCAATAACTCGATAGTCCTGTGGTTGATATCGCGCCCACCACTGGTCACCTGTCGATTTATAAGCAGGTGAAACAAGTACTTTGGTGTAACCAAGATCCGCAATTTCCTGGGCTTTTGCGGCTACGTCGTCGTAGGTCCAGTTAAATGCGTGTAGTATAACGTCGGCATAGCTTTGATAACTTAATGTACTCAGTGCTGCGCCTATTAAAACGCCTGCCGCATGTTTCTTCATCTTCATAGTGTGTCCTATTTTATGTGGGAGCGAGATAAAAGATGAAAATAATGCTTACATTTTGTTTACAAATAATAAACATCATGCATACGTATTCAATTCACCTTTAATTTTAAATTAAAGGAAAGGTGAACAATCAAGATACGCAGGGAAGGGAGTACAGTTAGTTATTGCAATTGGGTTAGCGGCTCTTAGTTGCGCAGCACTGTTTGAATTTTTTGTTGCTACCGCAAACACAAGGTAGGTTTCTCCCGTATTTAATTTTGCCGCAGTCGTCGTGTAATACGCCGTCGTGATAACGCCACTTACCGTCTTCAACACTAAAATTCGACGTTTCGTGAAGCTGATACATACTTTTATTTTCAAAATAGTAAGCAGTGAATTCAACAATGGCATTATTGGGTTTGGTGATGGGTTTGGTGATGGGTTTGGTGATGGGTTTGGAGATGGACTTTAAATTAGTCTTAGAGATTGGCTCGGCGTTGGTTACTGCTTCGACTTTAGCGTCGGCATGTACAGTACTGTCTATCGAACTATCTTCAGTACTACTGACCAAGTTACCTACCAAGCTATCTACGGAGCTAGCCGCTAGAGTGGGGTGTACTTTAAGTGCGAACCATGTCGCACCTTGTGCGCTTTGCGCCAAATCCTCTACAGA
>Ga0066836_10000571_pt1 | contig 17977 bp, 18 predicted proteins | sample ETNtaG_18_FD_71568 | JGI IMG/M metagenome (GOLD analysis project Ga0066836, IMG submission 71568) | Marine microbial and viral communities from oxygen minimum zone, Eastern Pacific Ocean - ETNP201302SV91 | ecosystem: Environmental > Aquatic > Marine > Oceanic | place: Pacific Ocean: Eastern... | reverse complement strand
TTGGTTTGTATTCCAAGATAATCCTCTAGAAGAAACAATCGTAAAATATTTGGCAGAAGTTTCCAAGAAAAAAAAGAAACCGATTTTATGTGGTGGAAATGGTGGTCCATACACTGAAAAGATGATTAAACTGATTGAGAAACATAATGTTCCAGTTTATCAAGACCTTAGAACCTGGGTTGCAGCTGCATCTGCATTATCTTATTTAAAATAAAATTACTAATTATTTTTTAATACGATTAATCGGTATAGAAAAATAATGTTCCATATCTGCTTTTTTATTTGAAATTTTTAGACCATCATCATCATCGACACCGTCAGGATACCACACTCTCAAGAAACCATTTTTATCCTCAAAAGCAGATTTGGGTAACTCCCATGAAGGATTTCTATATTTGAAATCATTTATTGTGTAATGAGATTGAATTAATAATTCATTTTTTTCATTGCGTTCAAGAATTGTTCCATGATATAATGTGATTTTACCCAAATCAGTCATTAATGTGTACATAGGTTTTGCACGACCTGAAACACCTCCTGAATTCATTATTTGAGAAGCTATTTCCAAACCCTTTTGAACAGATGTTCTATGATGCTCCATTCCTTGCATAGGAATACAATGGAAAAGATAATGTGATTCAATACCAAGATATCGAAATCCGTCATACAGTTCATTTAGAACTTCCACATTATCATTAACGCCTTTTAGTAATACAGATTGATCATAAATTTTGAAAGCAGCTTTGTAAATATCCGTATATGCTTTTCTTGATTCCACAGTAAGTTCTGATGGATGATTAATGTTAGTACCAATTTCTAATTTTATAGGATCAACTGATTTTAAAATAGAAATTAATTCATCATTTACTCTGGAAGGATCTTGAACAGGTACTCTAGTTCCAATTCGAATAATTTCAATATTTGGAGCAAATTTATTAACTTGAGAGAAAATAAATTCTAATCTTTTTGGAACCATGAAAGGATCACCTCCAGTAATTAAAATTTCTTTTAGATCATCTTTTACCTCATCACTTCCAGCATATCTAGCAAAATTTGTTATTTCATCTTCGGTTAACCCAAATTGTGGATATTGTCCTCTTAAACACCAACGACAATGAGCAGCACAAACCATGGTAGGCTCCAAAAGAATTGTTCTTCGATACAATCTTTCAACTCCTCTCAAAGGTTTACCTTCGTAATGAACATGAACTTCAGATTGATAATGTCTTAAACGGTCATCATGGTTAACCTCATCTTCACTTTTAGATTTTAGATATTGTCTTTCAAATGCCCTATACTCTTCAGAGTCAATACCATATTTTTCACTAGTTTCAACAAGTTTTTGTTGTAAATATGGAGTCAACTTTTCTACAAAATTAGAGTTTTTTGAACCAGCCAATTCATTATTAATTGAGATAAGTCACTTTTTAACACTTCTACAAAAAAACTTGTTTTTTTGAAAGAAAATCTCATTGTATAAATTAAAAATATAGTAAGATTAATTTAGATTGAAAGTAAATTTTTCATAATTGATAAATTCTTTGAATATAGTTTTTGAAAAACAGCATATCAAAATAAATCCAGAAGCAGAAAGCCAAAAAAAATTTTTTGATAAAAATGGTTATTGTGTTATTGAAAAATCTAAATTGCCTGTAGAAAAATTTGCAGAAATAATTGATTCTCTTTTAGAAAAAGAAGCATGGAGAGGAGGATGGGAAGGCAAAGAGGAATATATGAAATATGGAAAAAACTTTCAACCTGGAGCATATAGATTAGGAAATTTATTCAATAAGAATGATTTATTTTTTGATTTAATTACTAATGAAGAAATTTTGAACGTAGTATTAGCAATACTAGGAGATGATGCCAAAATTGGAGCATTGGATATGAGAGAACCAAAAAAAGGTACAGGCCAACAAGATTTACACATAGATTGGATTCCAAAAAAAGAATCTGATGCTACAGAAAATATTGTGATAATGATATTTTTAGATGATGCAGATGAGAATAATGGACATTTACGTGTAGTGCCTAAAACACATAAACTAAAAGGATGGATTGAAGAAAATACAAAAGAAAAAACAAAACATAAAGATGAAATATTTCTTGATGTAAAAAAATCTAGTATAGTATTCATGGATGCAAATCTGTGGCATAGTGGTACAACAAATAAGACAGGTCAAAGAAGACGAGTATTGTTTATGGATGTAAGACGTAGAGACATACCACAATTATTAAATCAAAGAATTTATCTCGATGAGTTAATACAAAAAAAATTAACTGATGTTCAAAAATATTTGTTAGGATTAGGAGAAAATGATTCAGTTTTTGAGGATAGAGTCTTTACAGCAGGTAATGTCTATAGAAAAGAATTCAAAACAAATAGTTTTGTAAAGATGGAAGATTAAATTATTTTTTTATAGCGATACCAAAACCACATACAAAAAAATATTTTTTATAAACAATTTCTTTAAATGAAAAAGCAGTATGACGTTTAAATTCATTCCATGCTTTTTTGACACCATCATATTCAAGACTATGTATATCATGAGCAATCAAAATTCCACCAGATGATAATAATTTTGAGTAATTATTAAGATCTTTTTTCACATCTTTGTATTCATGACTTGCATCAACAAAAATTAGATCGTATGGAGCAAATTTCTTGATAATTTTTTGATTATCATTATGATAAGAGCTGCCACAAATTAAAGTAAGATTTTTTCTTTTGAGATTTGCTAACAAATCAGTAGAACTCATTTCTGCTGTAAAATCATCAATTGCAACAATTTGCTTAAAATTAAAAAATTTATTAAAAATTGTGTTAGCTTTACCAGAACTATAACCAATTTCAAGGAAATTTTCAAATTTATGATTTGCTGATTTTTCTTTAGTTTTTAAAAATGAAATTAGATTACAAAGCTCTTCAGGAACATGCATTAAATGAGTTCTAGTACCATCAAACATTCTATATCCACCAAATTCTGCGTTTGTTTGATAACGTAGAAATTCAATAAAATCATTTTTCTGTTTTTTCGTTTTCAAATCATTGAAAACGAAATTACTGATTTTCATTTTTAACAAACTTTGTAATTTTATGCCATTTAAAAACAATTACGTAATAAACTAGAAATTCTTCTAAAACAATTAATATCACAAAATTTTTTTGTAAATATTGAATATTCTGGTAATTGTTGCACATCCTGATGATGAGGTTTTAGGTATGGGAGGAACAATTTTGAAACATGCAAAAAAAGGTGATAAAGTTTCAGTGGCATATTTGACTACAGGAATTACATCTAGAAGAAGCACAAATTACAAAACTAATTCAAAATATGAAATGACAAAAAAACAAGAAAATGATGTAAAAAAGCAAATCATAGAATTACGTAAAGACGCCAAAAAAGTTTGTAAGCTTTTAAAAGTTAAAAAAACAATATTCTACGATTTTCCAGACAATGAATTAGATACAATTTCTTTATTAAGAATTATAAAAACAGTAGAAGATTTAATTATAGAAATAAAACCAGAGCGTATTTACACATCACATTTTGGAGATCTTAATGTTGATCATAGAATTGTATATGAATCAGTACTAACTGCAATACGACCTCATGAAATGAAAGTAAAAGAATTATTGTGTTTTGAATTGTTATCATCTACAGAATGGTCTTTTTCATATGATTTCAAACCAAATTATTTTATTGATATAAAAAATGAATTAGAAAATAAAGTTAATGCAATGAAATTATATAAAAACGAAATTAGAAAATATCCACATCCAAGATCAATTGAAAGTATTAAACACACAGCAGGGAAATGGGGAACTGTTTCAGGATTTATTGCTGCAGAGGCATTTCAACTAATTAGAAAATTTGAGAAATAAATTGTAAAAATATGACAATTAATTATTATCATAATAAATTAAAAAAAATTAAAAATTTTAAAAATATGGATTTACTCAATATGCAATACAAAGGACATGACATAGTTTTAAAATTAATTGATAGTTCAGAAGAAACAATTTTGTTAATAACAAAATGGAGAAAACTGTATAGGAAAAATTTTGGAAGTGATTTTGAAATAAATGAAAATAAAACAAGAAAATGGATTAATGACGGAGTCTTGTCAAATATTGATAAAATTGTATTTATGATATATGTAAATGGACAAAAAATAGGAATAATCAGTACATCTGATTTTCATGAAGAATCAAATTCTGCAATTTTAGATACAATGATGAAAGATCCTGAATTTGAACTTCCTGGATTAATGACAACAATTGAGAAAGTGTATTTGAAATGGATGTTTGATGAACTAAAGTTATCAAAAATTAGAGGATTTTTATTTTCAGATAATGAAAATATGATGAAAATTCATGAAAAATGTGGCTGGAAATTAAAAGAAGTGGTTCCAATTGAACAGAAAATAACTAATGAAGGAACAAGATGGGAAATCATTAGATCAAATGAATCAGAGTATGAAATCACAAGATACTATAATTTGATAGAATTAACAAGAGAAGATTTAATGAAAAACTTTAACGAGATAAAATATAAAATTATGTGTGGTTAGTATGAAATTAAAAAATAAGATTGTATTGATAACAGGAGGTAGTAGAGGCATAGGGAAGGAAATTGGAAGATTATTTGTCGAACAAGGTGCAAGAGTTGTAATTGCAGCCAAAAATGAAAAAACATTGAAAAAAACTGCACGTGAAATTGAAGCTTCATTTTATGTAAAAGGAGACATAACAAAAGATAAAGAAGTAAAAAAAATCGTACAACAAACTATTAACAAGTTTAAGAAAATTGATGTTTTAATAAATAATGCAGGTGTTTTGCCAAAAATGAAACAATTAGATAAAATCACTGAAAGTGAATGGTTAGAAACAATAGATGTGAATCTTAACGGTGCATTTCGATTAACACGAGAAGTAATTCCACATATGAAAAAAAATGGGGGATCAATAATTAACATAGCATCCGATGCAGGACTAAAAGCCTTTGAGAATTTTTATGCTGATGGATATTCAGCTGCAAAAGCGGCAATTATACATTTAACAAAAGTATGGGCCTTAGAATATGCAAAATACAATATACGAGTAAATTGTATTTCAGCTGCAGTTGTAGATACAGATATGACAAAAAAATTTTGGCTTGATTCCAAAAAGAAAATTAAACTTACATCTAAAGAACATCCATTAGGAAGAATTGGCAAAGGTAAGGATATTGCAAATGCCGCATTATATTTTGCATCAGATGATTCTTCTTGGACAACAGGTGCAATTCTTCCAGTAGATGGCGGAGTATCACTAAAATAATTCTAATTTTTAATTTTTTCTATAAATTGTATTGCTAATTTTTCAAATATATCATTATTATTATGTAAATAAGATTTCATTTTTTCAAGTGGGATTTCAACATCTGCTAGAAGACCAGTAAAATGAAACTGACTATCAAATTCAGAAGATAATTTTAGAAGATTTAATTCAAATGAATTAAATTCAACAAGATTAAGATAATCATTAAGATCATCTATATTTGGTTTCATTTTTAGTGAATGATTGATTAAATTAGATAATTCATTAATTGATTTCATTTTTTGTACTGAAGAAATTGATGTATAATCAACATCAGCAAAAATAATTGAAGGTTTTTCCATAAATGCTGCTTCTATCCCACTCGTACTACTAATTGTGATTACTAACGAAGAATTTTTTATAAGAATATCAGATTTTAGATTTGGATGGAATAATTTTACATTTGGAAGATTAATAATTTCTTTATAATCACTTGTTGAACGCCAACCTCTTAGAGTCATCATAGGATGTTCTTTGATATAAAGCTCATAACCATCTGGTAAATTTTTTAGAATATTTTTTATCACTTCGATTTGATCAGTATGAGATGGTGCAGCTAAAGATAGAGAACGTTCTTGCTCAATCTGCAATGGAAAATAGATGTATGGTTTTTTATTTTTTATTTTATATAGTAGATTTTTATCAATGAATGATTTACGAATTTTAGATTTTATAGTATATGAAATCATTTTTTGAATTACTTTTATTTTTGTTCGACCAAAATAGGTAAAATGGGTATTTGGATTAGAATTTTTAGAAAATATGTATTGTAAAATTGCTTTAAAATATTGAATAGTTGAATTCTGAAAATTATCTCTTACAAATTTAGATTGTTCAGTAGAATTATAATTTCGTAAATAATTAGTTAGTTCATCATTATTACGAAAATTAAATTTCTTTTCGTAAACCTTGTTTTCAAAACTATCAATTGAATTTGATATGACATATTTTCCTGCTAAAAATGATGGTCTTATCATTAAAATTCTAATTCCACGATTTTTACATATTTTAAAGAAAATATGATTATGAAGAAGTGTAGTTATACCCATTATAACAAAATCAGGTTTTATTTCATCAAGTGTATTTTCAAAAAATTTACACGTCTGTTCAACAATTGATAGTTTTTCTTCTTCTGTGAAGTTATAAAATTGATTAGAACTTGTAAAAAATCGTTCAGCTGAAATGAGTAGAGACAGATGAAGATCATACTTTTTTTCAATATTTTTCAGGTATACTCTATCAGCTTTTGGAAAAGATTTTGAAATATAATCATGATAAAACCAGATTTTAGTAAAGTTTATCAATTTTTGATTTTGAAGGAAAATTTTTTGTTTATCTGTTATATCAAATATACTATAGACATCTAGGTTATACTTTTCATTTAATATTTTTGGTAGACCTAATCCTGAGAGATCATCATTCATCCAAAAAAGAATTTTTGAATTCATTATCACTAACCAAAATTCTTTAAACTAATACCTTACTATTAAAAAAAATTAATCTTTTTCTACTTCAACAATATCAAGACCAAATCCCATAGTTATTCCAATTAACAATCCTTTACCAGAAAGAGAATTATTTTGAAACATTGCTTTATCTAAAACTGTAGGAATGCTAACTCCAGTTAGATTTCCATACTCTTGTAATGTATCAAATGATTCTTTTATTTGATTATCATTTAATTTGTAGAGATTTTGGAATCCATCAAGAATTTTTAAACTTCCCGTATGAATCATGACTTTTTTTTGTGTAGACATGAATTCTTTTGCAATATTTTCATCATATTGCTCATTTTGTTTATTGAACGATTTGAATAAAACTTTCTTTGAATAGTCTAATGAGCGTTGTAGAATATCACTTCCTGCAGTTAATTCATGTTCATACATATGACTAGACGAATTTCCAACTAATCTTACACAAGCTTTTCTATAATCACTATTATCAAAATTTACTGCATGTGTGATTTTTCCAATTTTAACTCCATAATTATCAGAATTAGTTTTTGTCATAACGAACGCAGCAACACCATCTCCAAATAAAAATGAAAACATAGTTGAAACCCATTTTGATAATTGTTGTTCTCGATCATATTGTTCTGAATTAATTTCTTTTGGATTTTTTACACTCATATTATTTTTTAAATGAGGTAAATACCATCCTGAATTGCATCCACTAATTACAAAAAGAATTTTATCATTATCATTATGGATTAAATTTTTTCCTAATTCCAATAGTTTTGGAAGCGTGGAACATGCCATTCCTTGAATATTATAATGAGGAATAAATTTGGATAATCCCATTTTTGTTAGAATGATCGAAGACAATCCAGGACTTAGAAAATCATTATCTTCAAATGCAGCTACAACACATGTAATATCATTTTTGTTTATACCTAATTTTTGTAAACATTTTTCCGCAGTTTTTGTGCATAGATCAGAAATTGGTTCACCATCAGAATTAGATTTTATTCTTTCGCCATCAGATTTAATATAACGTTCAAAAGGTCTAATGAAAAATCTATTTTCTACACCTAATTGAAGTATATTTTCTTTAACTTTATCTGTTAATTTATTTCCTAAAAGATCTATCATTTCTTTTGTAGAATATTTGTATTCAGGATATTCACGCGTTAAACCTGAAATCATGATTTCATAATCATTCATATTCAATATTTATTGAAATCAGGTTTAATTAGCTTTTGATACTTTTAGACTCAAAGAATCAATAAGTGAATAGAGAAGTATTAATGATAACAGATTTAATTTTAGATGTTTTCTGATGATTATGAAGAACTTGATTAAATTATTTGATCCTTCCATAGGCAAAGAAGAAGAATCAGCAGTTAAACACGTTCTAAAAAGTAAGATTTGGGCAAATGGTGCAGGAATGGGAAGAGTAAAAGAATTTGAAAATAAATTTAAAAAATATACAAATTCAAAAAATTGTATCGCAGTAAACAGTGGAACAGCTGCATTGAATTTGGCCTTGTCGTTATACGATATAAAAAACAAAGAAGTGATTTTACCATCAATGACATTTGTGGCTACTGCAAATGCAATTGTAATGAATGGAGGAAAACCAGTTTTTGTTGATATAAATGAAGATACATTGAATGTTGATTCAGAACATCTAAAATCAGCAATTACTCATAAAACAAGAATAATTTTACCAGTTCATTTTGGAGGCTTATCATGTGATATGGATCAAATAAAATCATTAGCAAAAAAAAATAATTTAAAAATTATAGAGGATGCAGCACATGCAGCAGGAAGTAAATATAAAAATTCTAAAATAGGTTCACATGGAAATGCCGTTTGTTTTAGTTTTCATCCTGTAAAAAATCTGGCAATGCCAACAGGAGGACTAATTACAATAAATGAAAAAAATAATGAAAAAATTAGGGAAATACTATTAGCAAGACGCTGGTGCGGAATCACAAATAGGAAAGGTACAGATTACGATGTTAAAGAAATTGGGAATAATTATTACATGAACGAATTTTCTGCAGCTATAGGAATAATTCAATTGAAAAAATTAGATAAATTGAATACTATCAGGAAAAAAATTGCAAAAAGATTTTTTTCAGAATTAACAATAGAATCAAAAGCTAGATTTGACAAAGATTGTAATTATCATTTGTATTGGATAATTGTAAAAAATCGTGAAAAATTTAGAAAAAAAATGTTTGAGAATGGAATTGAAACTGGCACTCATTATAAGCCAGTTCATAAAATGTCTAGATATAGATCAAAAATTAAATTAGAAAATACTGAAAGAATTGGAAATAATATAGTTACAATCCCATGTCATCCTAATCTTAATGATTTACAAATTGATAAGATCATAAAACTAGTCAATAAATATTCTTAAGAATTTATTTTCCATGAATTAATTTTTTAAATTATTATTTTTAGGCATCTTTGTAAAAAATAATCCAATACTAATTGCAAAGAATACAATTAATGGAACAAATCTATAAGGTAAAATTTCATAAAAATTTGTAAACATTACTAATACGGGACCTGCAATCATGGTACCAAGAATAAGCATAATTATGGAATCGCTTTGTTTAAACGAATTTTTTGCTAAGATAGTTAAACCAACAATTACGGGCAATATTATCAATAATAAGAAATAATCATATCTAAGCAGTAAACCAAGAGTAGCTATTCCAGTAAAGAATTTTGATGAATCAATTTCAATAACATTTGGATATACTGTATCACCCAGGAAAATTATACTTATGGATAAGATAACAATTACAAGATAAGAAATTAGAATACCAAATTTTTTCTTAGATGAAATTGGACTTCGGAATGTATAGTATAGCGTCATCATAAAATATGGTGCGACAAAGGCTTTTGTAAAGAAAGATAATATATAAAATGCAGGAGAAAAGAACCACTTTTTTTGCACTACATATAATGATAATAAATAGAATAAAACCCAAAAATTTTCATAGACTGCGACTGTGTCAAATTTCAAAAATGTATTACTTTGAAGGAGTACAAGTATGGAGATAATACCTGCAAATCGTTTCTTAGTGATTTGAACTGTAAAAAGATATGTAAAAAAGACAACCAATATGGATGCAATAAATGGTAAAATTTTGATATTTTGGAAAAGATTCAGAGATAGATCGAGTATAAACATTCTGACATACCGATCATTTTGTTCTTCAACATAGATATTTTCAGATTTACCATTAGGCCATAAATTCAATGCATCTTCAAGTACGGCATAATCACCCCATTGTTGAGATTCATCTATGAATAATTCGGGCAGAGATAACCCTATGTAAACTGAAAAAATAATTAATAAAATAATCACGGATGGTTTTTTGGGAATTTCAAAAGCACGTATTTTGTTTATGAAATCAAAGAATGTAATCGGAAGTTTTTTCTTATAGTACATAGCACCAAATGAAAATAATGCTACATTTGACAGTATGATAGGAATTCCAAATATTCCAATTTCATATGGAACAAGATTTGACGAAAATTTTCCAAAGATAGATGAGAATAATGAAGGTAATATTACAGAAACAATTGTCAAAAACGTAAAGATAATTGTTGTTATTCCAATTAGATTAGAAATTTTTGACATGGAATAATTTTAGATATCGTCTAATTAAATGAAAATAAAATAAGAAAAAAGGTTGTATGAAAACGAGCCTATAAGGCGGCGTCTTCAGCCCAGCCCTTGATGAATATTCCGTTCTTGTGAAGTGGAACTGGTTGACCAGCTGTATAATTCATTGGTCTCATCCAGAAAATGGATTTTGTTGGACAAACTCCAATACATGCACCATCTGAGATACATCTTTCAGGATAGAAGACAAATGCTTTACCACGTTTCCAACCTTCAACAGGTTTTACACGGAGTACATCCGGACCAAGAGTTGTACAGATTTCGACACATAGTGCGCAACCGATACATCTTTGTTCGTCAATGTCAGGAAGTATTGCTATTGGCATTTTCTTTCATTGTAATTATGCTATTTCACTATTTAAACCATGAAGTGGATCGTTAACAGCGTTATGAAATATGATCGATGTGATTAAGAAATAAAAATAAAAACAAAAAGAAATACGAATTAATGAAATTACTTTCTCATTGCATCGATTTGGCCAGATGTAACCCAATCCAATAGTTCTGCGGATGAAGGATTTAGTTCTGGTTTTTTAGCCATTAGATTTGCAACCCACATCCAGTTAATTTGATTTAATAGGACTTTGTTTGCTTCGTCGCCTGCGCGTACTTTAGCAACCATTGCTGAGTCTTGTGTGGCTTCCCATTCTGCATAGGTTCTTCCCATAATTGATCAAAAGTTAGGTTCCACTAATTAAAGCTATTGCAAATTGTATACAGTGAGGAATATTGTAAGTGATAAGACTATAAACCAGAGATCAAAAACTTCTTGCGTGGAAATTAAAGTTTTAGGCGCGGCTGGTGAAGTAGGGCGATCAGCTTTTCAGGTAAATTGTGATGGAGTAAATTTTCTATTAGATTATGGAGTAATGTTTGGAAAACCCAGAGGTGCACCACCTACATACCCACTTCATGTGAAACCGAGAGATATTGATTCAGTAATAATAACTCATGCACATTTAGATCACTCAGGATGTGTTCCATCATTATTTGTCAGTGGTAATTGCAATGTATATGCAACAGCACCAACATTTGATCTAAGTAAATTGTTAATACAAGATATGATAAAAATTGAAAAAAATTCTCACTCTTTTGGAGTTCCAGAGATTGAAAATATGATGAAAAAATCAAAGATAATAGGATTCAAAGAAAAAATTACGAGAGGGAATGCAACATTTGAACTACGCTCATCAGGGCATGTGGTAGGTGGAAGTACCGTATTAGTTGAATCAAATAATAAAAAATTATTTTATACAGGAGATATTAATTTGAGAGGCTCAAGGTTATTGCCTCCTGCAGATTTAGAGATAGGTGAAATGGATATGGTCATCACAGAAAGTACATATTCTCAAGAAAATCAGATGCCAAGAAAAGATTCTGAAAAAGGACTAATTGACTTTGCAAATGAAGTAATGGATAGAAAAGGTACACTTTTCATTCCATCATTTTCAGTGGAACGTTCACAGGAAGTGGCTAGTGTTTTAATTAGCTCAGGATTTAAGTACAAAATAATCATGGATGGAATGGCCTTGAAGGTAAATGAGGTACTTCTCAGATATCCAGAATATTTGAGAAATCCAGAGATTTTTGAAGATGTGATAGATAGAGTTGTTGCAGTAAATGATCATCAAGAAAGAAAAAGAATATTATCAGAACCATGTGTTGTAATATCTCCTGCTGGAATGTTAGTTGGAGGAAATGCGGTGTATTATTTGCAACAATTAGCATTTGACAATAAAAATGGAATTGCATTAGTATCATACCAAGGAGAAGGAACACCAGGGAAAAAATTACTAGATACAGGCAAAGTTGAAACTCGTGGAAAAGATCTAAATGTGAAAGCAGAAGTGAAACAATTTCAGTTTTCAGGTCATGCAGATAGAGACAGTCTCTTTGAAATGATTAAAAATCTAAAAGGAAATCCAAAGATTATGACAGTGCATGGAGATGATAAATCATGTACAAGATTTGCTGAAGAAATTCACGAGAGATTTGGATTTGATGCGCATGCAGCAAAATTAGATGAAAAGATTACCATCTAAATTGAAAAATAATTTTGAAGTAAATCTTGAACATACCATAAACAGTGGTCAAGTATTTTTATGGAAAAAATTTGGTTTAAAATGGTACGGAATAAATGGTAAAAAAATGCTTATTTTAGAAGATAAATTAGATCTAAACCGTAAAGATATTCATAATTTTTTTAGATTTGATGATGATTTTCAAAAAATCAAGATACAATTATCAAAAGACAAGATAGTAAAAGAAGCAATTAAAAAGTTTCCAGGAATGAGAATTTTGAGACAAGACCCATTTCAATGTTACATTTCATTTATTGTGTCATCAAATTCAAATATCCCTAATATTCAAACCCGACTTCAAAAATTATGTAAGCGATTTGGTGAAAAGAAAATAATTCATGGCAAGGAGTTTTTTTTGTTTCCTAAACCAGAGAAATTAGCTAATGCAGAAATTAGCGAAATTGCAAAATGTGGATTGGGATATAGATCAAAGTACGTTAAAGAGGCTGCAATTGCAATAAATGATGAAATTATTAATTTCACATCAATAAAAAAACTAGAGTATCAAGATGCCAGAGATGAATTATGTCATGTATTTGGAATAGGGAAAAAGGTTGCAGATTGTATACTGTTATTTTCACTTGATAAGTTAGAGGCAGTTCCATTGGACAGATGGGTATTACGTATTCTTCAAAAATATTATTCAAAAGAATTTGAGATTAAAACAAAATCAATTACCGATAAAACGTACGACGATTTACATGATAAGATAGTTAATCATTTTGGAAAATATGCAGGATATGCACAACAATTTTTGTTCAAGAATGAAAGAGAGAACTTTGAGAAGAAATGGTTAGGATAACGATTAATATTGCAATCCGCTGGCAAGTTTTTGTGCGGGTAGCTCAGCATGGATAGAGTGTCGGACTTCTAATCCGATGGTCGAGGGATCGAAGCCCTCCCCGCGCGCTCTAAAGTTTTTATTTTGAATTAATTGTTCAACAATTATTGAAAGATATTGAAATAAAATTAGATGATATGAATATCAAACCACATAAAGAGATAACAGGTCACATTATAGTAAATTATTCTGGACTGTATGATGGAGTTGTGATAAATACACAGATTCTTGGTTCAAATGAATTAGTTGTATGGCGAGAATATAATGGGAAAAAAATTACACAAAATGTTTCAAGATTATTTGTGAATAAAGATTTTATCCCAGACAACAAAGTTGATTTCATTGCGACAATTGAGTTTGAACCAACTGAAGAATACGATGTAAAGTTTCGTGCATCAATAATTCAGCAACATAAAGAAGTAGAAAACGCTCAACTTTTTGCTAATTATTCTGTCTAGAATCTAGATTTAGTAATTTCAACGGTTCCTACCATCCATGGATGTGGGTCACAGTGATAAGGAATTACTTTTGCACCATTTGGTGGTGCATCTGTGAATAAGAATTCATAATCTTCACCTGGCATAATTACACCAGTTGAACCAAATTCTCCACTAAAAGGATCAGTTATCTCATCTCTATCGTGACTATCAGGAGTAACTGTATGGGGAGTACTATCAATATTCTTCCATATAACAAAATTATCTATAGTTAATTGTACCTGAATTAATTTTGGCATGTAGTTGTCTTTTTGATCAGGACTAGATGAACCATCAATAATATTCACAATTGTTTCACCGTCTGGATTCAAGATATGTTCGTCAACGAAAACTTTTTGATTTTCTTCAGGTAACCAATAACTGGTGTACCATGTAATAGTTACACCTAATGCAACTATGATAACTAAAATTCCAATTCCATAACCATGACTGGATTTAGTTTCAGTAGTACTCAACAGCTAGCTTGGTTTCTGGAAGTCTTATAAAGCTTATTTAGTTTATTACGGTTTTTTCAGATCTGACATACCAATATTGGTATCTTTTTTCAAATCCAAGTCAGCAGTGTTTGTCTTTATCTCAGATGCATCAGATTGCTGAGCATTAGGATTTTCAGTAGTCTTGATTTTTTCTTCAATTTTTCCAACTAACTCTTCTTTAGCCTCCACATTTGCTGAACTAGCAGATAAGGTTTCACTTCCGTCGGCTGGAAGTTCTTTTTGTGAGCCAATCATGGATTTGGTTGCTTTTATTTTTGCACTTGGTGGAGGTGGAGTAGTTTTTGCTTGACCCATAGCATATCTGTAGACATGGAACATTCCTGCAAATACTATCAGAATTAATCCTGCAAAGAATAACGACATGTTATTCATACCGCTTAATGCGGCATTGTATGCTGCCAAGTTTAAGAATACTTGAAATGCGATTAATGCAATAATTATCCAATTAATCCATTTTTCAGAGAATTCAATATGTGCCACTTTCTTTGGTCCTTTGTCTTTTGCTAGTTTGGCTTTTCTTTCAGCTTCTTTAGCCAAATGAATCATCATGTAGCTGAATCCAATTCCTAACGGAATAAGCAATATCATTACTAAGTAAAGGTTGATTGGATCTATTACCAATCTCTCTACAAGAGGTAGAGTTGAGTCAGTAGGAATATAGAATCCCCAGTATGTTGTAACCAATATTTGTGCAAGTCCAACTATTCCAAATGCAGTAATCCAAGGTCTATCTTTCCATGAGAATTTCTTGTATCTATCTAAGAATGGAACAAGCGCTATTGCCGCTATGAAAAGTCCAGGCCACAGTACACCAGTTACAAACTTATCATATTGAGTCCGCAGGAATGCGTATAGTCCTGTCAAATACCATTCAGGAACTGTAATACCAGGCGGCACAGTAGGTTGGAATTTGAATCCCAAATCAACAGGGAATACTCCACCAGTAATCAAAATTGCACCTGAAATTGCCATAACCATTGGTACATCAAATACTAAGAATCGTGGGAAGTGAACTGCCATTAATCCAAGCATGACGATAGGTAAAACAAACACATGTTGTGTATAAAATCTCAATACAAAGTCATGGAACCCACTTCCAAACGCTGCGTCACGAATCGTCGGCCCAGCTACGGGTATTGAGTTTGTAAGTGACGCCGCAATACTAATTGCTAATTCTGCACGTTCACTGAATATAATATCATAACCAGTAAATGCTTCAAGAATTGTAACAGTTCCTAGTATAACACCAGTAATCCATAAAATTTCATTTCTAATTTTGTAACGTCCACTAAAGTATTGATAATACATATGAAGTAGTGCAAGCATTACCATTGCATTTGAACCATGATAGTGTATGTTACGAATGTGGAATCCAAATGGAACATCATTATTGATGAATTCTACACTATCCCATGCCCTATCAAGAATCGGTTCATAATAGAACATAAGTAATGCACCAGATACACCAAGAATAATGAATGTAACAAACGTAAGCATTCCTAAAAATCCAAATGGACTTACAAATCTTGCAGGGAATGAGAATTTTATTGCAGTAAAGATAGTTCTATCAAGACCATCCCATATCCAATAGATAAAGGCAAGAGTGCCGTTATGTCTATTTAGGGAAACGGCCATATCCTACAACTCCATTTTTGTTTGGTCCCCATGTGGGCGGTGTGACAAATAGATTACCTTCAGCATCAGATTCAAAATTTAATTGTGGTAATGTGTTAGATGGTGGTGCTTGTAATGATGCAGGTCCTGCAAATGCAGTACCAGTAACAGGATCATACATGCTTCCATGACATGGACATTCACCTCTCATACGTCCTTCTTGTGGCCAGTATTTCCATACACACCAAAGATGAAGACAGATCATACTATAAGCTCTAAATGATGAAACATTATTTTTATCTCCTCCAAATTTTTCTGGTAGTCTAATGAATTGCCATTTTCTAAATGCTTCTTCATCAAGTACTGCATCACCAGTTTTTGGATAAGTGATAACTTCAGCATGATTAACAGGAAAAGTAAAAGCGTTGGCTTGAGAACCGTCAGGTAAAATAACAGGTACCTTTTCAGCAGCTGCAGATGATGGATTTGGGAGAAAGGTTCCCCAAGGAACAAATGGTGCAAAAGCAAGACCTGTACCAGCAGCACCCATTAATTTAAGAAAATCACGTCTAGATAACGATTTTTTATCAGATGTTGCCGACAACTTAAGTTCAAATCTTGACGAATTGGTTATAAACCTTATTTCAATTTTTTTGAGGAATTTTTGATTTTTGTTTTAAAATTACCAAAACAGAAACGATCGCAATAGCGATTATTGTAATTATAATTATCAAGAAAGAATTCATGTCACTTTCTATTAGCTGTGACGAAGTAGTAATTATCTCAGATTTTGGAGGATCAATTACAGAATGATTAATTTCAAACATTAATTTTGATGATACATTATTTTTTGCTTTATCTTGTATGACAATATCAATTGAATATTTCCCTTCTTCTAAATCATCAGTTTCAAATGAATATGATTTTTGATCAACTATACGTTCTCCAGTAGGTAAAAGGAATGATAAGTAATTAGATTCTGGAAGATTCTGATCAGATATGGAGACTTGTATATCTAGACGTTTTGAGACTATTGTGTTATTTTGAGAAAGTAATTCAAAATTTGGCAAGTTTTTATCTACAATAAAATCAAATGTTTGAGAGTTTTTGGATCCAAATTTATCTATTGCATTTATTGTAAGAGAATGCGGACCATCATCTAATGTGTAAATTTTAATTCCCATGTCATCTATTTCAATTAGATTTCCATCTAATGTGTAAATTGTACTAGATGGATTATCTTCAATGATTTTCGGTATAATTACATCATCAGATTTTAAAAATTTATTTAATTCAAGAATTATTTCAGGTGGACTCTGATCTGCTGTTAATGTGGAAAACTTTGCAACAAGTGTAACTGGTTCGGTAAGATTTTTTCCTTCAAATAAAGTTGAATGTATTAACAAAGAATGAGTTCCTGTTTGATTAATTGGTGCAAAAATTAGAGTGGAAGTACTATCTTTATTTTTTACAGGGAAAAATCCACCACCTTGACTAAATGGAGAATTTCCAAGCCAATCCAATGATGCCCAATTCATAAAATGACCAAATACACCAGTTGGCATATTAGTAGAAATAATTTTACCTTGAGGATTTAGTACAAATGCAGAAAAATTTGTATTTTCATTTTCCCATGAAAGTTCTATTGATGCAGAATTAATTGTATTATCTTGTATGTCAAGATAATATTGTCTCCAATCTCCAGCCATGTAACGATTACTCATATCAAAAGCACCTTTCACATATTCATTACCAAAATTGATGTCCTTATTTTCTCCAACAAATGTAAATGGAATATCTTTTTGAATTTTTTCAACAATCACATAGGAAACTGGAATGTTTATCGTGTGATGCTCACCTTCAAATTTTAAAAATCCATCATAAACACCAGTTTTTTGTTCTTTAGGAATTAAAATTTCTGCATTGACTTGTGC
>Ga0066836_10000570_pt1 | contig 17991 bp, 25 predicted proteins | sample ETNtaG_18_FD_71568 | JGI IMG/M metagenome (GOLD analysis project Ga0066836, IMG submission 71568) | Marine microbial and viral communities from oxygen minimum zone, Eastern Pacific Ocean - ETNP201302SV91 | ecosystem: Environmental > Aquatic > Marine > Oceanic | place: Pacific Ocean: Eastern... | reverse complement strand
AATATTGTTAGAAACTTCAAGAATAGTTTGACATTGTTTTTTATATTTTAAAATATTTTTTTTCCATTTATCTGAAGGGGTTTTTACCATATTAAAAAACGAACTCAGAATTTAATAAGGCTTGTCAATTTTACAATAAGAGATTAAGGATTATGCTTATCTTTTGGTCTATTGTTTAATTTTTTCTTTAGTTCTAAATTCTCTTTAATTAATTTCTCATTTTCAGTTTTTAGTGTTTGAACTGAATTTCTACCACTAAACAAAGGATGTCCAGGTGGAACAATTGGAGATTCAGGTGTAATTAAACCTGAAGCATATTGTTGATAGAGTTTTTGAAATCCTTGAAGTTTTTGGTTAAGGGTTTCATCATGTTGAGATAATTGTGATTTCATTTGATTTTGATGCATTGGAGATAGAGGATGATTTAATCCTGGAGGCAATCTAGGAAACTGAAATGCCATGTGAGGAATGTTTGGGTTTAATCCATAAAGGTCTTGAAGATGTCTCATTACCATATTATCCATAGATTTTATCTTAATTTGCTATATTTGTGGCTTACTTTAGGCATTTGATATACCAACTAGTTTAATTTCAGTCATTTTTACTCAAATTCAGCTGATCGCAGATCCTTATAGATTCCCATAATTGAACGATCATAGCCATGACAGAAGAGAAAAAAGTCTGTTTGAAATGTAAAAAAGACATCAAACAAGAGGAATTACACAAAATTGTAATGTATGTAGTTCAAAATGAGTTCACAGAACATCATTATGAGCACGTTGAGTGTCCTGATAAATTTACAGTTTAAGTGAAATTTTAAGAATTAATTATCCTCGATATTCAAAAACCTGATAAATTTCGCCTGTGTGTCTAGAACGATAATTCCATTCATCATTTTCCCAAACTATTTGGTGAAAATCTTTTTGAAAACTTGGGTGTAGTCTTTTACAAACATCAGAACCAATCAAAATTTGATGAGGTTTTGCCATGGATTGAATTTTTGCAGCTATGTTCATTGCAGGACCCATTAAATCAACATGAGAATGTTGTTCATCAGCACCATATCTAACTACAATATTTTGGCCAAAATCTAGACCAATTTTTACCATCAAATCTGGATAATCATATTGATCAAGAATTGGATTAATTCCTTTTTGGATAACAGTATTCATAGATTTTGCACAATTTACTGCATTGTCTGCAGTCAGTAATGAATTTGATTCTGCAACAAAGTATCCAATAACTGCATCACCAACAAATTTTAACACATATCCATGATATTGTCGAATAACTGCAGCCATCTCTTGAGCAAAAGAGCTAATAATGGTAGCAATTTTATCTGAAGGCATCTCTAAAGCCATTTTAGTGGAGCCCACTAAATCCACATACAATACTATCATATCTAATTTTGAAAACACATTTTTTCTTAGAAAATCTTCAGATTCATCATGTACACCTGAATATTCATATCCTTTTTTCAAAGCCCCCCAAACACGTTTTTGAGTTTCTAAAATCATACTTTCAGAATCTATTGTTGCCTCCACATTTCTACTCAGAAGCATATCTACTACGCGATTGTCATTTTTTTCATTAGTATTTTCAGTCATTTTTTCAATTACTCCAACGGGAAATCAATTTTACAAGTCTCACATTTACCTCTATTGCCTCCATACTGTTCATCATAATATTCAATTATCTCAGAATTGCAATTATCACACAAAATTTTGGAATTTCCCATGCCTAAAAAGGATGTTTAATGTATTTAGATATTATTGAGTATTATTGACATGTACCAAAATGAATATTTTCAATTATTTCAAAATGAAGGTTTAAGGATAGTAATTTTTTAGCAAAAATGTGAGACTAGGTTCAAGATCACCAGATGAATTTATCCAATTATTGAATAAAAAAAATGAAGAAATCCAACAGAATTTTCTATCAAAAATGTTAGAAAAAACTAAGATTGCAGATGTTAAAGTAATGATGGGAGATTCTACCATTACAGAACAAAAAACATTTGATCCTAATGAAGTGACAAATTATCTAGAAAATATAATTCAAAAATTAGATGGATGGTCTTTACAAAATGTATCAATTACAAATAATGAGGATTTGAGAAGAATTTTTACTAAATTTGAGATTACTGAAGGAAATTATTTGATATCAGGTCATCTATCATTACAATTTCATGTATTGTTATTTTACAAACCTGTTCAAAGAGTAATTGACAGTCAAAAAGAATTAGCAGAAATATTAGACCATACAAAAAAACAAGAAGAAGATTTATCAAATAACAGTGATCAATTTGTTTTAAATAAATTAAAAGAAATGGGATACAAAGATTTTGATCATCAAAAATTATTTGAAATATTTTATGAAGATGAAGAATTTAGTAAAAGAGTTTATGCAGAAATAGAAAAAGAGTCTAGTGAAGAATTTAAAAAATTAACAAAGAAGAAAAATGAATTAATCAAAGAATTGGATTCTTTATTGATTGAAACATATCAAACAAGTTCAGTGTTAATTGACGATACTAGATTGGTAGCAGGAGAAGAAGGGTGTTTATGTACACTAGATATTGAATTTATCAAAAACAACAATCGTGAAGGATTATTTGATCCTAGAAAGATGTCAAATATTGTTAAAGACAATATTTTAAAAAAATTAGAACAACTACAAGAGCAAATTAATTTAAAATAAAATTTACGTCACATTACTAAAATACTCACAGGCATGTAAAATATCAAAAATTCATGTTAATTACGCATAAAAAAATAGTGGAAAACAGAATCATATCGATTAACTCAAATACCTCAAAAATTGAGCAACATCTCCAATGAATCCAACATATGATGAAATACTAAAAGCAAATTCATTAAGAGGGAATGAGATCAAAAAGACACCATTAATCCATTCTCCAACTTTTAGTGATTTGACTGATTCTGAAATATATCTAAAAGCAGAATTTAGACAAAAAACAGGTTCATTTAAAATCAGAGGTGCATATTATAAAATTAAATCACTATCTCAAGAAGATAAAAAATTTGGAGTAGTAGCCGCATCAGCAGGTAACCATGCGCAAGGGGTTGCACTTGCATCATCCCTAGAGAATATTTCTTGTACAATTGTAATGCCAAAAAATGCATCACCAGCTAAAGTTGCTGCAACTAGAGGTTACGGAGCAAATGTAATTTTAGAAGGAGTAAATTATGATGAATCATATTCTAAAGCAAAAGAAATTTCTCAACAAACTGGTGCTACACTAATACAAGCTTTTGACGATCCTCAAATAATTGCTGCACAAGGAGTTATTGGATTAGAAATATTAGAAGACTTACCAGATGTTGAAGAAATCTATCTACCAATTGGTGGAGGAGGCCTTGCTGCAGGAACTGTTATTGCAATTAAAGAAAAGAATCCAAATGTCAAAGTAATCGGAGTACAATCCAAATCATTTCCTTCAATGTATGAATCAGTCAAAGGAAATACAAGAAAATTATGCGGAGGAGATAGAACAATAGCTGATGGTATCTCTGTTAAAATGCCTGGAGAAATAACTTTTAACATAATCAAAGAATTGATGGATGAAATTGTATTAGTTGATGATGAAGAAATAACAAAAGCAATGTTTCTACTTATGGAAAGAATGAAATTTGTTGTTGAACCAGCTGGTGCTGTAGGTCTTGCATATCTAATTTCAAAAAAACCATCACCTGGAAAAAAAGTGGTGGCAGTATTAGCAGGAGGTAATGTTGACATGTATCTTTTAGGTCAAATTGTGGATAAAGGATTAGCAGCAATGAGTCGACTGTTAAAATTATCAGTTTTGTTGCCAGACAGACCGGGGGCTTTTAAAGAAATTGTAGATATCATCACATTGGCAAATGCCAATATTGTAGAGGTAGTACATGACAGATTAAGTTCTGATGTAAATGCAGGTTCAGCATCTGTCACACTTAATTTAGAAACACAAGGAAAGAGTCAAGCAGAATCCTTGATAAAATCTCTAGAAGAAAAGAATGTAAAATTCAAATTATTGACTTAAAAATTTTCTACTATGCCTCTATTTTGTAAACAATGTAATGAAAGAAGATTACCAAAGTCAGTTAAACCTGAAAATATTACATTATGGCTTTGTGAAAAATGTAAAAATTTTGTAGATTCAAATGATTTTATTGTTAGAGATGCAAAATCAGATGAATGTAATTCATCACAAGAAGATTATAAAAAATGGGTAAAATCAATTCCACCTACAGATGGAACAAAAGATTCATTTCGATATTGAGAGAAAATAATTTTCATTCAAAATCTTAGAATAAAATCATAAAATTTCATGTATCTATAATACGTTAATTATTTAATTAAAATAGGTCTTACATGCAGGTCTGCCATAATACATTGAGCTACATTTAAGATCATGAGTACTGGAAATATTAGAATAAATGATAGTAATCAAAATTCTTCGACCAAGGAATATACTATTGGCATTTCATTCTAAATATTTCAGTATTCTTTAAAATTTTGTAATAAGATTGGATAATCTTCTAGTATTTTTTAAATGAATTTTTTATAATTTTAGTATGAAAAATCAGTGTGATTTTTGTAAGGAATTTCATACAACACAAGCAATTCATTGTAATAGTTGCATCAAAAATCATCAAATCTGTATGACATGTTTAGTTGAGTATAAAGATGAAATGAAAATTAAACCAGTTACAAAACAATCCGTGTATGAAAGTAATTTAAAAAAATGGATATAATTTAAATTTTTTAAAAAAATTAAGAAATCTCAAAAATAAAAAAAATAGTTTAGAAATAGGATTTATTCTACAATCCCATTTCAGATTTAAGTTGGGTACACCAATTTTTAACTCGTTCTTCAGTTTTTTCGTTTTCACTATCCTCATCTACAGGTAGTCCACAAAATTTTTCTCCATCTTCTGGTTTTGAAATTTCGTTAAGATGAGGAATCAAACACCTTGAAGATACAAAGGTGTAGCCATCTAGTGACACATATCCCACCATTTTTGCACCTGCTTTTTCAAAGAATCTGTGTAATTCTTCCATGGCATCAACAAAATCTTCGCCATATCCAACAGAATCCCCTAGACCAAAAATTGCAACAGGAATTCCCTTAAGATCTAAATCAGCAATTTTTTCTAACAGATCATCCCATGTAGTTCCAGATCTTAGTTCTTCAGCTCCGGTATTCCAAGTAGGGATTCCACAGATTATTCCATCAAGATTTGAAAAATGTTCCAAATCTCCTTCTGAAACATCAATAGCGTCTGATATGGCATCACCTAATTCATTTTTTATGATGCCACAAACTTGTTCAGTTTTGCCAGTTTGTGTTCCAAAATATAGTCCGATAGAAGCAGTCGGTGCATCGGTAGGTGTCACTTCATGCGGTTTATCATCGTCATGTGCGTGAGGACCTGCCATAATCTGAATTTAGAAAAATTTTATTTAATTAAATAGAATATTGTAAGTAGAAATTACAAAGACAGATTACAAAAACTCATTTCATAACAACAAATCTAAAAGTTTAGATCTATACCTAAAACAAATAATTGAATTATGAAAACAACGCCCAACAATACAGATCCTAAAAGAATTTTAAGAATTTTAGACATGTTACATTAGATATTTTTAGTGCATTTTAATGAATTCATTTATGACAAAAATCTTAGGCATTATAGGTGGTGGTCAGTTGGGAATGATGCTTACTGAAGCAGCTAAAAAAATGCCTGAACACATATCCAAAGTTATAGTTTTAGATCCCAATCAAAATTGTTCTGCATCTTTAGTGGGAGCAGAACAAATAGTGGGAGATTTTAAAGATAAAGATTCAATTGTAAATTTATCAAACCAAGTTGATATTATTACATACGAGATTGAATCTGGAGACAGTGATGTTTTAAAATCTGTTGAAAAAAATGCCGAAATTAATCCTTCACCAGAAACCCTAAAAACAATTCAAGATAAATTTTTACAAAAAACATTTTTACAAAATCACAACATCCCAGTTCCAGAATTTATCAAAGTAGAGAACATAGAAGAAGTTAAAGAAGGTTTGAAGAAATTTGGATATCCTGCATTATTGAAAGCCAGAAGAGATGCATATGATGGAAAAGGAAATTATAAAATTGATTCTGAAGAAGAAGTTCAAATAGCATATGATTATTTTAAAGGACAAAAACTCATGTTGGAGAAATTTGTCCCATTCAAAATGGAAGTTTCAGTAATAGCTTCTAGAAATACCAAAGGTGAGATTAAGACGTATCCATTAGTTGAAAACATACATGAAAAAAATATTTTACGTGAAACAATTGCCCCAGCTAGAACATCAGAGAATGTATCAAAAAAGGCTGAAAAAATTGCTAGTGATACTATGGATGTTTTGAAAGGTGCAGGTGTTTTTGGTATTGAAATGTTTGTAACTCAAGATGATGAAATAGTAATTAATGAAATTGCTCCCAGAGTTCACAATTCAGGTCATCACACATTACAATCTAGTAAGACATCTCAATTTGAACAACATTTACGAGCAATCTTAGGATTAGAATTAGGTAGTACTGAATTAACTTACAATACAATAATGTACAATATTTTGGGAAATTTAGATTTTCAAGGAGAATATAAAAAAATTGAATTTTCTGAAAAAAATATATTTTTAAAAATGTATGAAAAGAAAATTTCAAAACCTCTGAGAAAATTAGGTCATCTAAACATCGTTGGGAATGAAAAAGAATCAATTGGTGAATTATTAGTACAATTAGAAAAGATCAAGAGTCATGTAGAAGTCAAATCAATATAATTGGTTTAAATATTGTAAATTTTCAATTCAATCATGGCATTAAATGCAGCAGCAATGGCACTTACGGGAATAGCAATTGCATTATTGGTGCTATATGGTGCCGATGTTGCTGTGTCAATGGGAAATGCGGATAAAGAAGGATTTTTGCCATTAGATGACATGCAAAGAGGTATGGGACTAGGAGGTCCAGCAATTATTTTACCAATAATTGCATTTTTCATAGCTATTAGAGAAAAATCTAAGGGGCTAGGAGGATTAATCATTATTTCAGGAATATTAATTCTAGTTGGAGGTATCGCAATGATTGCAACACCTGCACCAGAAGGAGTTGAAAGAAATCCATTAATGTTATTTGCACCTGCAATTATCCAGCTTGCACTAGGTGGAATTAAAATAGCAAAATCTTAAGAGAATACATAATGCCAATTTGTGCAAAATGTAGCAATGATGTGAAAAAAGTTTACGATTGTGATCATACAAAATTTGAAGATTATTGTGTAGAATGCTATACAGAGCTTCACTACTACATAACGGAGAATAATAAAGACGAAGATGTTAACTGCTAGAGAAATTGCAATTTATGCACTAGGTAAAACAGAAGGAGTAAATTCACTTGCAGAGACGCTTGGAAAAGGAATGGATGATGAAAAATACATTGAATCATGGAATAAAACATTGAAACTATTAGGAATTGAAATGCCATTAGAAGAATTAGAAACCATTTACAATGAATTTGCAAAGAAAATGGATGAAATTGTTAATGATTCTGAAATAAATGAAATTAACAAAAAATAGGAAAAATTTGAATAGCTGAATATAGAAAATTTAGCAATGAAAGCAATAATTTTGGCAGGCGGTAGAGGTAAAAGACTAAAACCAGTAACAGATTATGTTCCAAAACCACTAGTTCCAATAAACAATATTCCAATTATTGAATGGCAAATAAAATATTTGAAGAAATTTGATGTTAAGGAGGTAATAATTTGTACAGGTTACAAAGCAGATATGATTGAAAGTTATTTGAATATGAAAGAATTAGGAATTAAAATTAAATTTTCAATAGAAAAATCTCCACTAGGTACAGGGGGTGCAATTAAAAAAGCAGGTAAAATGATCAACGAGAAATCTTTTTTTGTAATTAATGGAGATACAATAACAAATATTGATTTACATAAATTGGCAAGTAAAACAAACACCGTCGCTGCAATTGAATTAAGAACAAAATACGGTATTTTAGAAACTGAATCAGAAAAAATTGTTAATTTTAAAGAGAAAAAAGAAATTACAGACACATGGATGAATGCAGGTATTTATCATCTTCAAAAAGAAATTTTAAAAAAATTGCCAGTAAAAGGAGATATAGAAAAGACAGTTTTTCCAGATTATGCAAAGAAAGGATTACTAAATACAATCAAATTCAAAAATGTAGAATGGTTTTCTGTTGATTCATTCAAAGATATGGAAGAATGCTCAACCAGAGTAGAAAAAATAATTAAATAAAATATTAGATTAGGCACCAGTTCGGTGTAGCGTTACCATCATGTATGCAACTTCTTCGACAAATAATTCATCATTACTAGCAGAAGCATATTTTGTTGCATTTTTCCAAAATTTTTCATTTTTGTTAGATTCTTTTACAATCTGTTCTGCCATGATATTATTAGATAATTGATTGGATAATTAATTACCTCAATCAAAATTCACCTATTACTAAAACAGATACACTAGAATATGCATAATTCATACTAAATTCATGCGTATAGCATGTAGTTTAGGCTCGTTACTGTCTGTTGAAGAGGTATTACATTGTTCAAAATCCCTATCAGATTCAAAAATAGATTCAATTTGGATTCCAGAAACTTGGGGGATGGAAAATTTTTCAACAATGTCTGCAGTAGCAAATAATACAAAAAATCAAAAAATAGGCTCATCAATAATCAACATTTACTCTAGAAGTCCAGCCACAATTGCAATGGGTGCTGCTACAACAGATACTTTATCAGATGGGAGAATTATTTTAGGATTAGGTACAAGCAGCGTCCCAATTGTAGAAGATTTTCATGGAGCAAAATTTGACAGTCCAGTTCAAAGAATGAAAGAATATGTAGAAATTATTCGAATGACGTTATCAAAAAAACAAATTAATTATTCCGGCAAAATTTTTCAGTTAAATAATTTTACATTATTAATTGAACCAAAAAGAAATGCAATCCCAATTTATCTTGCAGCAATAAATGAAAAAATGGTTAATTTGACATGGGAGATAGCAGATGGAGTAATTTTCTATTTGAGACCATTAGAAGAAATGAAAAGAACAATTACAAAAATGCAATCAAAAAAAAGAATTGATGTTACATGTCAAATTATAACTTGTGTATCTGAAAATGCAGAAGAGGCCATTTTAAGAGCAAAAAAGACACTTGCGTTTTATGTTTCAGTAGGCAATATTTATAGAGAATTTTTATCAAAAAATGGATTTCAAAATGAAACAAAAAATATTTTTGAAGAATTTAAAAATTCAGGATTTAAATCAAATCACGAATTAGTTACAGATTCAATGTTAAATTCATTATGTATTGCTGGAAATCCAAGCGATATTAAAAAACAATTACAAAAATTTAGAGACGTAGGAATAGATTTACCCATAATTCAATTTAACCCAATTGGAGATACCAAAGAATCATTTTCATTGTTAAAAAAAACATTGCTGGAGAATTAGATATGAATAAAGTTGGAATTGTAGGTTATGGAAATACAGTATTTACAAAAGAAGATCAAAAAATTGAATCAATTTTACATAATTGTACAAATCAACTTTTTAAAACAAATTCAGAAATTGATAAAAATCTAATAGATGCAGTACTTGTTTCAACAAATAATAATTCAAAATATTTGTCAGCAATTCTCTCAGAAATGGTTGGAATTCAACCAAAAATCGCTCATTCTATAGAGAGTTTATGTAATTCAGGAACAAATTCAATAGTTTCAGCATTTTCATATATTTCATCAGGGCTAGCAGACATGGTTCTTGTTTCAGGTGCAGAAAGATATGATAGTCCAGGTCAAATTCTAGAATGGGATAATTCTAGAGGGGAATTTAAGCATCCAATATTTTGGGCATCAATTTTTTCAAAATCATATAAGCAAGAATTCAACATTTCAGAAGAAGATCTAGCAATTGTTTCAGTTAAAAATCACAAACAAGCACAGAAAAATCCCAATGCATTATCTAAAAAAACATACTCTGTTGAGGATGTGCTAAATTCTAAAAAATTAACTGAAGATTTAAGATTATTAGATTGTTCAAGACCCTGTTCTGGTGGAGCATCTATTCTTTTAGCATCTGAAGAAATTTCAAAGAAGATTACAAATAAACCAATTTGGATTAGTGGAATTGGACAAAAAACAACATCTGCAGGATTTACAAAAAATGAATCATTATTTTCAATGACATCTACTAAACAAGCAGGTGAATCTGCATTAAAAATGGCAAATAAAAACATCTCACAAATAGATGTTGCAGAGATACATGATGCGTTTTCAGTATGTGAGCCAATGGCATTAGAGGCTTTAGGATTTTCAAAAACAGGGGAAGGAATGAATTTGATTAAAAAATTACATGAGACTAATAATTTTAAGATAAATCCACGTGGCGGATTAATTGGTTGTGGACATCCATTGGGAGCAACAGGAATATCTCAAACTATTGAAATTGTAAAACAATTACAACAATCTGCGGATAACAGACAAGTAAATAATCCAAAATTAGGTTTAGTTCATAACATGTCAGCTGCAGCTACGTCATCAACAGTTTTGGTTTTAGAAAAATGAATTTTGAAGATGAATTAACCAAAGGTAATTTCACCATTCCAGAATGTTTATCATGTAAAAAAATTATTTGGCCGCCTGCTGAATTTTGTGATGTCTGTTATAATGAAACACGCCTAAAATCGGGAGAATTTTCGGGTAAAATTATAGAATATTCAAAACAAAATGACGAATATTTTTGCATGGTAGAATTTTTAGATACTTTTAGATTAATAGCAAAAATGAAAGAAAAACCAGAGAATGGACAAATTGTTAAAATTTTAAAATGTGGGATTTCAAATGGAACACATTTTTTTGAGATTATTTGAATTTTGTAAAAATATAGGGAGTTTCAATATTTTGATCAAAAGTCCATACAGTTGGTAATGAAACAGTTTCAATAACAGATAATTGATTTTCTTCAATAAGAGAACTCCAACCACCATCAGATAAATTTCCAGATAATTGTCTTTTAGTATCACTACCTGCAAAAACAATACCAGTTTTATTTTTTAAATTATCAATTGAATTAATTTTTTTGATAATACTAGTAGCCAAAATATCTCCACCCATTTGAGCTAGTCCACCTATAAAGAATACAGGATTTTGTAAATTTAATTTTGAGTAATTGAATTCTAACGCATCATCACATTTTGGATTAAAATTTTGATTTGTGTTCATACAAATGGTATTTTGTAAATCTACCAACACATCATCAATTTCAATACTATGAGAATTAAAATCCAATATTTTCCCACAATATGCAATTCGACCATCTCCGGATCCAATATCTACAAGTTCAGAATAACCAAATTTTTTTGCAACTAATGACATTACATATGCAGACATTATCCATGTCGGATAGAAAGGCTGACAGCTTGAACCATGTTTGATACTGTTTAACCAATATTCGTTGATATCCCCCTCATAGACCATGCAAGGAAAACCAAGAATTTTTTCCTCAAAGGAGTTTAGATAGATAGGGTTTTTCTGTGCAAAAATATGTAATTGTTCTAAATGTTGTGGGGTTATAGGAAATTCTTTTGAAGATTCTAAAGGCAGTATTTCTTGAATATGCGCATTGCCGGTATAATTTTGTGCAAAATTTTGCTTAATCTTAATTAAATTATCGACTATCTCTTCAATCATAAAATTTCTAAAATAATGGGTATGATAAACTCATTGTATCGAATTATCATTTTTGGATAAAATGTCCGATATTTCTTTTTGAATTAAATCTAATTCATGTAAGGTATTTTTTTCCAATTCATTAATTTTTTTGATTTCATCATCAGTAGGTTCCATCATTAATTCAAAACTAAGATGTTTCAAAATATTGAGATAAGAATCACGTTTTTCAAATAATTTTTCAACATTAAATTCAGACATTAAAAATGATAATTTTTTCAAGTATATACAATTAGATCAGGACTAACATGTTTTTTTAAATGAGTAATTTGTATGACTGAAATCACAGATATTGTTGAGTAATAGTGTAATTACCAAGACTACTAAATCTAAACTAACAGAAAATGCCCATGAATAAAAATTTAAAATCCATTACACTTACAAAACAAAAAAATGAAATGAAAAAATCAAATCATCAAAATGCAGCAAAAACACGTAGGCAAAGAGGATACCAATGGGAGGATACAATTGTTAAAAGGTTTAAAAAAACAGAAAATTGGAAAGCCTTCAGATTAGGATCTCCCAGTATTGCATTACCTGATGTATTGGCAGTAAATACAGAAAAAAGTACAATTTTTACAATTGAAGCCAAATCCGGCACCAGCACAACATTACCAGTACCTGCAGATCAAATTCAACGATGTTTAGATTGGATTAAAACTTTTGATATTTACAAAAATAAACAGGTTCTACTGGCATTCAAATTTCTATCAAAAAAACGAGTAGATGTTGGAGTATACAAGAATAGAGAATTAAGAGAATTTTTTAAAATTTGGGACGATAAATTAGAGATTACTGACTGTATTTGCACATATGATGGAAAGATCTATTCAAAAATTAATGGTAAAAAGGAAGAATTGTTTTTGAAAGAATGTAAAATGCCATTTAAAACAAAACAAAGAACTAGTGCCTAACTACAAAATTAGTTCAAATCATTATTAAGGATAAATGATGAGGTTATGGTATGTCTGAAGAAAATCCAAAAGACGAACAAATTGAATCAACAACAGAATCATTACTTGAAACAGTATCAGATGCAGAAGTTAATTCAAGAATAAGTTTTGAAGAATTCACTGACGAAAGAGCACTAATCAGTCGTGATGCTTTTGGGAAAAAACAGATGAAAATCAAAATTTTAGAGGTCTCTGATGAAAATCCAGTAATGAAATGGAAATTCGGTGATCGTGTTAAAGTTACAAAAATTCTTGTTACCATTAAACATCTAACGACGCAAGAAGTGGAAGAAGCTGAGTTTGACATAGAAGAAATTGAAAGAGAATTGTCAGAAAAAAGACATTACACATCCACAAATAGATGGATTCCTACAGAAGACATCAAAAATGGTTACGTTGTAGGTTCAAAACACACTAGGTTGATTAGTGATGCAGCAGCATTAGACTATATTGTATTTTAATAATTCAACATCAAACTAGACAGTTCCTGAAAAACATTATAAACATCTCAATTTGAAAATCAGTATGAGTTCAAAAGAATTCGACATCAATGGAACTGATTATACGGTTACAATAACTGAGCAAGTAGTTGGACATGTAAATAATTTAAAAAATCTGTATAATGCAGCATATGAAGATCCAGAAAGTTTCGAAGATGTTAGTGCTGAAATTTCAAGTACAATTACAGATATTGCAAGCACAGTGGAACCAGAAGTCGAAGATAGTGATCTTGATGGGCTAATTCAAGAAATAATCAAAGCAGTAGATAACAAGGCTGCAGAGATTGAAAAAGAATTAGCAGCCAAAGAAAAACCAACAAAAAAATCAAAATCAAAAAAATAATTCCAATTTGACCTTAAAATCACATAAAATTAAGGTAAGGGATAAATTCTAAAAAAAATTACACTACTAGAGATATGTCAAGAAGTTGTGAATGTGGAATATGTGATCATCATTACGAAGATGAGTGTTTACAAAAAGAATGCAAATGTTGCTTAAATTTTCATCAGAGATCAGGACCTAGAAGAAAATAGGATTATTTGAAACAATTACATTTTTTTGAAAGATGTTTAGAGCATCCAATTAATCGATGATCTTTACATCCACATAAAATACATTTTTTTTGACCAGTCATAGTTTATCTAATAATTCTCTAACAGCATTCATCATATTATTATTTTTTAATGATTCTATAATTTTTAACCTCATATTTTTAATGCGATTTACATCATTGGAGTACAAAGGAGCCATAGTTTCAATTTCCTTTTCAAATGAATATGTGTTCAAATAATCTGCAAATTTTTTTTTAATTATTTTAAAATCAGCTAAAGGGATCTTTTCAGTTTCAATCTTATTGGACACAACTTTGACAAATCCATTAATTTTCAACATTTCTTTTTCAATTTTTTTAAGATCTCCTGGCTTATCCTCAATAGCCTCAAGAATATTGTACGAATCTACAATGCGATTTAGAATACTCTTCAAATATTCCACATACGTGACCATATAATTTCAAAAAAACAACACCAATCTAAAGTTTAGGAAATTAGCTAGACTCGTGTAAATTATTCACGTTTGCTTTAAATTATTAGCAATTTTCAACAATTACACATGCAAGAAGGCGCTTATCTAAAATGTGTACATCCAAAATGTGGTTTAGAATACCCCATTAACAGTACAAATGTACAATGTGAGAAAGGACATGTGTTAGATGTAAAATACAAAAAGAATCCTTCCACAAAACTAAAAGATACATTTTATGAAAGACGAAATTCAAAAGGCAGTATATTTAATGAAAGTGGAATTTGGCGATTTAGGGAATTATTGAATTTTTGTCAAATTGATACAGAAAGTTTAGAAGAATGTTCAAAATTTTTGGTGTCATTAGATGGTGCAGAAGGCAGACAATCCAAACCATATCACATGTCTAAAGCTGCAGATTTTTTAGGAATTAATAAAGAAGGATTGTGGTTACAGCCAGAAGGATACAATCCCAGTGGATCATTCAAAGATAACGGAATGGTAACGGCAGTAACTCATGCCAAATTAGTAGGAGCAAAAAAAATTGTTTGTGCATCAACTGGAAATACTTCTGCCTCTGCTGGGATGTTTGCAGCAAACGAAGGAATTGATTGTGATGTATACATTCCCGCAGGACAAATTGCACCAGGAAAACTTAGTCAAGCATATCAATTTGGAGCTCAAATTGTAGAAGTTGAAGGAAATTTTGATGATGCATTAAAACAATCATTAGACGATGCAAAAAATCATGATGGATATACAGTAAATTCAGTTAATCCATTCAGAATTGAAGGACAAAAAACAATTCCATTTAGAGCATTAGAATATTTGAATTGGGATGTACCAGATTGGATTATTTATCCAGGAGGGGCTTTAGGAAATACTTCAAGTTGTGGAAAAGCATTAATGGAATTATATGAATGGGGATGGATTAAAAAAATACCAAGAATTGCAGTGATTAATTCAGAAGGTGCAAGTACATTATCTGATTTGTATAACGGGAAATTTGAAAATGAAGAATTAAGATGGAATAAAGGAGAACCAAATACAGAATTAATTTCAAGATACTATGATCATTTGGATAAAGAAGGCATCAGACCAAAAACTAAGGCAACTGCAATTCAAATTGGAAGACCTGCAAATATTTTGAAAGGATTAAGAGCATTAGAATTTACAAATGGTGTAGCTACAACAGTAACAGATTCAGAAATGCTAGATGGTATGTCAGTAGTTGGACTAAATGGATTTGATTGTGAAATGGCATCAGGTGCATCAGTTGCAGGAATAAAAAAATTGATGAATGAAGAAATTATTAAAAAAGATGATACAGTTGTAGGCATACTTACAGGCAGACAAAAAGATGCCATGATTCCAGTAGATTATCACAATAATTCGGAAAATACATTTGCAAATCCTCCAAAAAATTAGCCTCAAAATTTTTGATATCAAGTTTAAGAAAACTGAAGAGTTTAAATCCATCAATTGTTAAATTATCTTACCAAAAGATGGTGCAAAAAAACTAAATGAAAAATAGTAGTTCTAATGAATTTTCAAGGAGACAATCATGGTAGATTTATGGATTGAAATAACGGCATTGTCCGTTTTAATTGGATTATCAGGATTTTTTAGCGGTCTAGAAGTTGCATTAGTAGGAGTTAGAAAATCAAAAGTAGTTCAATTATTTAATGAAGGAAAAAAAGGTTCTAAAGCATTACACAAATTAAAAATGAATCCAAGTTGGATGATGTCCAGTGTTAATCTTGGAAATAATTTAGTCAATGTTGGGGCATCTGCATTAGCAACTAGTGTAGCAATCAGATTATTTGGAAATGACGGATTAGGAATTGCCGTAGGAGTTATGACATTTTTGATATTAGTATTTGGAGAAATTACACCAAAAACATATTGTAATGCAAATTCAACGAAAGTTGCATTAAGATATGCCCCAGTTCTACTAGCATTCAGTTACGTATTTTATCCAGTAGTAAAATTTTTTGAAGTCATTACAAAAGGAGTTGTAAAAATTACTGGAAGTAGTCACACTCCTCCTCCAATTACTGAAGAAGAAATCAAAGGAGTAATTGATCAAGGATTAGAAGAAAAAGCACTAGAAAAAGAAGAAATGGAGCTAGTACATGGTGCATTAAATTTTGATGACACAGTAATTCGTTCTGTTATGACACCAAGAACAAAGATGTTTACATTAAATTCAAAAACTCTACTTTTTGAAGCATTGCCACTAATTAATCAAAGTGGACATTCACGAATTCCAATTTACGGAGATACCAGAGACGATATTGTAGGTTTTATTCATGTAAGAGATGTTTTGAAGGAATTAGAAAAAGAAAACGAAGTAGTTAGTTTAGAACAGATTGCAAGGAAACCTGTTTTTGCATCACAAGAAAAAATGGTTAGTTCATTACTAAAAGAAATGAAAGGAAGGAAAACACACATGGCCATGGTTGTAGATGAGCATGGGGGCGTAGAAGGTTTGGTTACATTAGAGGATCTATTAGAAGAGATTGTTGGGGAAATTGAAGATGAAACTGACATTACTAGAGAAAAAGGATATGAAAGAATTGATCAAGATACAATAATCACAAATGGAGATATAGAAATTGATGTAATTAATAAAATTTTTACAAAAAAAATTCCCGACGGCGATGATTATGCAACACTTAATGGATTACTACATGAAAGATTACAAGATATTCCACAAGAAGGGGATAAGATTGAATTAGAAGATCTTAGAATAGTTGTTGAAAAAGTTTCAAAAAATATTCCACAAAAAATTAGAATTGAACGAATTAGAAATTAATCAGTCTTAGCAAAATTTGTTTGAAGTTTTTCTTTCTTTTCTTTCATATGGAAAATAGATTCAGTATGAGTAAATGCTTCATCGTATGATTTATCAAACAACATTGCTTGTAACAACATATGATTTTCAGGAATTACAATTCCTGTTTGATCATCAGAGTACATCAATTGAACAGTGTCACCAATTGAAGTAGTCATGTTTGCATGAATGTGAATCATGTTTGTGTCTGTAAAGTTAAATCCCATATTTTGAGCATAATCTCTAACATCCTTAGTACCCTTTGCAGTCCATAATGTGGCTACACCAAATTCATTAGTAAATAATTCATGAATTTCAGAGGGTTTAGGAGCAGTTTCTTTGAATCGAATATCCATAATATGCAAATGCATTTGTCTTGTAGGAACTTTAATTGCACGAACATAAAGAGGAGCATCTTTTCCAAAATACAATTTAACATCATCCCCATGATGAGGTTTTTCAGTCATTTCAATTGTGTCAGACACTTTTTTTTCAGTTTGTTCAATATCTGCCCATCTTCTAACTAAAGTTACATCAAATCTAACTAACTTTTCTCCAAATTTTTCACGCAAAGGTTCTAGGATTCTACCCATTCCAGTAACATTACAACTTCCTTGCATGACATGTTTTTTGCCTAATGCAAGATCATAGTTTGCACGAGAATTAAACAATAAATCAGATACAGATTCATCTCCAATAGTAGATTCCCCACCCTGATAAATAGCAGGAATATTTTTTGGCTCATACAGATTTTTTTTATTTTTATAACCATGACCGCCAGGTGCTGCATCAATTACTAAATCACATTCATCTAATGCAGATTCAATAGTTCCTGAAATTTTATAATTTGAAAAATCATCCAATTT
>Ga0066836_10000569_pt1 | contig 17997 bp, 12 predicted proteins | sample ETNtaG_18_FD_71568 | JGI IMG/M metagenome (GOLD analysis project Ga0066836, IMG submission 71568) | Marine microbial and viral communities from oxygen minimum zone, Eastern Pacific Ocean - ETNP201302SV91 | ecosystem: Environmental > Aquatic > Marine > Oceanic | place: Pacific Ocean: Eastern... | reverse complement strand
ACAGCTGTAAAGGAATCAGTGGACAATTCTCTGGACGCTTGTGAAGAGGCGAGAATTTTACCCGAGATAAAGGTAGAAATTCAAAGATTGAAGGGAGATCGGCTGAGGTTAGTTACACAAGACAATGGCCCAGGGATTCCGAGAGAGGATATCGAGAACGTGTTTGGTAAGTTCCTATTGGGATCAAGATTCCATGCAATCAGGCAAACCAGAGGGCAGCAAGGAATTGGTATTACAGGTGTTGTGATGTACAGCCAATTGACTGCGGGATCAAAGACAAAGGTAGTCTCCAAGATTTCCAAAGACTCGTCCGCAGTATTCGTTGATTTGGGTATTGACACACGACGAAATCGAGCAATTAAGTCCGCAGAAAAGAGGGACATTTGGTTGGATGGGAAAACGGGAGAGGTGGTTTCTCATGGACTGAGGATCGAGACTGAGATGAGAGCCAAGTATCAGAGAGGAAGGCAGTCCGTTCACCAATACCTCCGAATGACATCTATTGTGAATCCTCATGCAAGTATCTCCCTAGTCGTTCGTGACAGAGATGGGAGTATCATCGAAGACGGGGAGTGGCAAAGTACCACAGAGAGATTGCCACGTGAAGTAAGTGAGATTCGTCCTCATCCCCATGGGATTCAACTGGGATCGCTCCAGAGGATGTTGAAGGGATCCGAAGAGAGGAAGATGACTTCTTTCCTTAGGCACAACTTCTCCGGAGTCAGCATGCGAGCAGCACGAGAAATCCTTGCTGCCGCTGGGTTGGATGAGGGAAGGAGCCCGAAGAGAATCTCAGCAGACGATGCCCAGGAAATGATTTCTGCCTTTAGGAATGTAAAGTTGCTATCTCCTCCCACAGACTGTCTTTCGCCAATCGAGGATCTGTTAATCAAGAAGGGTCTGTCGAAGGCCATTGATTCGCGATTTGCATCTACGATTACTAGGAGCCCAAAGGTTACCCAAGGAAATCCATTTCAGATTGAGGTTGGATTGGTCTTTGGAGGAGACCTTAGTGCAGAGGGACCCATAGAAGTTCTGAGGTTCGCAAACAGGGTACCCCTGATGTACCAACAGGGAGGTTGCCTTCTAACCAAGGCACTCGAAGCGGTTGACTGGAAAAGATACGGTTTAGATCATCCTGGTGGCAAGGGCATTCCCAAGGGACCAGCAGCGGTGTTAATCCATCTAGCATCGACTAATGTGCAGTTCACCAGCGAGGCAAAGGAAGCGGTTTCAGACAATGAGGAGGTGTTCGAAGAAATCCGCCTTGCAATGCTAGAGGTTGGTAGGGGTCTAAAGGGACATCTGAAGAAGAGTTCTCAGAGGAAGAAGGCCCGTGAGAAGTTCGAGTTGATCAACATAATTCTCCCTGAGATTTCTAAGAAGTCTTCGGAGTTGCTTTCTCGGGAGGAGCCTGATTTGGCACCAATAATTACGAAAATTATGGATGCCGTATTCTGCGAAGAAGAGTTGGGGTGGGACGAAGATAGGAAGCTTGCCACTTGCTCGATTACAATTTACAACTATACTGCAAGGGCAAGGGCATATACAATATTGGCCAAATGGCCTGAAAACGAAGAGACTTCAATTTCCGAAAACGCCCTAGGTGGAAGCAAGCAGGCGAGTGGTCTCTGGGCTTGGAGACTGGATACGCTAAACCCTGGCTCTGCTACAACAATTCACTTCGGGGTATCCGGACTAAGAAAAGGTGAATGGAGCGATGCAGAGATTTTCTACAGAGGTAACGGAGAAGTTATTGGAGCTACCAAGGTCGACGAGAAGCTGCTTGAGGAATTAAGGAAGACAGAGGCTCTAGAGGCTGCAGAGTCGGAGTTTGAGAAGCCGAAGGAGGCAATAGCACAACTGAAAGAAAGAGCGGAGAGGAGTGAGGCCTCTCAGCCTCAATCATTGGATGAAGGACAAACGAGCCTCTTTGGAGATTTCACAACTAAGGATCAATTGGAGGAAGTTGGATGACAATGGACAGACAGAAGACGAAAGAGGAAGTAATCAATGCATTGCATGGAGTTGCCTCGGAGATGCATGACAAAATGTTGCGAGGGAACCCCCCAACAATGACTCTCCCGGTGAGATCCAAGTCAAACATAGGATTTGACAAGAAGCTTGGAGTTTACAAGTACGGGAAGAAAAGGACTATTCGAGATGCGACCTCTCTGGGTTCGGCCAGGCAACTACTGAGGGCCCTGCACATTTCCGAATTCGTGGAAGGGATGATCTCAGATGGAAAGACGTCAACACTTAGGGAAATGTACTACATTTCAGAGGGATGGGGGCATGGCAAATTCTCCAGTCAGAATGAGAGCAACGGAGTCTCCGAAGATTTAGAGATTGTAACCAAATGCCTCAGAGAGGACTTTGGTCTAAGACCAGAAGAAGACGGGGCTCGAATAATTGGCAACGTGACATTTGAAGAGAAGAGTCGGAGAGGGGACTGGATGAGGATAAATTGCCGTGATGACGTTGGTGATTCAGGTTACGGAGTTCCATACAATGTGGAGTCAGAGAAGTTACGGATGGTCGAAGAGGACATTGACTTCGTTATGGCAATTGAGACTGGAGGAATGTTCGACAGGCTAGTGGAGAATGGCTTCGATGAAGAGGCAAGATGTGCACTTGTGCATCTAAAGGGCCAACCAGCGAGATCCACTAGGAGGATAATGAGAAGGATGAGCGATCAGTGGAACAAGCCAATAATGGTCTTCGCAGACTGCGACCCTTGGTCCTTTAGAATCTACGCTAGCATAGCCTATGGTGCTATCAAGACAGCTCACATCTCTGAGTACTTGGCTACAAAGGAGGCAACCTATCTCGGAATTACAGCTGATGACATCCTTGCCTATGACTTGCCGAGCGATGACCTGACCAAGCAAGATCTGAATGCTCTGACCGCAGAACTTAGCGATCCTCGATTCTCAACGGGTTGGTGGCAAGAGCAGATTCAGCTAATGCAAGAAATTGGGAAGAAGGCGGAACAGCAATCTCTCGCAAAATACGGTCTAGACTTCGTGACGGATACTTACTTGCCAGAAAAACTAGGTGCTCTAGGAATCACTTACTGAAAACAACCCTGATAGATAGGTGCCTAGGCGGAGGGTTGTGACTGCCGGAAGGAGGAGATGGGCGCGTATCACGACTGCGTCTTCTGCAATACTACTGCTGGTAGCTGTAATCTCACTATGGAAAGTGTCTGACGAATTCATCGAATCTTACGATCCGGAGGAAAATTATCTCGTTAAATTGGGTCCTGGAGAATCGGAAACTTTCGAGATTGAAGGTTCTGAATTACTCTCGGCTCTGAGAGTCTCTGACGGAGAGACCCCTGATTCAGAACTGACTCTTCACGATAATTACGGAAAAGAGATTCCCGGGAAGGAGCCGGGATTGTGGGATCCCAATCGCTTGGGTTCAGACGAGAAGACCGTTTATGCCCCTGTGAGGATATTCGAAGACATGGGGGGGATTTACACTCTGGAAAACCAAGGTAGTTCGGAACTTTGGCTTGTAGACGATGGTGAATCGGCAGAGAAATTACTCGGAAATTTATGGATGTATCTATTCTACATAGGATGCTGCATTGGCACGCCTGTTGGATTGATTGGTGTGATTCTTGCGATAATGGTATGGACGGACAAAAGGAAGATGCCGGACCAATTCGTAATTATCGAAGATGGAAGCGTTATCATTGGCAATGTCCAGAATACAGAATCAGAAGTTACAGTTTCTGAAGTGGCTCCAAAACCATTCGTCGAAGTTAGGGGTAGTATTGCCGAGAATCCTCCAGAAGAGGAGGTGGATGATTCTTGGAAGTGGTGGGACGAAGGGTGAAAGTAAGCCAAATTACTGCAGTTTTACCTAGATTGGTTTTTAGAGGATGTTGACTACCCAACCTTGAGTTGGCAAGTGATGGTTGGGTTCGACGAGTCCCTGAGTATTCTAGAGAACCCAACAAGAAGAGCGATTCTCAGGCATTTAGTCAAAGAGCCTCACTACCCTCTTCAACTGTCTGAGCTGCTAGATGTCAGTCAGCAGGCAGTTGTCAAACACCTCAAGGTCCTAGAGAAAGCAGGTTTCGTTGATTTGGAGATTAAAAAGTCAGACAAGGGGGGTCCGCCAAAGAAAGTCTACAGAGTAAATCAGTCATTCTCGATTCGATTGGACTTGGGGCCAGACTTGTTTAGGGCCGAGCATCGAAAGATGCCAAGAGGAGTGAGTTTGTCAGGAAGTCTGCCTAGTGGCTTGGGGAAGGTTGTTGGCAGAATCGGTTCTAGGAAGTCTCTTCCCATGGTCGATGCAATGGGGATACTCTCAGATTTAGATGCAGCTTTGGAGAATGTGGATCGCCAGCGAGATTCGATAATTGCGCTCCATCAGCAGGTCATGCACAAGGTCGCCCCGAGTGTAGAGGAGGAATTTGAGTCATACGAGGAGAGGCAGTTGGCACATGCAATGATGCGCCATCCAAGGCGGCCACTGGACTTGGATGCATTCTCACGTGGTATGAGGATTCAATCAATGCATGCTGAGAAAATGATGGACACATTGAGAGAACGTCTGATGAAGGACTTCGCTACAGATTCTGGTTCTTTTGTATCCGGAAGGGATTCTATGCCCCTGCCATGGTGGATGGCCAAGTAATATCAGAAAACCATGTCATCATCGTCCGAGCCGGGAATAAGGCTGCTCAGCTCTGAGAATCTAGCCAGTGCCTCTATCCTCCTACCCCAGATGACATATCCTGCGACTCCAAAGAGGGAGCAGGTGGCACCTACTATGATTACAGGCACAGAATATCTGACGACAAGCTCTCTTCCAACATCGATGGACCCCAAGGGTGATTTCATGGTACCTATCTTCTCTATGTTGTTGTTCTCATCTGTCTCTACGATGTTATTGTCAGGATCAACCACGACAACGATATCGTGGTTTCCTGGCTCAACCATGTAAAGCAGTGTAATTGGGTCAGACTGATCTGTTTCTGACTGGCCAATTGGCATGATCGCATTGACTATCTGTCTGTAAACAATATTCTCTTCTTTGCAGCCGTTCCTCTTGATATCGGACTCAGACTGATCCTTGCAAAGAATGATGTTGACGTCGGTCGCATGTGCATTTCCCCTATTGGTGATGAAGACATTGATTGAGAGCATTTCTCCAATTGCTGCTTCTTTGTTTGGTGCTATAACGTTCTCCAGAACCAAATCAGGAGCCCTGAGTCTCATCTCGAGGACCTGTTCATTAGTATCGCAATCAGGTGGCAGGTTGTCCGGCAGTCCGTCTGAGTTGCTATCCAAGGTACATGAGTCAGTCCAAATCTCGGTCTCGTCGAAATCTCCTCCCTGATCAGATGATCCATGCATCGAGAGAACCTTGATTCCGATATTCCGGTCAGTTAGTGATGCATCCGGTGCGACTGTAATGATGACTACCAACTGCAACGTAGAATATGGTTGCATCATTGGAAGGGTGATTGTGTTTCCAGCTGAAACATAGCAGTAGTCCGGGCCATCTCCTTCTGAAATTTGTTGAGTGATTTGGTTCTCCTCTTCAACAGTTAGCTCGACACATGGCTTCTCTATTGGGAACTCCGTTCCAAATCCCTCTAACAGAGCGTAATCAATCTCCCAGGTGCTTAGGGATCCTAGCCCCGGGCTAACCGACCAGACCTTTGTTACATCATCAAAGGTGTGGTTATGGATGGTTGGCTGATCTTCGACATTGCCGTAGTTTGAGACGTTTAGAGTGTACCTAACAATTCTACTAGGCGCTGTGGTCTTAATTTTGCTCTCAACCGTTGGATCAAGAGAGATCTGCATGTCATGGAACTCGATAATAGTGGCTCTGATTACAATTTTATCCTGGACCTTAGTCCCCTCGCATGGGTCCTCTGTACAGGGGAACGGCTCCTCGCTCAGGACGTTGAAGGTGATTGTGTACTCTCCTGCCAGTGTCTGAACTGGAACATTGATGTTTATTGCTACAGTCTGTGCTTCATCTCGATCCAACTCCTCGAAAAGAATCCTAGGGATATCCATGTCCCAGACGTGAGTATCGCCTTGTTCATCTATTATTGATTCGATAGTGATATCGAACCTATCTGGTCCGTTGCCCGAGTTGGAAATGGTGGTATTCATCTGGTAAGATTGTCCGGGATAAAGATCGAGGATGGTTTCCGGGACAAATGACTGTAGTTCGTACCTCTGAATCACGTTAGTTAGAATCAGCACTGAGTCACGAATCTTGGGAGTCCCGTCCAGGTGTGCACGTATGGTAACCGATTCACCAATTCCAGCTGTAGCATTGAATGGTGAGCACATCTCTGCTGAAACTGTGTAGGTATTGCCCACTTGTGCCCAATAAATGTCCTGTTCGGTCGAAGAGGAGGCCCCTGACCATTCAGAGAAGTCGAGATCAACAGTCCAATGATCAAATCTCCAGGAGTTGATGTCAGCTTCTGGTGGCTTCTCTATAGGAGCACCTGGTGTTGTAAAAACAATGTATCCTGAGGTGAAATATTTGTTCACTTGGATTGGGAAGCTAGCGCACTCTCCGGGAAGAACGTATAGCTTCGTATCTCCGATATCGAAAACAATATTTCCAGTTGTTCTAATTGAGACGTTTATCCAGAGTTCGAGTACGTCGAAAGTGCCCCTGTCGACAGAAAGAACGGGTTCTCCTGTAGACCAACCCTTGAGATAGATTGCGAATGTACCAGGATCTTGCGATTCTGGTACGCTAACCTTGAGGTTTCTCGTAACAGATTGCCCAGGATCGAGAGAGATCAGGAGTGGGAAATCGATACCCCAGCCAAATGGTAATGACCACTCATTCTGACCCTCCAATGTAGCTGGGTCATAGAATGCGAAGGTATCGTAAACATTGCCGGTATTCTTGATTGAAATGGAGAAAACGGCTGACTTGCCTTGCTCGACGTCGACTTGGTAGTGGCTGGTGTCAAGCTCAATCCCGTGTACTACGTCCATCAAAGTCAGGAGTGTGATTTTATTCCGGATTGCCGGATCCTTTGCAGAAGTGGCAATAATGCTAATTTGGGCCAACTCATCGTCTTTTGCCTGATAAATTGTTGGAGTTCTGACTCTCAGATAGAGAGGATCTATTGCTCCGCCCTCTAAGAAAACTGGAGTGGAGTCGAATATCGGTGTATTGTTGGTCGTGTAGAAAAGAGTGGCTGTCCAATTATTGGGAATGCCCTCCATGGTTATCGTGAAGGTGTCCTTGACCAGCTCGGCTGGTCCGGGAGTCGGGTTTGCTATTGTGATGTTGAACGTTGTAAGTTCACCGGGTTGGATTGTATGATAGAATGTCTCTGCATCAGTTGGACATTCGTAGGGATACCCCTCAATGTTTGAGTTTGAAAGTATCTTTTCATCACATGCCAATGAAAGATCTACAAGACCGGTTAGAACGTGAACATAGCAAAGCGTCCACTTGTTTGCGTTGGTGCCTTGCCAATCGCACTTCTTGTCTGACCAGCCTATGTGTGAGCCACTACCAAGATCGTTCGCAAAGGCTGGAGGCATCCCTCTGTCTAGATTGAAATCGGGGAACAAATGTTGTCCGGCTGCAGTATTGCAATCGGGCTGACACAATGGTGGACCTAGTTTGTCAGACGTCCAATTGGTGACCTCGCGAATCTCCCATGGATCAAGGATGGACGAGGCTATGGAATTAAGAGGGAATCCTTGAGGGAACTTTTCGTTTGTATTGTTCAATCTAGCGTACATTATTGTCTCCTGCCATTCAGTAAAACTGTAGTCAATCCAAGCAAGGTGGACATTGTCGAAAGAGTCCGTCAGGATAGAAGGTGCCACAGAGCTGGGCGCGTATGGATATGCTTCTGAGGCCCCTTCGCATTGTTCTGGATTCGAGATTGCGCTTGAAGCGATCTGCTTTATCCCATAGGCCGGCAGACCTTCCGGGACGCCATCCCACTCAGCAGCGCCCCTTAGTCGAAGCCTGGTGTAGTAAATCTCGTAGGCCCCCTCAATGTCGATTCCCCCGGTAGGACCTTCGCAACCGGGGTAGAGTCGCCCATCCTGCCAAGCAAGATGGGTATTCCCTGAGGTATCGATAGCAATCGATGGATGTAGACTGTACGCAGGGTTGTTAGTGATCTGAGTGTCGTTTACAACGACCAAATGTCCGTATCCCTGCTCGTCCTCAGAAGGGCCGATGTCTTGGGTATAATATCCATTCTGCTGGTTTGCCTCGGTTCCTGAATCGCCTCGGCTCCAGCCTGGCCAAGGATTCTCTAGTAGCGAATGGGGGTCTAGAACTGTCATGTATATCTCACGAGAATTGTTGGTAGCTAGGTAAACCATAGCCTCAACCATAATTTCAAGCTCTGAGGAAGAGCCTGCACTAGTTGGGAACTGGTACATTTGTCCCTCTGCGGTGGTGGTTCTAGTGGTCGCACCATTACACGACCGAGTATTCAGGCCAGACCCAACTGGACACTGTGCGAGATCTAGCATGTAGCTTCCAACTGCAGTGTCGGAACCAGCCCATAGGGGATATGGCTTAGTCTGGGCCAACACACATGCGTCATGTGCCTGATTAATACTCGAGGTGTCGTCATTATCCATAGGGGTGCCCCCATAAGGGCCCTCATCAGAAATCGGAATAACGACACGAGTGGCATTGTCATTCCATCTGTGATCTAGAGAAGTGGGAGGATTTGCTGCGAGTCCCTGTCTACCTTGAGCGTCTTTGTAGGATAGGCATGCCCATGTAGAAGCTGGTCCCCAGAATTCGCTATAGTATCCGCCATCTGCAGGGAGGTCGACCGCTTGGTTATTGTAAACAACCTCAGTTAGCTCTCTGATGCCTCCCGAGGAATCGCCTTGTCCAAGTGGGGTGTTTCTAGGACCTTGACTACCTGATCCACCTGTCTGATATGCATCTGCACAGTTTCCGCTGGTTGCGGCGGCTGGCCAATTTCCACTTAGTGCATATAGTGTCTCATAAACGCTCATATTTGCACTGACCAGCATTGGCTTCAATCCAATGAAATAGCCGCCGCTTGCGAAGTTCCCTCCATAGAACACTGCGCACATATCTGCCCATTCTGCGTTCATCGAACCAGAAGTGTCGATTGGGACAACCATCTCTACCTGGCCCCCCCTTGTATCGTCCCAAACAATCTGAACGAAGTCATTGATATCAACTGCGATGTCTGGATGTCCCTTCTGGCCAAGGATTGGAGTCAGAAGTGTAGTGTCAATCTCGACTATTACTAGTCTAGCAACATGGTCGATTGAGAGCATCTTGTAATTTATTTGTGACTGCTGATAGTAGAGTTCGAGGGGCTCGAAGGAATCCTCCCAAACGATGTGTGGATTATTTTCAGAATCTACGTCAATAGCTGGCCAATCTCGATTCTGCGGGTTGTTCGCTACCTCGTAATCAGAAGGAACTACCGACAGAACTGAGTCTAGTGAGGAGTCGCCATTCTGGTCATCGAGAGATGGGTCGAGAAGTGTGTACATTATCTTGTACTGGCCAGCTCTGTCAGTCCAAACAACATGGACCATATCATCAGAATCAACAGTAACGTCTGGGTGCCAAGCACGATGAGCGCCCGGATCCGAAATCTGAGTCTCTGCGATCAGGTCTTCTCCCCTCGGATCTAGCATCTTGTAATACAGATGGTTTGTATTTCGGCTCCAGACTACATGCACGTTGCCTTGTGAGTCTGCATCCATGGCAATCATTCTGTCATTATGCACCCCACTCTGTACAACCTCAATTGGGTCGGTTAGCACGATGTCACTAGCACTTGCCGGAGAAGAGAACGAAGTGAGTATACTGACTAACATCAGCAAAACAATCGTTGTACCACTCCTTTTGCTAGACATTCCTGCCTTGGCGATGTTTTGGGTGGACTGCATCGTTATTCTTCGAATTTCTCGAATACTTAATCTAAACCCCTTATGGTCACTTTATGCAAGTTCCTGGCTGCTCTGGAAACCTATGCCCACTCTAGAGGATCGAAGTCTTTTCCGAAACCACCCGTCTCATCCGTATCTATCTCTGATTGCCTCGTTTGAGAATGGCTTTTTGCTCTCTTGGACTTCTTTCCCTCCCAATCGTCAACAGGTCCTGGTTTTCCCTTTCCACTTCCGAAACCGTACTTAATCTGATGAATAAGTGAGAGTTTCGTCAGCCAGACCTTTCGCATACTTTGCATAAACTCATTCTGTGTGAGGCCATCGAGCCAAACTGGTCTTGAAAGGTTGAAAGCCTGTAGGGGTCCAGCCACGCCATCCTTGGTTCTCCCCACATGGAGAACCCAGTCTAGATCAGAGGTCGTCATTCTAATTCTGGTCTCATGAAGCCACGCTTCCCAGTCCCCTGGAACCTCCTTAGCCATTTCTTGCATCGATTCTTGTTGGCCTTCATCTACTCTTGTAATTGAATAGACCAAGACAAGGTTTCTCTTCTTTGGAATCACAATATTGAACAGATGGCCTTGCTTTGTAGGGGGATATCTAACATGAAGGTGAATGACTGCCTGAGGGTCCTTCACCTCTCTGGCCTCTAGTCTCTCTCCATCTAACCATGATCTGATTGAGTCGGCCGCCTCGCTATGTTTCACATATGCTGCAAGAAGCGGTCCTATTTAGAGCAAGTTGAGGTTTATACTCACATCATTAATCAATTCAATTAGACGTCTTCCCTCTTCGGAAGAGCCAAGTTTGGCTCTATTAGTTGAGGTGGAGAAGTCGGTCCAACAATCATAGCCATACAGGAAGGTCATGTTCGAAGCATGAATAAGGAAAATTACTGCAATTGCGATTGGGATTGAAAGCACAGAAGCTGGATGCACCACAAGAGACGTGGCAATTGCAATAGGTGGCCAGAAGAGGACTGGGGAAAACATCCCGGCAAGGAAGTGGTATGTCGTCCTAGCATCTATTCCCTCGTCTGTTCTATCCCCTAGATACCATGCGAAGAAAGCCTGAATCCCGGTCGATGGAAGTGTAATGGGTGATGATACAATCATCAGAATGATTCCCATAGCAGCCCTAGCCCAGGGCCTGCTAATCTTCAGCTTCAATCCTTCCAATGAGCGTCCATCCAGTTCGTGAGAGTGTAGTATCTTAGCGGCCTCGATGGAGGGTGTCAGCAATCTCTCTGGTTTCTCCCTCTCAGAAAGAGAGTCTCGAATATCTCTTGCTGCCAATACTTCATCCTTGAATGACCGAAGGGGCTCTTTTGCTGCATTTGCTCTGATGTGTCCGATCAAATGCCAAGCTCGGTATGTGTCCCAATCTGGGGCATCTGGGGTTACCTCAGAGAGGGAAGAGAATAGTCTGTCACGAAGGTAGTTGACTTGTTCTGCCGGGGGTTCCTCCCATATGCCAGATGACAGCCTCCCTGGTGCACCCGGAACCTCCGGAGCTTTCACTGGGATAGGGTCTTGGAACTCCACGAAAACGTCCGTCCTAAACCAATAGTGGCATCTGAAGTGGAGGCCGACGGGTTGTAGTGCTGGAGATGGGAGGTCCTTGTGTTTCGCAATCGAGGCTGCATTTAGAGCGAATCTCATTGGTCCGGTCTTGAATCTGTGAAGCCTTGAGTCCTGATGGGATTTTCCCTCTGGCATCACTAGTGCGTTGTGTCCGGAAGCAATGCAGTTCGTCATAGTCAACAGGGTTCTGTCATTGATTTTTCTTGCATACTCTTCATCCGAAACTCCGTTATCAATCTCTGACTTTCTAATCACTGGCTGAGATCCCATTCTCCTAGAGAACCACCCAATCAGCGGCATGGTCATCAAGTCATGCCTCCCCATAGAAATGACTCTTCGATCCTGGGAATGGACCATCGTCCCAACGTCAACCAAGCCATTGAGGTGAATAGCGGAGAGGACTCTACCACCCTCGAAATCGGGTATCTTGTCGTATTGGCGTCTCCTGAAGATGTAACGAAGGGCCACGCCAATCATCATGATTATAATTTGCCAAAAGAACAGGCTCCCCGGATGCGTACCGGTGTGATCCCACGGGAGTGTGTCTAGTTTTTTTCTTCTGAGTTTCATTGCTCCGCTGGATAGTTCTGGCTCGATATTGGGCGCTCCCTGCATTTCCGGCACGTGATTCCGAGAAGGCTTGAGGTCTTGATTATTGAGAGTGTTTTAGTCCAATAATTCTCTGATTTTCGAGGCCATAATTGCGGCTTCATCGTGATCAATTGGTGTGGACTTGAATGGGAATGAAAGGCCTCTGCCATCCTCCATCTTGGGAATAATGTGGAAGTGTACGTGGAAAACACTCTGAAATGCGTTCGGGCCGTTGTTCTGAATCACGTTGAACTCTTCGGCCCCGGTTGCTCTCATTATTGCCCTTGAAATTCTAGGAAGCACCCTTCCCAACGCCTCTGCGGATTCATTGCTCAACTTGTCAAGCGTTCTAGCCGCTTCCTTGGGAACGACTAGTGTGTGACCGGGACTGAATGGATTGATGTCTAGGAATGCGAAAACCAAGTCGTCCTCGAATATCTTGTGACAAGGGATTTCTCCATCAATTATCATCGTGAAGATGCTGGGGTGTTTGTCCATCGATTCACCCGGAGTTCAGGATTGACTCAGCGACCGAGGCCAAACCATGCAATCTGAGGGCCTCCACCATTTCGGTGTTCATTACTGACGAAGAATCGGTGAGTCTGATCCCAGAGTCTTTCATGCCTCTGATTTCAACCAATGCTGCCTCCTTCGAGGAAACCCCTGTCGAGATTGCAGAGGATAATTTGGAAGCGAAATTCCCTACCGTGACACCCACTCCATCTCTGATTGAAGAGATCCTTTTCGATGCTTCCTGAACTGCTTGGTCGATTTGGGTAGAGCCCCCGAACTGGGTATTTGGGACCCACCCCGCAGCGTGGGCACCAGCAGCCTTTCCAGAAACTAAGTCATCCAGTAATATGTTCCCAGGTAAAGGGGAGTGGCCGTGCATTCCGGTATGGGCACTTCTACCAGCAGCGTACAGCCCTGTGTGCCATAGCCCTGGTGACGGTTCCCCGTCGTTTTGTTCCTTGAAAATGACCCTTCCTTCAAGGTCACAGGGAGCTCCTCCTGTGGTATATGCTACACCAGGAGATAATGGGATTACATCCCTTGAGATATCAAGGCCGAGCCTGTCCCTGATGCGTTGTGATGTCTGGGAGAACCAAGTTTTCGCTTCAGGGTCCATTCCTCTCAAATCAAGCACACAGGACTCTCCCTCGAGGGCTTCATCTGGACCTATGTCGTCCCCGTTTTCTCTCCTGATCCTTCCACCCGAGCCGAGGACATCCATTGGAATGTGTATTCCACAGTCCCTGATAGTTAGCGGGTGCCTGGGGGTGCTTTCCATCCCCCTAAGTTCGATTCCAGCGGATATTGCTAGAGCTAACCCGGTTCCAGAGCCCTCACTTGGGCTTGACCACAGGCCTTGATGGCCCTCAGTTGCCAGAATTACTGCCTTTGTCTGGAATGGTTCTATTTGCCCTGTAGAAATATTCAGAGTAACTATGCCTCTAACCTGATTGTTGTCTGAAACAATGGAGAGGGGCAAGTAGTCGGAGTTCCTCTGAATCCCCCTCTTTATTGCCTGCTCTTCTAGAACCCTGGTTACTTCCCTGACTGTTGAGTCCCCACAACCAGTTAGGCGGGGTACCTGGTGTCCTGGAGCAGGAGAAGCATGCGGCAGGCCGCCCTCTCTGCGTCTAAGAACCAAGCCCCATCTCTCCAATTCTGCAAGTGTCGGAACGCCCTCACTACAAGTCCTTGAGACTGAAGACTCATTGCATAATTCGCCACCTTCTGCTAGAGTATCCTCAATATGAGATTTCGAGTTCAATTCATCAATTGAGGCAGCAAGTCCCGCGACTGGTGGCGAACCGGACGCAGATCCAATGCCAAGTTCATCAATCATCATCGGAATGGCCCCCCCATCGGCAGAGGCTATCGCTGCGCGAAGTGCTGAGGGCCCCGAACCGATGATTACTACTTCTCTGGACTCCATCTTTCTATCTGTGCCAGAGGTCCCAATCACAAGAACGTGACGCTTTATCAGAGTCGAGAGAATTATCACTCGGCTACAGAAAGAGCAATTCTTCGTACGGTTGCCGCAGCATCCAACATCTTCTCAGTAGCACCTTCTGGATTGAACCCTGAGGAGAGTGTGGTCTGAACTACAAAAGAGGAGAGTGTCTCTCCGTTTGGCCCTCTAAGATTGACTTGTACTGGCTTGGAACCAGTTGACCCAGAGGGCCATGCGAGTCCAATCCACAAAACTAGAGAGTTGTCGATTAATCTACCTAGTACATCGACAATGTCATTCCCCTCCTCTCCAATATTCGCCGGTTTCTTGGGTTGCCTAGAAACTGGAGGGTTTAGTCTGAGAGTCTGATGGTGTGGTTCTCCATCGGCAGCGATAATATCGACCTCTATCTGGGCTGGCTTTCTCGAATGATTGTGTATCATCACAAACAAATCGCCCTGACCTTGGGAGCATCTCGGTGGGATATCGAGATCGAGCCGCCATGAGTTTTCGATCAGTGATGAATGCCCGCGCAGAGCTGCATCTTCTAGTCGATCGATTAGTCTGAAAAGTCCCGGTTGCCATGCTCTTGTATGTGCCATTAGTCTCCGGAGGGTCCTATAGCTGAACTTTGACCCATCATTGTTCAAATCATCTATTGCGGCCACGCGAAATACTCTCTTTGACTCTGAAACCAGTCTTTCATTATCTAGAAGGCCAAGGTGGTTGAGATGGAGGACCCTCAGTAGATGTTCAACTGCAGATTCTGGAGTCTGATTGGAGCGGACCTTATTCTCTAACCCAATGACCCAGTCATCCCACTCTCCTGCAGTCTCTGGGTCTAGATGGGCGACGACCAAATCGGATAGTACTCGATCCAAGGTGCTCTGGTGAAGTGTGGGGGCATGCATCGATAGTAGGGGGAAGTCTGGGTCTGTCATTGGAATTCGACGTTCCAACTGAAGGGTGTTGATCATTGAAATTGAGCCTAGAAAAAGGGCCAAACCAGAGAGGATCGATGCTAATACAGTACCTGTCTCGAAGTTGTCAACAGAGTTTAGGGCTCCCCCTGCAAGAGCAGAGCATAGAATTCTTGTTCTCTCTCTTAGCGTCCTCTCATGGAGGGTATTCAGAATTCGTTCAACTCCTGGATATGCCTCCATCGATCGGTTGCTTCCAATTTTCAATTGAAGTCTGTCCCTAGCAGACATCTGAGCGAATGAGGATGCTAATAGTGCTGGGAAGAAAAGAGATGTTTGAATCACGAAGAGGATGACTCCAACTAAGAGGAAATCTTCACCCAACCCAGATTGAGAGGATGAGCCTCCTGATTCCCCGATTACAAACATGGCTGTGATTATTATTGCTGATACGGAGATTAGTGATCTAGCCCATCCGCTCCATCTAATAGAGGCGATTCCAGTCCAGAAAACCCGTTGGGAGTCCCTTATACGTACTCTTCGGGAAAGTGCGTTTTCCGATGTCTGTCCAAAGGAAGAGTCGTCGCCATACGGATTGGGGAGGTCAGAAGAGCTACTCGCCACAGGATGTCGAGATGCTTTCTGCGCTTGATGGCATCGGATGCGGGACTGGGTAGTAGCGTTTTTTCAGGGCACATTTCTTCAAGAGGGCGTGCTCGCGGGAACGGGCGTGTAGCATAGCCTGGATAATGCACCGGCCTCCTAAGCCGGGGACCGCGGGTTCGAATCCTGCCGCGCCCGCCATCATGAAATCGACAGGCCATGATGCTTTCCTGCGATTGCAGTTCGGTGCAAGAACCTCTCAAAGTGGATTCGGGGGTAAGTGGATCTTTGCAATCCTACATCGCACTCCGATAGAGCGTCTAGCATCTCCTCTCTCAGTCCCTGTGGGACACTTAGTCTCCTACCTACTATCACTCCATGAATCTGAGAGATGAGGTCAGTGGCATCAAGGCCATGGTTGTTCATGAGATTATCAACCTCGGCCATTGCCCCTGAGAGGACTTTCCTGTTCCTGCCTCCACGGTTTTCCCACTTCCATTCTACTACCTTGCCCCTGATAGCCAACTCCACTAGCCTCCTGCCAGCCTGGAGAGTTGATGCCTGGACCATCTTGTGGACCGATGACCTGTCCGAAGCGAGTCCTCGAATGTCAAGCAGCTCGAGGGTGAAAATCGCCCTCTTCAGATTTCCATCTGAGATGTATGCGATGTCTTCTAGGACTCCGTCAGCCGGTTCGCAGTTTTTCCTCTTGGCAATCTCAGATAGAGTTGAGGTGATGGTTTCCCTATCAGTGGAAGGGATCCGGATCATCTGGCTTCGAGACCTGAGGGCATCGATGATTCTGGATGGTGCTCGAGCAATCAGTACGAACCTAGAGGCTGAGCCTACTGTTTCCATCATTCTTCTGAGGTACGCCTGACGAATGTGTCCCAAGTAGTCGGCGTCCTCTATTACAATCAATCGACTTATTGGGATGTCGCCGGGCTTGAACACCACTTCTGAACCTGCTGGGGCTACCTCTGCGGTTTTGGGGCTGGAGATTCCTCTGTCGAAGGCATCAAGGCTGGTCCTCCCTGCAAGTGTGTCCTTTTCGGAGCCGCTTGGTCTTAGGAATTCCTCGAAAGTAGCCATAGCACCCCTCTGCCTAACCAGATCGCGCGCCTGGAGGACGTGCGTGGTAGATTTCCATCCCGCTCCGAGAATCTGTCGCGCGAACAGCCTCCAGCATGCTGTCTTCCCCACACCGGCTGGGCCGGTGATCAGAAGGTGCGGCGGATCAGTGGATGTGCTGGTGGATGACAGGGTCTGGTGAACGGGTTCCGGAACCGCCAGTTCTTCAAACCTAACAGGCGCCTCTGTCTCGAGCCAGCTCACCATGGGCGTATGGGGGAGAGGCGGGACTTGAACTCCGCGATTGTCACTCGGCCTTCAGAACCTTGGCCATGCCGTCCTTTCGGGGCTTGACGAAAATCCGATATCCACACTTGTGGCAGGATTTGCCTGTTGATCCTGCCTCTGCCCAAGTCATGTGTCCGCAGTTTACGCACTTGTAACGAATTTCTAGAGGGTCCATTGGGGAATTGCAATGGCTGCATTGCTCATCTGAAGTAGGATTGTATGTCCTCTTATCGGTCCTGTTGCAATTCCTGCACTTGTGTAGGATGTTCTGATCGCCCTTCATTACTACCGAGCCGGCGACCTGTCGAGCCTTCTTCAACCTGTCCTATGCTAATTAGGAAGATTTGCATATCCTCACGAAGTTCTCAAAGATGTTTGATCCGAACTCAGTGTCATTGACCTCTGGGTGGAACTGGAGCCCAAATCTGTTCAGATCCTCGTTCTGCATTGCTTGGACCTTGCAGGATTCACTCTGAGCAACTACAACGAAGCCCGGTGGTGTCACCGTGACCTCGTCGTTATGGCTTTCCCATACAATCTGCTCAGTTGGAGTCCCTTGGAAGAGGATTCCACCGTCACCCACTAGGGTAATGGTCGCAGCGCCGAATTCTGGCTTTGGGGCTTCCCCCGCATTCCCACCGTAGTGACGAGCCATGAACTGGTGCCCAGCACAGATTCCCAGGATCGGCACATCCAACGAGAGGAATTCAGCGCAATTTCCTAGTTTCCCGGTAAGGCCGACTCGTGCCGCTCCCCCTGACAAGATTAGCCCATCTAGTTCTCTGAGTTCCTCGATTGGAGTGTTGTTTGGAAGAATCTTAGTTTCCACACCTAGATACCTTAGCATCCTCCACTCTCGATGAGTCCACTGACCCCCATTATCAATGACGTCAATGACGACTTGAGCGTCTCCCATGCTGAGCCTGTGTGCGGTTGGGCCATCAATAATGCCCCCTCAAACCTTGAAAAAGGGAGGCAAACTCGACAGAGGGCCGGCCCCGATGGTGTAGTGGCCTATCATGCAGCCCTGTCGAGGCTGCGACCCGGGTTCA
>Ga0066836_10000564_pt1 | contig 18045 bp, 17 predicted proteins | sample ETNtaG_18_FD_71568 | JGI IMG/M metagenome (GOLD analysis project Ga0066836, IMG submission 71568) | Marine microbial and viral communities from oxygen minimum zone, Eastern Pacific Ocean - ETNP201302SV91 | ecosystem: Environmental > Aquatic > Marine > Oceanic | place: Pacific Ocean: Eastern... | reverse complement strand
GTTTTCCAACCTGCTTGAGCACACACTTGTGCTATGCCTGCACCCATTGTGCCGGCTCCAATAACTGCTACAGAATCAATCCCCATATTCGAGTCCTAGGGGACTTCGGTTCATGACGGTTCCTTGGTTTGAGCTAATATGACGCCGCCAACAATTAGGATGAAAGAAGCTAAAAACGACCAACCAAGCATTTCATCTATCAATAACCAACCAGATATTATTCCAAATGGCGGAACTAAGTAGACGTAGAGAGAAGACTTGCTAGCACCGATTGTTTTTATTCCGTCAGCAAACCACACATAAGAAACAACAGTTGAAAGAATCGCTAAGAAAATAATTGAAATCCAAACATCATCAGAGGGACTAGGAATTCCATGCTGTAATACTTCATATCCAGCCCAGGGAGTCATAATCAATAATCCTACAACAGCAGACCAAACCGTCAAGTGAAGAGGGCTCAATGGTTGATGTTCGGTGGTCATGGCTTTTTTCATCAAGATCGAAGATGCTGCCCAAGAAAGAGCAGCACCAGCAATCAATAAATCGCCAATCAATCGTGTAGTGAAAGGAATATCCACATTTGGAGAATAAAAGAATAGTACACCAACTCCAGATAATGCAAGCAATAGTCCGCTACCTAGGCGTAGGTCCATTTTTTCTCCAAGAAAAGGTATGGCTAATAATGCGGTAAATAATGGGTTGAAAGTAATCATTAACGAGGCATCACCTGCGGCGGTATACTTCATTCCATACATGAAAAATGCCTGATAAACAAATGTAGAAAATAGTCCGATTAATGCAATTAATTTCCATTGTTCCTTGGTAGGTAAGACCCATTTGTTAGTCAAACGAAGATATGCTAAAAACATGAGTACTGCGATAATATATCGCATCCATGCCGCAGTAATTGGTGGTATCTCTAATGCAATTATACGCCCAGCAACCCATGCTAAACCCCAGATCGCTGCAACGGCTAGCAATTTAAGATGAATTAAAACATTCTTCATCTGAACCGCTCCAAACCTAACTGGAGCATTCTCGCCCTCGGTAAACCGATTTCAGGCATTCCTTCAGCAGGTGCGTGGAGCTTTAATCCTTCAAGTCTGGAAACATATAATCCATAAGATGCAGTATCGTTTGGATCAAACGGGGTTGATATCCCTAATCGTCCAAGTGTTGCACAGGCATCCTCAGAATAGATTGGATAGATATTGGTTTCAAAATGCATCCACTTTGAAATTCTAACCATATCAACGTCTTCAAGAGACAATAAGTGCTCTAATAGTCCGACAGTTGGATATTTTATAGTCGCAATAGCCATTACAACTTCCATTTGAATTTCTTCAGGCCAAGAGTTCACCTGTTCCTCAGCCCATCTATCAGCGATTGAAATATGTTCCAAAGTATCTTTTCCTTTAACAGAAAATAATGCCTTTTCATATCGCAAATCATCATATGCATCTGCAACAAGTCCAGGAAGTTCTGCATAGAACCTTTCCAATTCTATTTCATCCACTCCATAGAGCGAGATAGGAATCATCGGATCACCAATCAAGCAACTGTGCCTATGCCAGTAGCAATCTGGCGTGCAGACATAGGCTTATTCTCAATCCACTCTAGCTCGAATAACTCTTTCAACAAAACTTCATCTTCAGATGTTGGTAGGGCAATTTTCAGATATTCTTCCCATTCTTCATCACTACCTTCGAACAGGTCACCCTCAGTTGTGCATCTCTTGCCACCGAAGTTTCCAATCTCTCGATTGAAATTTTCATGAGGTATTGTTAATTTGAAATCTACATCATCTGGGATGTGAGCATTCATCTTCTCGACTTCAGCAAATATTTCATCGTGATAATGACCTCTACTCTCCTCATTTAGAACCTCTTTGTTAACATCGATTTCGCCTTCTAGTTTCTTTCTCTCATCCCATCGACCTTTAACTCCCCAAACATAAGCCCAGTGAGCGGATGTTGACGAGTCGGTACCGAACAAGTCATGTGCAGTTCCGACCCATTTGTTGAAGTATCTCTGTAATAGGTCAAGAGGAATAACTCCTGCCTTTATGATTCGACGTAGTCCATTTGAGCCAGTTCCTAAGTGAAAAGATTCTTCCTTAAGCATTGGCCCCATAGATGCTGCTAGCGGTTTGAATGCAGAAGTTGACAACATACCTAATTGGTATTTCCCATCTCTATCTACGAACATTGTGTAGCAGAAGAAATCCAGCCAATGTGGCATTGGGCGATTAAATGCACCAAGTAGACGATCACCATCTTGCGCATTTCTCTCCAGTAGTTTTTGTGCTTCACGACGACCTTGTTGTCCGAAGTAGGTCATTAGCAAATATGCCATTTGCCATCCGTGGCGTTGTTCTTCAGCCATGATACGAGCTGCAGCATAGCGGTCATAATCAGTTGGAGCAGAAGCCAGTAGGTGGCGTTGTTGCTCTACGGATGCAAACTCTGTGTCACCTTGAACAGTAATCATTGAAATCAGAGCATCTCTGATATTTTGATGTGGGACTTGTAATGCTCTCTCCCACTTTGCTCGACCAGTATAGTCGCCAAATTCAATTACTTCTCCAGCTCGATCCCAATCGAAGAGAATGGAGAGGTCAAAATCCCCTAACCATTCACGATTAAATCCAACTCTATCTTGCCATTCACCGAAGTTTTCAATCCAGTCATCCCAGGTCTTAGGTAACTCTGCCATGTTACTCGCAGGCAATCACTACTATTCATTAATTTGCGAACATGTTCGCTTTCAGTAATTTACGGAGAACGGCGCCGAACCTCATCCGAAAAAGAACTCAAAACAGTCCCTTCGATTTTATGCAATTGTACTGATAGAGTTGATTTGCTAACGCTAAGTAATGATGCTAACAAAGTCAATGTAATTCTCCTTGGAGTTTCCCAATACCCCTCTCTCATCGCTAAATCAAAAACTTCTCTTTGTTTTACAGTCAACATTCTAGATCCAGTTGCTTTAGTTGAAATAACACGATATGGTATATCAAAATCCTGTAGAGATTGAATTAGTTCCTTACTTTTTTCCGAAGTACATTCAATCGTCCAATCAACCCATCCATCTCTTACTTCAAACGGTGAATGAGGAATTACTCCCGCATCTCTAATCGGTCGAATAAATCCACCCCCACCAGGTGCGATATCCACGGTATACCGGTTGTTATCTAGAACGGTTACCATATCAATGCCGAAGTGTCCGTTTAGCTCTTTTTCGATGTTAGTAGAAGAAGAAATTTGGGCAGTACCTCTTCCTTTAGCAAGTGGCATAGTTTCTTCAATCCGCATTACTGCATCAGGTCTACTTCTTGATACATCTCCAGACCAATGACCTTCAGGTAGACGAACTCCGATTCGAAGTTGTTGTGCCATACTATCACAATGAGTGGGTGCGGTCGTGTCTTGAAACTACTCCTGACCGAACATCGATAAGTTCGGCAAATGTTTGAATTGAATCACTTCCGACTATTACTCCTGGTAAGTATCCGTCACAAACGCCAGATGCAGCAAAAATAGCATCATCTGATTTACATAAGTCATTGGCAGTCCAAAGTCTCTCCAGATTGTCATCCACCATTTTCTCAGCTCTTTTTTCTTCTTCATCTGAACGGAATACCAATCTTCCTTCAAATACACCGCCGATACCTCTGATGGCAGCAGCCGAAATTACTCCTTCAGGTGCGGCTCCTATTCCCATAAGTAGGTCAAATGGTCCATCTGGTCTTGCAGCCCATATGGCTCCAGATACATCACCATCTCCCATCAGATGGAGTTGAGCGCCTGTGGCTCGAATCTCTTTGAATAATTGTGTATGACGTTCACGGTCCAATGCTACAACCTTGACCTCAGAAATTGGTTTATCTAATACCGAAGCGGCCTGTTCCAAGTTGTAGGCTACATCTGCATCTAGACTGATATGGCCTGCTAAAGCAGGACCTGCAGCAATTTTGTCCATGTAACAATCCGGTGCATGTAGTAGCGTCCCCCGAGGTGCAGCAGCAAGTACTGCAATGGAATTGGGAGTATTATCTGCGCAATTATTGGTACATTCAAGTGGATCAACTGCAATATCAATTTTCAATGCACCTTCTACTCCGACTTGATTGCCGAGTTCTTCACCGATAAACAACATCGGTGCCTCGTCTCGCTCACCTTCTCCAATCGCCACTCTACCATCAAATGGAACATTGTCAAAAGTACGACGCATAGCTTCAACTGCAGCAGCATCAGCGGCGTTTTTGTCTCCCTTTCCTCGCCATTCTGCAGAGGCGATTGCTGCTTGGTCTACCGCTTCTAAGAAGTGATGAGATAGATCTGCGGTACTTGCCATATTTGTATCCAACAATAACACCTCCATGAATCAAACGGCTGAATCCGATTTGTATTTATTTGAAATGATGATGTCACTAATTCTTGTTTCTGGGTATTGACCAGATTCATTTTTCTCAAAGGATTTAACCATATCAAGTGCGCATAATAGCCCCGCACTAACCCCGGTCAAAGCCTCCATCTCGATTCCTGTTTTGTAGTGTGCAGATACCGTGACAGTACATCTTAGTTTATTTTCTTCCCAAGTCCAATCAACCTTACAGCCTTCTAGAGGAATGGGGTGGCAGTGAGGAATTATACGAGGCGTTTCTTTGACAGCCTGTATAGCAGCGATTGTAGATGCTTCAATCACATCACCCTTTTTCACACTACCTTCACGAATAGCATCTGCTGAATTTTGGTTTAATTGTAATATTCCAGTTGCAGTGGCTTCTCTTTTTACGATCGGCTTATCACCGATATCTACTACTCCTTGGATACTTTTTTCCATATAATCAACCCAATCCCGCTTTCCAAGTTTCACCAGATGGCTTAACTTCCTTTTTCCACAAAGGTGCTTGCTGTTTTAGTTCATCGATTAGCCAAGAGCAACCCTCAAACGCTTCTTTACGATGTGGACTTGCGACATGAATGGATACGATGGGTTCGGTTGGTCCGACCTCTCCTGTTCGATGTGCCATCGCTACAGAATGAAGTGAGAATAGGTTGATAGCTTGTTCAGCCAATTCATTCAATACACTAGCCAATTTATCTTTCCAGGCATCGAATTCCAATCGGATTACAGGTTCATCTCCATCATACCCTCTAGTAATGCCCAAAAATGAAACAACTGCTCCACATCCGTCAATAGAAATTAATGAGCGTAAGCCATCATGATCGAGGCAATCTTCAGCCTCTTTGATGACAATTTGGCCCGCCATGTCATCTCCAATGAGGCCGCATCCTTGAAACCATCCTTGCTATTGGGCAAACATGGCCCCCCAGTCCCCAGTACACATTATGGGTGCGGGACTTTCAGGTCTTGCAGCAGCAACAACTCTTGCTAAGGCCGGTATAGAGGTGCATGTTCACGATATTCGCGAAGATTCAGGCGCTCGTTTTGATGGGGATTTTCAGGCATTAGAAAATTGGTCGCAAAAAGAGGATTTTTTCGATCAGCTAAAAGATTGGGGCTATGACTCTGGCGAGTTTAAAGCAACAGAATTTTCTGTGGTAGATTTGATTCATCCCGATGACGAACTTACTGAGATTTATACATCTGGAATTGCTTATCGTATCGTAGAAAGGGGTACATCCAAACATACAATCGATCAAGGTTTCAAAAGAATGGCAATCGCAGCAGGTGCCAAAATACATTACAAGAGTCGAGTGAAAGAGAACGATTGTCAAATTATCGCTTGCGGACCTAAAGGCACAAGCGCCGTAGCCTATGGAGAAATCTTTTCTACCAGTCATCCAAATCATATAGCCTTTCAATTAAATGATAAATTAGCCCCAGGGGCATACTCATATCTAATAATAATCGACGGGGTTGGATTAATTTGTACTTGTCTTTGGCGGAAACAGAAAAAATCTGAACGTTTCCTTAACCAAACCATTGCATGGTACGAGTCCCAATATCCCGAAATGGACAGGACTCCCATCAAGCGAGTCGGCGGCAAAGGAGATTTTACGATAAACTCACGATACAAACAGGAAGGGCGCTATTACATTGGCGAATCTGGAGGGTTGCAAGATTTCATGTGGGGCTTTGGAATGAGGATGGCGGTTTGGTCCGGCCATCTTGCGGCTAAAGATATCCTTGGTGAATGCGATTATGAAATAGAGGTTAGAAAACAATTACTTCCATATGTCCGCACCAGTGTTACAAATAGATTTTTGATGAATAGAGTAGGAGATCGGACCTTCAAAATGATGTGTAAAAGGTGGAAGAAAAATCAAATTAAGAATGGTGATGGACTAATTTGGATTGGAAAACTATTCCGCCCAACTTGGTGGAAAAGTCTGTTATATCTACTAGTGAATCCTTTCATGCTAAAGAAAGACCCGAAATCATTGGGTCGTGGAGTGAGGCGTTTGCCGTTTAGAAAAGCTCACAAAAGAGACAACTGGTCTCAATCTGTTTCAGCCCAGGAAGTAGGCGATAAATGGGCCGAGTTTCGTAAGTCTGGAAGTCGAATTTCCTTTACTAATGATTCAGATTCCTCCTCTGTCCCGAAACCCTAACGCGACGATTAACTCATAATGCGAGCCCTTGTGGCCGATGTATGAGCGACATGTACGGACTCACACTAGAACCAATGCCAAACCGATTAGTTAACTACGGTGTTACCAATAATGGAATCGCTGTTATTGAACTAGCATCAAACTCAGCTGGAGCTCCTTTGGAAGGGGATGAGATGGGTCCAAATACCTATACTCATGAGATGATGAGAGACATAGACACTGCGATAATCAAAGCACGTTTTGATGATGATGTAACTGTGATTGTATTGACAGGGCACGGCGCAAAATTCTTTTCAGCAGGTGCATCCATTCAGATGTTGAATAGTGTAACTCCAGGATTCAAGTATAATTTCTGCCTCCATGCAAATGAAACACTTTCTCGCTTAGAACAAACTTCGAAGTTAGTAATTTGTGCAATGAATGGCCATGCAGTAGGTGGCGGTTTAGAAATTGCAATGGCAGCAGATATCAGAATCGCTCGTAAAAATGCAGGTAAAGTAGGGTTGCCTGAAATCAATCTAGGTGTTCTAGCAGGTACAGGAGGAACCGCTCGTCTTACCCGGCTAATCGGAAAAGCTCAAGCCTTGGAAATGATGGTGACTGGAGAATTAATGTCTTTCGAGGACGCACTAGATTGTAAACTGATCAATCACATTTGGGAAGGCGATGCAGATGATTTCCGTCGAGATGTCCTCGACTGGTCAAGTCAATTCACTCTACCGAATAAGGCTGTAATGGCGGTTGGAAATATCAAGCGTTCATGTCAAACAGGTCCTGAGATTCCATTCGAATATCATCTTGCTTTGGAACGTGAATTACAAGCCGCACTATTTGGAAGCAGTGATGCCAAAGAAGGTATTGCAGCATATGTAGAAAAGCGTGTACCTTCTTTCGAAGGCAAGTAATTTCACTAAATTATCCAAACGATGTTTTCAAGTCCTATCCCATAGTGGGCGGGCTACATGCCAACCAAGTATCATGTACCAGCGGATGTTCCTGACGAATTGATTGAGACATTTATCGACAATATGGATGCTGCTACTTGCGGTACTGGAAAGATGAATCTTTTTGCATGTGATCAAAAAATAGAACATCTAAACGATGATTTCTATGACGGTGGGAAAAAAATTCCTTTGTCATCCAATGACCCAGGACATCTATTCGAGATCGGCGCCAAGTCTCATGCCGAAGGAACAATTGGTGTTCTTGCCGGACAATTAGGTCTAATCTCTCAATATGCACGAGATTATCCAGAAGTACCATACCTTGTAAAACTAAATTCTAAATCTCATTTAATCAAAACATCTCAAAGAGACCCGGTATCTCAAGCAATGTGGGACCTCGATGATGTAATGTCTTTGGTTCATAACGGTATAAACGTAGTTGGAATCGGATATACAATCTATCTTGGAAGCGAATACGAACATGATATGCTGACCGAAGCGGCTTCAATGATTAGAACCGCTCATGAATTAGGGATGATTTCAGTAGTTTGGATGTATCCTAGAGGGCAGGCAGTTGGCGATGAAAAGAGTCCACAATTGATTTCTGGTGCAGCGGGAGTGGCTGCATGCATAGGTGCTGATTTCGCTAAGGTAAACTATCCCTCTTCTTTTGACGGAATGACACAGCCAGAAAGTCTTGCAATTGCATGTGAAGCAGCTGGTCGAACAGGAATTATTTGTTCTGGAGGCGGAAGTTTGCCCCCAGATGAGTTCTTACAAAGATTACACGATCAGATGAATATTTCTGGGTGCCAAGGTGCAGCAACAGGAAGAAATATCCATCAGAAAACTACTGAAGACGCAGTTAGAATGTCCGCAGCTTGTAAGGCGATTATTTGTGATTCAGCGACTTTCGAAGAGGCGCTTGCAATCTACCAGAATTGATCTCATTGGACAATTCCACAGGCTGTGCAAAGTCCAGATACGACTAAACCGCCACAAAAAATACAGATTGAAGATTCAAAGATGCTCTTGCATCTCATATTCTCACTTCAAGAACGTCGGATTAAATCACTCGAAGTTTGAACATTACCATTGTTGTCTAGAATGAGTGGTTGTCCTTCTTTCCAATCTGGGCAATTGTCCGAGACCCAAATGCGGGTCGCCCATTCGCAGATATCGTATCCTCCAGAAAGAATTCCAGATCTTTTGATGTAACCGACCTTGACAATATCTTTGTCTTTGGAAAGAACATTACCAAGCTGTTGACTAGTTGTCCCGTGGCGCATAGTGCTGTTTATGTGTTCTAAAATTTCTGCGGTATTGCGTGGCTTCTCTGCCAGAAATTTCTTAATCTTTTCACGTATTCTAACTGTCTTCATTGGTATATTCCTCCTGTCATTCAACCCTGCCCGGAACATGTCCGTGGGCCGATATTTACGAGGAACTGAGCAGCCCATATAACCGTTCTCCCTAGTTTGCGCTTTGAAGTTACATTGAGTTTCAATATCTTGCCTATATTTAGGCGCTTTCATTATTAAACCGGGTGTAAAATTGTTCTTTCCAGTGGAAATGTGTAACAAAATGTAACTATTTAGTTTAATGTAAGCGAATATATTGATATGATAAGTACATGCACGATAAAATGGTGACAAAGGTGACTGGCAAGAGGATACGTTCAACTCACCAAAGAAAAGTACTCGATTGGTTAGCAGATGGGGGGGGCACGGTTACAGAAGTGTCTAATGCGCTTTCAATGAGATTACCGCATGCTTCTGCAGCATTGAAGAAATTGAGGGATTCGGGGGACGTAGTTCGAGATCATGATGTAATTAGGGGCTCGAAACATAGATTATCTTCACAGGGTTTAGCTAGATTAGAATCTGATGGACTGAATAGATTGAAGCAATTGGTGCAATGGCCACCACCGCCTGGTGCTAAGGGAATTGTACTTGCTAGAGAATCCTCTATGCTATTACTTGGTTATGCATCTAATCCACAAGGGCCTCTATTAGGGCTACCAGAAAGGCCAATTGATGATATGATTACAGGGGTACAGAACTCCACTGGAAATACAGGGGCCCCTACAAATTGGTTATGGGCTCTAGCCCGAGATGAAAATCCAACATGGTGGGATTTGGAAACTAATTCAAGAGTTGATGCTCCAAGTGACCCTTCACCACTTTCCATTTCAGCATGGATGGAACGTCCAAAAGTGATGGGAGTTGTTCGAGCCAGATTATTGGATGATTCAAAATCATGGCCAATAGGGGTTGGAAGCTGGTTCCAATCACTACCTGATGGTCTCTGGCCAGAATTGCCACAATTTCTTCGAGACGGTGATTCCTCAATTGGTCGTGCAGGTAATTCAGGTCCGAGAGTAAGTCCACGAGGCGGAATTCAAGCCAAGGTCGGAAAAAGACATGACAAAGCTATGCTTATTCGCACTATGTCAGGCAATTCTCTGTGCATGGCCGATGCTAATTTAGTTGGTAAATCATCTCAAAGTTTGCCGTTTGGAATTCTTAAGTTTTGGTTGACAAAGATGCATCCTCGTCTTAAAATTAGTAGTATTGAAGATAGAGCTCGTAAATTACGATTAGATTTGGAATCGAAAGTATCCAATGCCTCTACTCGAAAACTATTGTCAGATTTCCCTGGAAAAGAATGGTCTTCAAAACCAACAGATTTTATCGATACCAGAGGTATCTCGCATCGGGCCGCACAATCTGTATTGGAGTACCTCCTAGAAGAAAGTGAATTACCATTAGTAATAAATTGGCGTTGGCCAGTAGAGAATGATGAATTGAATCGTTTAATATCCGATAGCAGATGTAGATTAGTTATTTGCGAGAGCACCAATTTAGCATTACCATTTAGATTAACTTCTGGTGAAAAATCTGGTAAATTCTTCTTAGGCATGCACGAAAGACTTCGCTTACCCATTAGCATTGATTCTAGAATGGAGATTAGTGTTCCTCTGGATTGGATTGAACCCTCTACACCCAAAAAAATAGAATGGCGAGATCCAGGGCAGCATTTGTCAGATGCTAAAAATAAACGTGAAGCGATTTGGATTGCTTGCTCGATAAAGGAGGGTAATTCAGCTTGGGCCGATAAACATGAATCGAAATATCCTCTCGCTTCATGGATTGCAACACCTGAAGAAGAAAGAGTTTCACGCTGGCGTAGAATTGGAGAAAAATTATCTCCAGAGTGGATTTTACTCGCAAAACTTGAATCATTAGAAATGGAAATGTTATGCGATGCATCATTGTATGTTGATGATGCATTTGCAAAAGTAATACAACGAATTAGAAAAGACCCTTTGAGCCTATTAAATTTCAAATCTTTACTAAATCATCCTGCAATGGCTAGCGCATTATTGTGTTCAATCGATTGGTTTGAAGATTTGCCACAGATCGAATCAATATGTTTGGCGTTCAAGGAGAATCCATTAAGATTAGGTGATGTGATGAGGGTCTGTTGGAACAAACCAATAATTTCGTTAATAATTTCAGCGTGTCCTTTCCACCTTGCTTTGAAAGAACATTCTAATATTACAAGAGAACAGATAATTGGAATAATTGAAGATGTACATTTCTCACTTTGGAAAGACGATGCCCTTGATTGGCTAAGAATCTTGATTGCATCAACATCTGGAAGGTCAATATTGTCTTCACTTAGCACTCCATGGCCGATTTTGCTTTGCGATGTTCCACTATCTTCAGATTCCCTTCATCTAGTTCACCATATGGATGAAGGACCTGGAAAAGATTCTTTGTTAGATGTTTTAGATGGTCTAGAAGCCAGAGAACAAGGAATTAGACCCTCATCTGGAAGAACACATCCACTCTCAGGTTGGCTTTTCCAACCAATTATTCCTTTACCCTCTTTAGTCCTCGAAGGAGATTTAGATATTCACATCGAACTACACCGGCGGTTTCATCACTGATTGGTAACACGGGTAAATTGGCCGCACATGCAACATCACTCGGAGAGCATTCTGTTCGATGAAGGGTGATACCAATGATGCGGCCATGCGCCATCGACGAAGACCAGGGTGACTTTCGAGAATGACCTCTGATGCAAACCGATGGACTATGTGGTCGGTAATGGGTCCTCGCTGGACTAACGGATGAGAGTGAGACAACCAACCGGCTGCACAGACGCCCTGGCCCGATGGGTCAAGCCTCGGAGGAGACTATGATAGAGGCTGTTACGGGTCGGGGCACACTATTTTCAGCGATTCTTTGAATAGCCGCTGGGTAACAGATGCACGCATGGTGAAGTTGCGACGGTGTCTGGTAGGCGGAACTTTTGACCGATTTCATACCGGGCATAAGGATCTACTAAATGCGGCATTAGAAGTCGCAGAATTCGTAGAAGTTTGGATTGTTGGGGACGAGATCTCTCAATCCAAATCACGTTTTATTCAACCATTTGAAGACCGTCGTTCAGCAATTTTGGATTGGGCTGATGAAAGAATCACTACACATGAACTAACAGACCAATTAGGGCCAGCACCTTATCGTAGAGATTGTGATAGTATCATTTGCACGCCAGAGACTTTACCAAATTGTAATTCGATAAATGAAAAGCGATTACAAAACGGATTGACTCCTTTAGAAATTATAGAAGTACCACATACCCTTGATAACAGCGGTTCTATTATTTCCAGCAGCAGAATTAGAGCAGGGGTAATCGATAGAGAAGGTAATCCTTGGCTCTCTAAACATGACCGAGAAAATGTCCATTTTTTCCCTAGTGAATTAGATGCTGAATTTAAACAACCCTTCGGAGAACTTTATCTTGGTCCAGAAGAAATACCAGAAGTTGCGATTTCATCAGCCTTAGAAGATTTCACAGCAGGATGTTTAGTAGCGGTGGGGGATGTATGCGTTGCAGCATTACTAGATATTGGAGTAATCCCTGATTTAGCAATGATTGATGGTTATACAAAAAGAAAAGAGCTTGAGCAAAAAGTCAATATTTCCGCGTTTAATATATTACTAGAGGCAACAAATCCTGCCGGTCAAATTACTCCTTCCTTTATCGATTCGATTTCTGCTGCTCTATCTGGTGAGACATCAACCTGCATCGAGGTAGATGGTGAGGAAGATTTCGGACCTCTTATTGCACATATGTTAGCTCCTTTAGGGACCAATATCGTATATGGTCAACCAAACCAAGGAGTCGTATTGGGCATAACTAGCGAAGAAATGAAAGAAGTTTGCCGTGATAAACTCTCTAGATTCGAGGTGCGATAATGACTCTTATCTCAGTAAATGTTTGCGTAAGAAATGGGGTTGAATGGATAGATGACTGTATTCAGTCTTTGATAGATCAAACACATCGGCCATTAGAAATTATATTGGTCGATGATGGTTCAACCGATGGTTCAAGAGATAAAGTCCAGAAATGGGGTGAACACGATTTGGTTTCAGCGATTGTTCAAGAACCAATAGGGCTTTCTGCAGGCCGTATGGCAGCATTACAACTTTCCAAAGGAGAGTGGGTTGCTATTACAGATATTGATGTTAGACCTGAACCAAATTGGATTGAAGAGTTATTGAATAGTAGTCAATCTCAAGAAGATGAGAATGTGATGGCGGTAACAGGTAGGACAGTATTTGCAAAATCGAGTGATACAGTTTCTTTGATTCGTTCGGTGGAAATAGAATCTAAATATCGTTCTAGACCAAGGATTACAAGTTTAGCAAATGGTCCTTGTTCGATGTTTAAACGGGAATGTTTGCTAAATGTTGGTGGCTTTAATCCCGAATGGTATCATGCCGAAGATATGGAAGTCTCGCTGAAATTAATTGCGAGTGGTGGAATAATTGTATATTCTCCTGATGCGGTTGTGAACCATGTACCAGAAACGGGAATTGGTCGGTTTTTGTCTAAGAGACGCAGGGATGCTAGAGCCCACGTTAGAATTGTTCGAAATTACCCTTCAAAAAATAGTAAACGTCCTGGATTTGATTTTCTAGGTTCTTCATGGATTGTACTAATGTATGCTCCAGTTTTAATTTCGATGCTCGTCGGTTTGACTCTCTTGGTCACAAATTTCAACCAAGGGGGCATCGATGAAATCAAGCAATCTGCTATCGCTTTTGAATATCCATTTTGGTTTCTCATCCCTATTCTAATATGGTGGCCATTAGCATTGAGGTCTAATCTTTCAGTAGCACTAATTCGTAAACCTATAGGTGCGATAATTGTGATTATGACTTGGTCACTTGCATTATGGCAAGGAATTATCCAAGGCTATATCGATGCTTTACTAAAGCGAAATGGACATTGATTAATCTTCATCTTCCAAGTCAGCTAGAGAGCGAAGAATCAAACCAGATGCTAACAGAACTACGCTTACTGCATAGACTCCAAGGTCAATCCAAGTAGTATACATTATTCCCCAAGAAAAGTAGAACCCGAGCCCTAAAACAACACACCAAGAACCAATTGTCTTATTCCAGTTATTCTCTTCTCCACCAACTAGATCTTTGTAACTATCATTTTTCAATAAAGACATTGCCCAGTCATTAATGGAATCCTCACCAGCCAGTGATCTAATTCCTAAGAATGAAAAAGTTCCACAAATTATCATGAAAATACCATCACCTGCTGTAACGTAAAAAGATTGATCTGTGCCCTGCCAAGAATCCCACAACTCAAAGGTTAGTAATCCTCCCCAAGAAATTCTGTAAGTTGGATGCAGTACTCCTGCAATATTCAATATAGCGAGAAATAGACCCCAAACCCCTAGGCCAACATACCAGTTTGCTAATGCTTTAGATGGCTTTGTTAGTAGTTCAAGAAATCCTTCTTCACCGTTTTCAACTTCATCGCTCATAATTTGTGCCACCTAGAAAATAGTTATCATTGTTGGGGGTAGTATATATTCTCAACATCAAATCATAGTTTGTTTTGAACTCGATATTTGTTGGTAAAAACTTCGGAGAACATAGGTTCTGCCTTGATCATAATCTCTACTGGGTCTAAATTAGTGGGTATACAAGAATTAATTTCCTTTGAACGCCCATATCTGCCCCTGGATACTGTTTTTGCAGTAATTAAACCAAGCATATCAAGATTAGAAATAATTCCAGAAACTCTCCTAGCGGTCAAAAATTGTTGTTGTACAATGTTGCACGCTTGTTTGTAAATATTGTAAACTTCTCCTGTTTGGAAATTTTTGAGTCCATTTTTCTCGTTTAACAAAACTGCGGATAATACTAATTTTTGCTGAGTTGGCAATGTCCTAATTACAGGAGTTACTTGGTCAGATTCTATTTGTGCTTGTGCTATTCTAACATGTTGTTGTTCTACAGTTGGCGAGCCTTCTTGTTCAGCCTTTTCAGTTGAAACACGTAATAGGTCCAAAGCACATCTAGCATCACCATGCTCTTGAGCTGCTAAAGCAGCACATAATTCGATTACTCCAGCGCTAATAGCATCCTTTGCAATTCCTTCCTTGGAACGCTCTCTCAAAATATCTTGTAATTGTTCAGCATTGTAAGGATTGAAAACAATATCCTGTTGTCCTAACCTACTTCTTACGCGAGGGTCTAAGAAATCTGTAAATTTCAAATCGTTAGAGATTCCAATAACACAAGCCCTAGCATTTTTCAATTCTGCATTAAGGTTGGTAAGGTTATACAATAGGTCATCTCCTGCCTTTTTCACGAGATGATCGATTTCATCTAATACGATTACATAGACTCCTCCTCTACTGTCCATCCGCTTAACTAATTCAGAAAAGACACGGTCAGTCGGCCAACCTGTAAAAGGGATATCTGCTTTTTCATGTGCTTCTAGAAGGGCATTACCAATATGTGATAGAACCCGATATTGAGTATCTATCTGCCTACAATTAACCAATACAGGGTTTACTAATCTTCCAATTTGTTCACCCTTTGTTTCTAATTGGTCACAAACATATCTTGTAACGGCGGTTTTGCCGGCACCAGTTACTCCGTAAAGAATCATGTTCGAAGGGATATGTCCCTTGAGCGCTTCAACCAAATTGAAGGATAGTTCAGAAACTTCGTTATCTCGGTGAGGAAGCTTAGCAGGTTGGTGAGTGTGGCGCAGTGCCTCTTTTTGTACAAAAAGAGTATGTTGTGTAAGAATGCCATCGAAAATATTTCGGCTCATTTTCTTACATCCTACATCTATTCACAGAGGTTGTTGGCCCGGCCAACACACAGCGTGATGCCTACGGGGAGTCCGAGTCCGCCATATAAGTCTACTCACTATTTCCAAAAACAAGTGAGGATTTCCTCACTTAATAAAGTACAATTAACACTAATAAAGAGTTTGGAAAAATAACAGAAATAAATTAAAAAAACGATTCACTGTGAACTGAATAATTAATATACAGTCTTTTTAAAATCGATAGTCCCAAAGTTCAGTTATTTTTTTGCGGGGCCCCTAAAACCTTTTTTTTTTAATTTATAGAATTTACAAAAATAGATTTGTCAGAATTTTTTTCCCATCATCAATTGGTTTGGCAATTGTAAAAGTATATTTTTCCAGCCCTACGGGAAAATAAAGTTATTTTTCACGCCTACTTTAATAACACTTTGATGCTATCCAGTAGAACTTCCAATTGTAAGTTATCTCTCCCTTCTATCACATTCGAGGGTAAATCGGGCCATTGCGTAGTTACAATCTCGTAATCGGTATCGATGTATGTATGAGTAATTAACAAAGTGGTTTGAGGATTTTCCTCTGCTAATTTTTGGATATCCATTGGCTTATGATGGAACTCGGTGGCCACCCATTGTGGCACCCCCATTTCTATAACTGCCAATTTGCATTTTCCTACTCTCTTCCATAGTTCATCACAAGGCCCAGAATCACCTGAATGTAATATCGAATATCCATCTTTATGAGTAAGCATCCATCCATGAGGGTCTACTTCTGGATCATGTTTTACTTCAAATGTTTCAAACTTCCAATTTTCTAATTCCGGAGTTTTGACCCAATTTATTTTTTGTAATGACTCTTCTAAAGAGCCAGGGTATGCTAGATGGCATAAATGTTCTAATTGTTCTTTTACTCCAGAATTTGCAGCTACAGTCAATGGTTTCTCTCCCTCTCTATCGGAGATGTATTTACGTTCTAACAATAAAAAAGGAAACCCAAATACATGGTCACCATGAGTGTGAGTGATTAGTATAGTATCGATGTCGGAGGGAGAGATTCCCACTCTTCGAAGACTTGCTAGTGCAGTAGGTGGTGCATCTACGATTATGTGTCTATCAATACACAAGAATGAGTGATGCCTTCCAGATGGAAGGAAAGCATTTCCGCTCCCGAGTAATTCCACTAGCACCATGGAGGTACGCAGATTCTTCGTGGATAAGAGGTCATCGCACCAACATTGATGAACGGGAATTAGGTGGAGGGGACAGTTGGTGTGTCATGTCTAACTGGAGCGCAAAGAATCCTTATCCAACTAAGATCACTGAAAACTATGTCCTCAATGGAGAGGGGTCTCGAAAAGAAACTCGCCATATTGTTTTCGATTTAGGTGATTCAGGTCTTGAATACAAGGCTGGTGACGCACTTGGAGTAGTGTCTGAAAATCCACCAGACACTGTTAATCAATTAATCGAGATATGTGGCTGGGATCGTGAAATGATGGTTACTACTCACATTGGAGAAAGGACACTTCATGACGCGTTAAAGAAAGATTTTGAAATACATCGCGTCAACAAAAAATTTGTTAATTCACTCACCGAAAAGGTCACATCTTCAGGAATAAGAATCACTGTTGAATTAATTTCAAGTTACCGGCAATCAGTTGATGGTTCAGCCATTATTGGGGGTGATTCAACAATGGACACCGAACTAAATCCTTCGCTGCCGAGCCAAGATGATGTTGGCCGTGTGAAGCATCTCACTGCTGATGCAGATGCCATGGAGGACTATATCTGGTCGCGAGATTATATCGATGTGATCAAAGATTTCGGTGTAAAATATTCTCCTGAGGAATTCTTAGAATTAATCGATAGGCTAAAACCGCGTTTATACTCAATCGCATCTAGCCCTGATGCACACCCCGGTGCAGTAGAACTTACTGTGGGGATTGTTCGTTACACTCATCATGATCGTGCAAGAGGTGGTTTGTGCACAGTATACATGGCAGATGAGGTCGATGTAGATGAAACAGATGTCAGGGTTTTCATGTCACCAACAAAATCGTTTGTACTTCCAGAAGATAAGTCAACCGATATTATCATGGTTGGTCCGGGTACTGGAATTGCTCCTTTCCGAGCTTTCATGGAACAGCGAGTTTTTGATGCGGGTTCAGGTAGGAATTGGTTATTCTTTGGTGATCAATCTTCAAAAACTGAATTTTATTACAAGGAACAAATCGAATCTTGGCTCGATGAAGGGCATCTATACAAATTTACAACTGCTTGGTCTAGAGACCAGGAAGAAAAAATCTACGTCCAGCATAGGCTTAAGGAGCATGGAGCAGCAATATGGGAATGGTTTGAAAA
>Ga0066836_10000563_pt1 | contig 18046 bp, 16 predicted proteins | sample ETNtaG_18_FD_71568 | JGI IMG/M metagenome (GOLD analysis project Ga0066836, IMG submission 71568) | Marine microbial and viral communities from oxygen minimum zone, Eastern Pacific Ocean - ETNP201302SV91 | ecosystem: Environmental > Aquatic > Marine > Oceanic | place: Pacific Ocean: Eastern... | reverse complement strand
GTTGTTCACTATCGTCATTTGGTTCTTCGACGGAATCTACTTCTTCTACTATATCAGGAAGCCAAGAATCATCATCATCCTCTAAAATTAAGGCCTCTTGTTCTTCTGATTCTGAAGGAGATTTATCTTCAATTATCTCAGCTTCTAATATCTCAGCTTCCATAATCTCATCATCAGAGATAGTGACTTCCTCAATAGTTGGAGTTTCTTTATCTTCTACACGAGATATTAAACGATCTATAGCATCATCAATTTCTCTAGATGTGCGTTTGTTACTTTTCTTCTTGACTACCGGAGTCTCGGTTTCACTAACTGAATCTGTATTTTCGCCTATGGCTTCTAAAATCCTGACTATCAAGTCTGCTTTGTTTCCTGATATCAATAATTCTTCATTTTTACAAATTTCTCTTAACTCTGGAACCTTCATTTTTGACAAGGAGTCGAAGGTAAAAGACTCGCCGTCGGCCATAGTTATCAGACCTAGTCGAATAGACGGGTCTTTCAATACCTTCCTTCTTCTGTGTTACATAATGGCCAGTAGTGGACGAAAATACGATTTACGAAGCCAAAGAACTCAAGAAGGATTGGTGGGCGCGGCGAATTATGGACCCTCGGCTAGTGATTCTATCGCGCGGGCCGCAATTATACTCGACAAAGCGTATTGTAGAAGAAGCTGAGAAAGCCGGATGGGCAGTCAGAGTTCTAGACCCTCTATTACTTGCACCTATGTTTGGTGATAATGAGAAAGGTGGTTTACAACATAGAGGATGGCCAATTGAATGTGAAGCAATAATTCCTAGGATAGGTTACTCGATTACTAAACAAGGTACTGAAAAGGTTCGTCAATTCGAAGGAATGGGAGTAATTGTTATGAATTCTAGTGACGGGATAACAAGGAGTAGGGACAAATTAATCGCTGGACAAATGATGTCTGTAGGAGGGATTCCAGTACCTATAACAGCTCAAGTAGTCTCTTGGGAAGATACAAACAGAGCTATTGCGAGAGTTGGGGGAACTCCCTGTGTAGTTAAATCAACAGAAGGAACACATGGGTCAGGAGTCTTCTTGGCGCATACGGAACAGCATGCTCGGCAGTTGGTCTATCAAATGCTAGAAAGAGGAATGAAGCCTTTAGTTCAAGAATATATCAAAGAATCTCATGGAAAAGACATACGAGCACTAGTAGTGGGAGGAAAAGTAGTAGCATGTATGCGCCGAAGAGCAAATGGGAATGAGTTCCGTTCAAATTTTCATCTAGGTGGAAGTGTAGAAAAAGTAGAGATAGACCCAGGATATGAGAAAATAGCGGTAAAGGCAGCAAGAATCCTAGGTCTTGAAATAGCAGGAGTAGATTTACTAGAATCAGAAAGAGGAGCACTTGTATTGGAAGTAAATTCAAGCCCAGGACTGGAAGGTATTGAGAAAGCTTCAGAGAGTAATGTGGCGGGAGCAATTGCAGAAAGACTGAATGATCTACTAAAGGTATCTGAACAAAATAAGAATAACTTATCTGTCGGTAATAAGGGAACCTATTCTTTCAAAAATAACAGCCTATCCGAGTCATGATTTCCAATATCGGCATTTTTCGAATAATGAAAAAAAGGGCATCTTGTATATCACAATAAGAGAAGCATTCAAGTCCAAGCAGAGAACCTTGGGCTTGTCCTTACGGGACATGGGATGCACGTCGTTCGCGACGATGAGGCGAGGGAATTGACTAAACAGAATGAAGAAGTTGAGAATTTAGAGAGTAGAAAGCACCTCTCGATTGATTCAGATCTGAATAGTAGTGAGTTGCTAATATACACAAAGAATCTGCCGCAGCGACTGCAGAGATTAGCATTGTTACCGTGGTTTGATTGCTGGCTACAACAACTAAGAACGGAAAAGAAAAGTGAACATACAATTAGAGCATATATAGTAGCAGCGAAGACGTTTACTATTACTTCGCTCCCAAATGAAGAAATTAAAAAATGGGAAGATATTAAACAAGTTCGAGTAACTGACATATTTTCAAGATGTGAACCAAATAATGGGAGGATAGACGCTTGGCTAAATGGAATAGGTGATTTACGTCCAGCTACTATTAATGCGAGAATTGCAGCGGTAACACATCTCCTGAAATGGCTTGGATATACTATTCCAGAATGGATCCAGAGACCCTCCAGATCAAGATCTTTACCCAGGACTTTGGGTAAAGGCGATTTGCAGAAAGTAAGACTTGCGGCCACAAGATCAGAGGACCCAATCGCTTTCCCAATAATCACAATGATGTTAGATACAGGATTAAGATGTTCAGAAATTTGTAACTTAGATTTAGATGATGTAGATTTAGATGATTTGTCTGCTTTAGTAATAGGAGGTAAAGGAGAGAAAGATCGAACTGTCCTCTTTACTAATGCAACCTACGATGCAATTGAAGCCTGGAAACCAATAAGAAATGCAAGGCTAAGGGCTTGTACTAGGAAAGAAGATGAAAGATCATTGTTCTTTTCTAGCAGAAGTCGAAGATTGAATCCTCGATCAGTTCAGAAATTACTTGACAGGATTGCAGACGCTTCTGACATACCAAGAACCAGACTCAGTCCACATGTACTAAGACACTCTTTTGCTACAGGATTATTAGAAAGAGGAGCAGACTTAGTAACGATACAAAGACTGTTAGGTCATGCTAATATATCTACAACTAGAGTATATCTAGAAATTGGGGATCAAACACTTAGAGAAATATATCATCGAGCACAAGCATCTCCAACTATAAATAAAGAAGATGAGGATATACGAACTACTGAAAGTGTGATAGAAGAGTCACCAAAAGTTAGATGATTATTTACGAGCAGGGTTCTTTTTGTTCTCTCTCTTAACAACATTTTCTGGACCCTGCCATTCTCTTTTTGCAGACGTATCATTACCATGATGCCCAGGTATAGGACAGTGTTTTCCTGCACGACATCTGGAGCAATTATCGTTTGGAGGCTTTTCAACTGTCTTAACTAGACGGCCGTATTTCCTCCTTGGCATGAAAAGAAATTTAATCGACGGGTCTTAGCAGTTGTCATGGCTTCTTCACAAAAATTCGCACATTTATGAGTCGACTTGATGTTTAAGTTGTACTACGGATTAGCATGGAAGTAGCCTCTGGTTCTAGAAAACCCCGAGGTTGTGACCCAAATAGCAGTTTACTCTTCGCCCAAGTTATCTCAGGAGAACCAAAGATGATGATGGATGATGAAGGATTTCTCCGAACTATTAATTTAAAAAATAAGAAAAATAATATTTTTCTTGGAGATGTTGCTAATGTTTCTCTACGTTCTTTAGGTCCTCATGATCCACCGAAATTTATCAAAAGACCTGATTACGATGAACAGAAATGGATTTTGGAATCCTCATCTGGAGAATTAAAAATTAAGATTACTAGCGACTCTTATTGGGGTTTTGGCCTATTTTCTAAATGTTTCTTCAATGAGATCGAATTGATTGGCCCACTTTCACTAAGAGCAAGGTGCGTACATGATATTATAGCATCATTAGGCAGAAACCCGTGGGAAGCCAGTAGAATAAAGAAATTTGAAAAAAGAACAGGTGCATCAATAATCGAACATGGAGAATGTTGGGAAGATTTAGAGAGATACGCTCGAAATGAGATGGAAGATGAAATAAAAACCGTTGAACAATCACTCAAGTCACTTATTGGAACGGAAAAAGGAATTGAAAAGATACTCGAATCGGCAAAATTTGCAATTGAAGATGCTCGGGCAGCACTACAAGATAAAAATGCACCAGCAGTAGAAAGAGCATTGGGGAGAGCAGTGACTGCCTTAATTGAAGCAAATCCTGATACTGAAGTAAGATCATCTGAATTAGAAGCCATGGCATCTAGGGTAGAGAATCTTGAGACAAATGAAAATAAGGAGCAAATTAATGCATCGGATCTACTAAAGAATGATATTGAATTTGTAGATCTAACTGAATCTGAATAAAATCAGAATCCGAATGTATCTGCTAACCAATGAAGAACCCCATGATTAGCGAGATAAATTGTTACTGAGAATACAATACAAACTAAGTATATCGTCCCTCTTGAGATTTGGATAGCGTCTTCAGACTCTTCATCGAAGTAACGAATTAAACCAGCCGCTTGCTGAATTCCACTGCCTTTCTTGTCCTTAGCCATTGACTCGCCGACCTACCTAGAGTATTTCAACGCCGCGAATCATAGAATTGAGAGAAATCTAAGAAATTCTCAGAAAATTTACTTAATTATGGGTCTAATGTTTCGATTAAAACACAACCACCGTCAAGCTCAACAATGCAGGATGCTGCATCCATTGCTGTTTCCAAACCCATAGTCATCAGAATTTCTCGACGTAATCCATTATCTGACTGGAAAATAAGTCTGTGACTTAATGCATCAAGTACTCTTTTGTCAACAACTTGCCATAACCACTCATCCCTCTCAACATTTATCAAAGCCTCAACAGGTACTAGTGGTCCTTGGTCGGAACCATTCATTCTAGCTCGTTCGAGTAAATCCGCAAGTTTTCTTGAAGCACCCCCCTTGTCTGTTCTAATCGGATCTCCAGTTTCTTTCGCTATACGTCGTCTTAGTCTCTTCATGTGCATCCCAAATGCGGAAACTACCGCAACCCTTGAGGGTTTGTTTGAAGGTATAACTATTTATGAAAATTAAATGTCTAAAAGAGGGTTTTTCCTAGAGAAAAAATAATTCCGAAAACGAACTTATCAATAATGCTCTTCCGTTTGGTTCATGGGCAATAGGTCAACCGTTGACATATGGGTTTCGATGAGCGCTCTTGGGAAACCATGGCTGCCGAGAGTGTTCTGCTCAATGCGGTTAGTAATTGGAGAGAGGATTCTAGTAAATGGCTGGAACATTCTATAGAAAGATTATCTGAAACAGTAAGAGTTAATCCTCTAAGAAATGATAATGAATGGGTAGAAAGTTGGTTAGAAAAGAATGGGGCTGAGAAAGTAGAATGGTTTACTGGCGTAGGTAGTGCTTGGTCTCTTCCTTTTGAAAGAGGAAAAGCAGAAGGAGATGTGAAAATAATTTTGTCTGCACTTCACGAAACAGGGAGATTAACGCGACAAGAATTGGTATCTATGATTCCAGCTATTGCTTTAGATGCACAACCTGGAGATTATGTTCTAGATATGTGCGCTAGTCCAGGGTCTAAAACAACACAAATTGCTGAACATTTGGATGGAAAGGGGTTTGTAATGGCGAATGAGGTTGTGAATAATAGAATTAATACATTAGTTGCTAATACTAAACGGCACGGCTCTATTACACCTATCATTGTACATCATGATGGGAGATCTATGCCAAAGGTTCCAGAATGCGGCTTTGATAGGATTCTGGTTGATGTGCCTTGTACAGGTTCTGCTACTACAAGAAAGAATCCGGATGTTTGGGAAAAATGGCTACCTTCCGGAGGAAGAACTCTGCATAAACTTCAGATTGAATTACTAACTAGAGCAATAGCCCTAACCAAACCAGGAGGGAGAATTGTGTATTCAACATGTTCTCTAGATCCTGTAGAAAATGAGGCTGTGATCGCTGAGATTTTAAGAAATTTTGAATACATCTCAATAGAACCAACTTCTGAATTGATAGGAGATATCCCTGGAAGAATGGGGGTGACAGAATGGCCAAATTTGGATGATAAAGGGAATATTCATGATAATTCAGGAATCGAAGATTCAATGACTTCCCCCCTTGAAAACGAAATCAAAAAGCAACTTTCAAATTGTTTACGAATATGGAATGATGATGTGGATGCAGGAGGATTCTTTATAGCAATATTAACAAAATCATCGAGCCATAAAGAAGACAAAGTGAATATTGATCGTTTTCTCGAACCGGAACAGATTAAACCAGATGAGAAAAATTTCCCACAACCAATAGACGCAGATATATCTGCAATGATTAAAGAAAATTTAGGCTGGGAACAAGAAAATTTATGGAAAAGAGGGAAGAATATACTGTGGTCTACTGCTGAAGCCAGAAAGGTTTGGGAATCCAGTAGAACGAAAAGAAGTGGAAGAACCTTCATCCCAGGAAATCGATGGAGGCCGCTAAGAACCATACATCTAGGAATGTTAGCGCTAAAACTGGGTGATGGCAAAATTGAAAGAATCATAGGTAAAGCTGTTCCAAAAGTTGTTCATGATATTAAATCTGGAAAATCAGAAGTTAGCAGTCAAGTGATTAATGATTTACTAACCGGAAAAGAACCACCTGCCTATGAGATAAGTTTAGAATTGAATAAAATAAGAGGGGGGCACATATTAATTGAAGAGAATCAAAATACTTGCTTACCTGTATGGATTGGAGGCAGAGTTTCACCAATGATTTCTGAACAAGAAAAAAGAATCTTAAGAGCTAAAAGAGAATTGCCTCTTATCCTAGATGAAGAAGAATGAATGAAAATCTATACAAATGAATAAAAAGAATCAATATTAGATAGCATATGTTCAATAGCCGTATAGCAAGAGGGTTGTTTAGGGTGAATTATTTGTTAGATGAAATTGACCAAAAAATAATTAGAGTTCTCGAAAAAGATGCACGTACTTCTCTAAGAAAGATTGCAGAACTTGTTGATGTATCGCTTGGAACTGTCTCAAATAGAGTTAAAAAAATGGAAAAAAATGGTGTGATTAAAGGATACTCTGTTATTCTTGATCCTGACGAGATAGGATGGGAATTAAATGTTGTAATCGGGATGAGAATCCAAAAAGGGAGATTAATTGAGATCCAAGAAAAGATAGCAAAAGACGCACGGGTTCATGGAGTATATGATGTAACAGGAAACTTTGATTCTATGGTTATAGCTAGAGCTAAGAATAGGAAAGACTTGGACGATTTGTCAAAGAATGTATTGTCTATAGACGGTGTGGAAAGTTCAACTACACATCTTGTACTTAATACAGTTAAAGAAAAAACCGCATCGCTGCCTAATGAATAAATCATAATTCAGAAATAATCTGATGAAATAAATCTGAATGAGGGCTAAGTGACTCTACTGTACGGCATTCAGATTTGAGTTGTCGAGATAAAACCGAACGTAATCTATCATCTATCTTAACATCCATTGATTCTAATCTTTTTTTGAAAGAATTCTGAAGTCTATTTCCAGTCCTATCCCAGTCCATCAGCAAGATTATGTTGGGTAAACCATCTATGGCTAAGTTAGAACCGTATTCTTCATACAAATATGCAATCATTCTGGATCTATCCCATCCTCTATTAATTGTTTCAATTGTTCCAGAAAAACCAAGTTCACGAAGACTTCGTACATCTTTCAAACCTTCTACTAAAATAGGACAATTAGAACCACCTTGCTCAAAGTTGCGATTTCTAATGATTGATTCTTGAATAGATTTAGCAGCAATAATAAATCGCTCTCTGCGATTGTCAGACGATTCCTGCAGAGACATTCTAATACAACTCTATAAGGAAAGTACTGAAAAGAATTATGGAAAAAAACTTAAGATTTAATAGAACTTAATGATGAATACAAACTGAACTTGTAAGGGTTGGTACCCGCGACACTTATGAGGGGGTTTCATTCCCGTTGAAACGAGATAAGCATGGCTGTGACATCCCATCTCTTCAACGCACTCTGGGACGAGTATATTCTTTGGTCACTATTAGTTGGAGTTTTTACTTTTGGATGGCTTTATCACCACTCTTTGGCTTATAGACAAACAGAGGGTGAAGACTTACCAAATGTTGATAAAATTAAAGTTGGATATTTTCCAAAACATAATGATGACTTACGACTGGAAGTGGCTTGGACAGTTTTACCATTTCTTCTTATTATCTATCTCACCTACATCTCATGGGCACCATTAGATCATGTTTGGGCAGAACCAGGAGGGGAGGCAAGAGGAGACGAATGTTTAGAAGGACAATCGTCATCAAATATATTCTTTGAAGATACTGGCTTTGTAACTTCTGAATGTTACCACGTTATTGAATTAACAGGACAGCAATGGTTTTGGTCATTTGACTGTAATCCTGAGCAAGATGGTGAGTATTTTCAAAGAGGCTTTGAATTGAGTGCCGATTTATGTTCGGTTTCAAGCACAATGGTTGAAGGCTATGGTATGCAACCTGTAATCAATCTAAAAGCAGGGGAGATGTATCTTCTAGTAATGGAGTCTGAGGATGTAACTCATTCTCCTTGGTTCTTAGAATTAAGTACGAAAGAAGATGTCCAACCAAATCAGAAAACTACAATGTGGCTTCCAATGACCGAAGCCGGAGACTCAATGATACTATGTGCTGAATATTGCGGAGATGCACATTCAGTTATGGCAGCCGTTGTTTCGGTTCATGAATGAGAAAAGGGGGGTATAAAATGAATAAAGAAAAGATTGTCTCAAGGAGTTTAGCAATATTTGTTGTACTTCTATTAGGCATGGTTGCAATGCCATCTGCTACATCTTTACCAACTGGTGTTGCAGGTGTGAAAGATTCAGGGTGTAACTGTCACGGTGCTGTGGTAAGTGACTCTGTGGTTCCAACATTAGAAGGGTTACCTGAAACATATAACTATTCAGAAGTTTATACATTAACGGTTGGTTTCACAGGTGGACCAGCAGATTCTTCAAATATTAATCAAGGTGGATTCAATCTATGGGTTAGTGACGGAGAAATAACTCCAGGTGATGCTTCAGTTCAATCATGGAATCCGAATGAAGTATCGCATACAGATGCTGGAAACGACCAGATAAGTTGGACAGTGGAATGGACTGCTCCATCTAATGACAGAAATGTTGAGTTTGTTCTTCATACCAATTCAGTTAATGGAAACGCTGGAAGTGCAGAAGGTGGTTCAAGTGGTGATGAGTGGAATAGAATTAGTGTACAAATCTCATCCCCTACAGTTATACTAGAACAAGCAAATCCATATACTGTTCTAACTACTTTAATTGTGGTTAGCTTTGTACTACTATTACTTGTGTTAACTTTCATATTCTATCAGAACAATCCTGAATCTTTTGATTGGGAAAATTTTGCGCCATGGGTTGCAGGTTGGTTGACCACAACCGACCACAAAAGAATTGGAACTCTATACTTCATCGCAGGTTTATTCTTCCTTGGAATTGGAGGAATAATGGCTCTTCTAATAAGAATACAATTAATGGTTCCAGGTAATGATTTCTTAACTCAAGATCAGTATAACCAATTCTTCACCCTTCATGGAACAACAATGATTTTCTTAGCAGCAATGCCTTTGATTAATGGTTTTGCTAATTGGATGGTTCCACTACAAATAGGTGCACCTGATTTAGCTCTTCCGAGAATTAATGCTATGTCATTTTGGTTACAACCAGTTGCAGCCATACTAATCTTTACAGGAGTATTCTCAGGGACTGGAGCAGATACTGGTTGGACTGGGTATGCCCCCTATATTGTGAGTGAGACAGCACACGTAGGAACGACTATGTGGGTCGCAGGACAAATACTACTAGTTGCATCATCCACCTTGACAGGAATAAATTTCTTGACAACTATTGCAGTCATGAGAGCACCTGGAATGGGTTGGATGCAAATGCCTCTGTTCACGTGGTCAATTCTTGTAGCTAACCTAATGCTATTCCTTTCAATACCTGCATTTGGAGTTGGTCTGATACAAGTATATCTTGACAGAGTGATTGGTACCGCTTTCTATGATGCTGCATCAGGTGGTGATCCATTGCTTTGGAGTCACTTATTCTGGTACTTTGGACATCCGGAAGTATATGTTGTGATTGTGCCGGCTTTCGGAGTGATATCAGAAGTAATCGCAACAAGTGCAAGACGATCAGTGTTCGGTTATCGATCAATGGTTTATGCAATGGCAGGTATAGGAATTGTATCATTCATTGTTTATGGGCACCACATGTTTACATCAGGTATGGATCCAACACTAAGATTCGTAACAATGCTGACTACAATGCTTGTTGCGGTTCCGACGGGAATTAAAATATTCAATTGGTTAATGACAATGAACGGTGGTTCATTAGTTTACAGAACACATACATTATGGGCACTAGGATTCTTAGTCACATTCACATTGGGTGGGATCTCTGGTATGTTCTTCCCTTCAATGGCTATGGATTTACACTTCCATGAATCATACTTCGTAGTAGCTCACTTCCATTATGTGCTTGTAGGAGGAACTGTGTTTGGATTCTTCTCTGCAATATATTATTGGTTCCCGAAGATGTCAGGAAGAATGCTAAATGAAAAACTAGGAGTCTTACATTTCCTGACTGCCTTTATCACATACAATGGCTTGTTTTGGCCAATGCATAGATTAGGAGTATGGGGGATGGCTAGAAGACACCATACTTACTTTATCTCTGTAGATGAGGTTAGAGGAACTAATGGCGAGGTTATCACGGAAGCAGTAATTGGAGCATTACCACCAGAAGCTGCAGGATGGAATATGTTCATCACCGTTTGTGCCTTCCTATTCTTCTTCTCAAATTTACTTCTTGTAGCTAATATGATTATCACACTAGTAAGAGGAGAGAAGGCTCCTCCAGATCCATGGGGTGGATGGTCTTTCGAATGGATGACTGAATCGCCACCTCCAACACCATCGTTTGGTAGATTTGAAAATGGCGAATGGCATGATATACCGATTCTAAAAGATACGAATGAACATATAGCTAACGAACCGGGCAGATTTGCACAATGGTTCAATCGACTAATGGTTGCTGATAATGAGGAGGTGGAACATTGAGCGAACATGACCATGATGACCACCATCATCCAAGTGCATGGGGACCACATGATTGGAGTCACGGCGCTCCGCATAACTCATGGTCACCACTGATAATGAGCATAGGATTTGGAATATTTTTGTTCATGCTTGCTAACGCATTCACCAATGGTGTTTTCGATGGTAGCTACATACCTCTAGTCTTTGTTGGACTTCTAGTAGTGTTATTCGGCCTAATTGTCTGGTGGAGACAAGATATGTCCTTTGACGGAACTTATGAACCAATGGCAACAGGCGCACCATTCAAGAATATACAGATTCGTAAAGTCTCTATTTGGGTATTCTTAATGTCGGAAATGATGGTTTTCACATCTCTATTTAGCACATACATACGATATAGAACAGGTATTGAGAACTGTCAGACTATTTTCGAAAGAGGAGATTGGATAGAACAAGGATATACCTTAGAAGCTGGACATTCAGTAATTTGCTTTGAGCCAGCAAGTCATCTAATTGCAAGTTCTATGTGGCACATAGCACCCGGAGCAATCAATACATTCGCTCTAATTATCTCTTCATTTACAATTGTCCAAGCATTGAGATATGCAAGTAAGCCTGTAGGGGAAATAGATGAGAATGTGAGGAGGAAAAAGGTTACAAGATATCTTGCTAGTACTTGGGCTCTAGCTATACTCTTCTTAACTCTAAAACTAATTGAGTGGTTTATCGGTTTCTATGTTCCTGAGATAGAATTCCTAGGAGTTCATGAACATCATATCCACTCTCTGTATTCTGAGGGTTATCTAATTAATGCAGATCACTATCATCATCACGATTGGGTAGACGAAGCTACAGGAGCAACTATGCTTGCTGATATTAGAGTTAGCGCATCTACATTCTATGTGACAACAGGAACACACGGAGTTCACGTCTTTGGAGGAATTGTAGGATTGACCTATATGACATTCAAGGCATGGACTGGTGGTTACACTCCAAAGAATGCGGTATCGATAGAGTACTTTGGTCTTTACTGGCACTTTGTTGACTTAGTATGGGTATTAGTATTCCCATTCTTCTATCTATATTGAGGTGAAAAAAAATGGCACATTATACAATAATGGGAAAAGACCCTTACTGGATGAATTTCTTTGGACTAATGATTCTAACTTTAATTGAGGTTCTTGCAGTAGGATTTGACTTATCCCCTGAAAATACTGGATTAGATTATACTGAAAAGAAATTAACTTTGATGATTCTAGTGGGTATTGGTTTGCCTAAGTTCATAATGATAGCAGCGATTTTCATGCATTTGTGGGGTGATGATGACTCAAAAATTCTGACTCTAACTGCACTTTTCCCTGCATTTTTCATCATAGTTATGGTACTATTCATCGGATTAACTCATCCAGAAGCCAGCACTGGATTACCAGAATGGTGTAGACCTGGATTTTACAATTGATGATTGTAAAGTTCATTTCTAATGAGTGATTCGATAGAACAAGGCCGAGATCGCATAGCCCGGTATTGCGGTGGATTTGAAATCCACTGTCCATTGGACGCGGGGGTTCAAATCCCTCTCTCGGCGCCACTATTCATTTGGTATTGAGGCCGCGCCTCGCACTGTCAGTTGGTCATCGTAATACTGCATGGTGACTGGAGTAGTAACCACGGCCTCTCCATCGACACCAATGATTAGAGGGGAGTCGATAGAGGTTGAAAATTCGAACTTCTTGGCACTTTGCATGGTGATACCCCACTTTCCAATATGATTTCCCTTCTTGACGGGACCCATCAACATCAGCATCTGAGGTTTCGACATACCCCATGCCATGACTAACGAGCAGTGACCCTGTGTGGGCTTGGCACCGGGAGCTACTTTGTAGCCACCACCAAAGGTCTGGCACTGACTCATGCAAAATAGACCTGAGAGATCGGCTTCGATTGGCTCACCATCGTCAATCCTGAATTGTCCTCTCTGCTTCTTCCAAGAAATTATTGCTTTGATGCCCAGGAGGTCGTACTTCCTAGCTCCTCTGATTCTCTTAAATTGGCCCTCATCCTTCATCCGATTGATTACTGAAGTGACTCCTCCGTCACACTCAAGAAAGCTCCAACGGACTAGGTTACCTGGAATCTCAGGTTCGCCATTACATGCGCGAGGAATCGGGGCAGCCTTGGAAGGGTGATCGGGTGCTGGTGGTCCCTCTATCCTTAGTGAACCAACCCTGCGATCTGTTCCACTGGCTAGAATATCGACAGCCCCTTGAAGACCAGGGAACTTGTTGCCTTTTGGAACAGGGATGCCATGCGCCCTGGCGTAGTCGTTACCAGTTCCGATGGGAAGAATGCCCATGGCCTTACTCGAACCACGCAGGCCTGATGCCACCTCGTGGACGGTTCCATCTCCTCCTACGGCAACTACCAGTTCGTGATCTCCGTCGACAAGTCCTTCAGCGATGTCCATCGCATGTCCGGGAGCCTTGGTTTGGTGCAGGTCAACATCGAATCCAGAGTTGACAAGAGCCTGTTCAAAATCGTTCCACTGCTTGAGAGATAAACCGTCTCGAGCCTTGGGATTCAGTATACATGCAATACGTGTCATGGTTGTATCAGTAAGGATGCAAGACTTGAATGCTCCCAAAGCGAGGAATCATGAGGAATGGGTGTTTCGAACGTCCTGAGGGAAGTAGATGGAACACGAAGATTTCATGCACCGAGCTATTGAATTAGCTGAAAAAGGTAGGTATGCTGTACTACCAAATCCCTTAGTTGGTTGCGTATTAGTCCGTGATGGAGAAATAATTGCTGAGGGTTGGCATGATCATTTGGGAGGACTGCATGCAGAACAAATGGCCATCGCAGATGCAGAATCAAGAGGTGTGGAAACTCAGGACTCGATCGCATATGTTACACTAGAACCTTGTAATCACTTTGGAAGAACCCCCCCTTGTAGTGAAGCTTTGATGTGGGCAGGTGTGAAAAAAGTCGTTATCGGAGTCACAGATCCAAATCCTACAGTAAGAGGAGGTGGGGTTGAAGCTCTATCAAAAGAAGGGATTGAAGTTGAAATTGGTATACTTGAGAATGAATGTCATAATCAAATGTCATCATTTATGCATTGGTGCGAGCATAGGAGACCACAAGTCCTGCTAAAAGCGGCTACAGATAATAATGGAAGAATAGATGGAGATCCAGAGATGCCCGCTGTGAGATTCTCATCAAAAGAATCATTAGAAATAGTACATGAAATGAGAAGAGACTCAATGGCAATAATTGTTGGAGTAAATACAGTAATCAGAGATAATCCTAAATTAACTGTAAGAGAAGGAAAAAGTTCTGCTACCGATATTACACCAAAAAGAATTGTAATTGATCCAAATAATAGAATTCCTAATGACTGTTATGTAATGACAACTCCTGATGCTGAAACATATCTAATTAATACAAAGAAATATGATTCAACTAATGATGAGAGACATGTCAATAGAATTGTTTTGCCTTCTGAAGATGGAGAAATAGATGTTAAGAAGATACTAGATTGCTTGGGTGATTTAGAAGTTCAAACTCTATTACTAGAAGGAGGATTAGAAACTTGGAAACGTTTCTTAAAAGAAAAATTAGTAGATTCAGCCCACCTTTGTGTATCAAAAATAGAACTTGATGCAAAAAATGAACAATACTTCTACAAAAGTCATCTTGAAGAAGCCGGATTGGTTTTGAAAGAGGAAATAAAATTAGGTGAAGATATAATCACTAAATGGAAGAGGAAAAATTGAGGAACTCACAAATTACTCCAATTTAGAGTCAATATGGTGGGCCGTCCAGGATTCGAACCCGGGGCAAGGCGTCCGAAGCGCCCCATTTTATCCACTAAACTAACAGCCCATGTTATTAGACGTGCAAGGGTAATCTGATTTCAATGCAACGGATGGCAAACAACAACCATCCGTGCTAAACTCTTGTGAACTTTGACGGGTGTGCGTAGGTGAACTTGCCACCCTCTTTCATTAATTTCTCTCTCAATCTCACTCCATGGACGACCCATCACAATATAATCCGCATCTGGGTCATTCTCAAGTGACTCGGAGCCAGCGGGCAACATAGTAGATATCACTGATTTAGAATCGATCTTTAGTGCCTGTTCAAGTGCAGAAAGGAATAATTCCAGACCATCATCTGACTTCCAAGCATTTCTTCCATAAGGTGGATCAAAGACAAATATACAATTCTCCTTTTCTCCCCATAAACCTGCAATATTCTTGACACTACATTTCTCAACTTTGATTATACTGTCATCACTATCATTGGCCCAAGACAAATTTTTCTTGATGCCATAAACCATTGTAGGATCTAAATCGCTAGCAAATATTTCCATTCCTTGTAGTAAGGCTTCTATCGCTATACCACCAGTTCCACAAAACGGATCAATGAAATTTTCTGGAGAAATTCCTTTTCTATGTGCGAGTGAAATTAATAATTTGGCTAACCTTGGTTCAAGAGAAATTGGTTTGAAAAATGGTCTTTCCATTGGTTGGCGGCCAAGATAATTTGTTTTGTCCCACTTATTTTCTCTAATCCCCCAAATAATACAAGGATCGAAATCGAAGAAATCTCTGTGTACTTCGCCTTCAACTTCTCCTGCAAGAATAATGACTATTTCATGTTCGGGATTATGGAGATTGACTGGATTTATCTCCGAAAATAATCGTGCTCCTACATCTTTCTCTAGATCTCTACGAGATATACTTTCTACACCCGAACCAAGTTTTTTACTTCTGACTGCAAAACTTCCAGAAGGTAAATTTTCCTTACACCAATTTGATATCTCATTAGATATTAAGTCAAAATCAGAATCATAAGAATATCCGCCAAAGTGTATTAAGTCGTCAACTAAAGCTGCTCTAGAGACTCTTGAAAGAAAATTGTCATCTATAGGTTCATCAAGTAAAACTATTCTTGGATGTAAAGGATTCAGGTTACCAAATAATGCATCAATTTCTGAACGAAATAAAGGAGGATGCCAGCCGCTACCAAGAAGAAGACTTTGTGACATTACAACACCTACGTTTCACCCGTGTACGACTTCAACCCTAAATGCCTCGACGTCGGCCATAGCATGAAGTTGAGGGAGGCGAAGTACCATGGGATGTAATCTGAGAGACCTAGCACCTTCTCAGCCCATCGATTTCAGTGAATTGAAAGGAGAGAAAGTAGCTATAGATGTATTTCTAAATGCATACCAGTTCATTACCAGTCTTACAGGCCAAGATGGAAAACCACTTTCGTATAATGGGAAACCAGTGGCACATCTAATGGGATTTCTAGATAGAGCCACAATAATGATTGAAGAAGGGATTGATCCGGTTTTTATTTTTGATGGAAAGCCACATGAAATGAAAATGGAAACATTAGGAGTAAGAAAAGAAAGGAAAATTAGTGCTGTAGCAAAATGGGAAGCAGCAATAGATTCAGGAGATATGACCGCTGCTAAAAAATTAGGACCGCAAACAGCAGAATATACCAGAGATATGGTTGCAGAGACAAAAGAATTGTTTGATTGTCTAGGAGTTAGTTGGATAGAAGCTCCCATGGAAGCAGAAGGGGCAGCCGCAGTACGTTGTAGAAATAAGGAAGTTTTTGCAGTCGCAAGTCAAGACTGGGATACTCTACTTTACGGAGCTCCGGTAATGATTAGAAATCTAACATCCCATGGGACAAGAAAATTTGGGAGAGTGCTACAAGCTGAAAAGATTGTTCTAAAAGATATGCTGGAAATGCACCAGATAACGTATGAACAATTGGTTGATCTAGGTATAATGATAGGCACAGATTTTCATGAAGGAATCAAAGGAATTGGTCCTAAGACCGGTTTGAAATTAATTAAAGCACATGGAACAATGGAAGAGATTTCTATTGTCAAGGAATTCGAATTACCTGAGAATCTTGAGGAAATAAGACAGATTTTTAGAAATCATCCTGTACATCCTACTCCATTGCCTAATTCATCGAAATCAATAGAAGAAAATCTCAGTGCTTTTGCTAAATCAAGAGGTTTTAGTGAAAAGAGAATTAACAGAGCAATAACTAGACTAGCGAATTCTAATAGATTAAAGTCAGATAGTCAGCCTACTTTATTTGATTTTTGAAAAAGGGTTGCGACTCACCCTAGGACTTGTAGCCCTAGGGGAGTCTGTCGCTGCATGACATTTACAATGTTGCAGGCTAGCAAAACAATCTAGTTTTCTCTAATTTTTCAATCAGAGAACGCCGCCGTTTTCGTCAGTATCAGGGATACCGTCTCCATCGTCGTCATCATCCAGATAATCGTCCAATCCATCATTGTCATGGTCGAATTGGCCAGTATTACTCCAGCCATCATTCTGCTCAAACCAGTCGGAAAGACCATCATTGTCATCATCTAAATCCAAGTAATCTTGGATTCCATCATTGTCATGATCGTATCTCCAAACGCCGGTAACTCCATCGTTTTCGTCAACATCAAGGATGTTATCATTATCATCGTCAGTGTCTACACCGTCATTTAGTCCATCATTGTCGTGATCGCGTGAGTAGTCCTCACCGTTCGGTCCAATGTCGTTCCAATTGTCAATGCCGTCATTGTCAATATCAAAATCTACGTTATCGCTAACACCGTCGTTGTCATGATCATAAATGTCTGTATTTGGGTTGCCGTCATTAACTTCCTCTTGGTCGTCAATTCCGTCTCCATCATCGTCATTATCATCTGCATCGTCGATACCATCGTTATCGTGATCCTCAGGGTTGGCATCCTGATTATCAGGAATACCATCGTTGTCATCGTCGAAGTCTAGGTCATCAGGGATGCCGTCTCCGTCGTTGTCGTTCTCACCGTTCTGGTTTTGGTTCTCGAGTTGTTGGTTTTGCTGCTGATCGGATTGTTGACCCTGTTGTCCTTGATTGGAGTCTTGGGTCTGACCTTGCTGTTGTTGGTTCTGGCCGTTCTGGTTATTTCCATTCTGACTATCGCCAGTCTGCTCACCTTGCTGACCTGATTGTTCACCACCTTGTTGCTGTTGGCCTTGTCCATTATCTTGCTGCTGACCTTGCGATCCTTCCTGACCATCTTGGCCTTGCTGGCCATCCTGTCCGGATTGTGATCCTTGGTCTTGACCTTGGCCTTGTTGACCATCTTGGCCTTGACCTTGTCCTTGACCTTGACCTTGGTTTCCTTGACCTTGACCTTGTCCTTGACCTTGACCTTGACCTTGGCCTTGACCTTGGCCTTGACCTTGACCTTGACCTTGTCCTTGACCTTGACCTTG
>Ga0066836_10000562_pt1 | contig 18055 bp, 23 predicted proteins | sample ETNtaG_18_FD_71568 | JGI IMG/M metagenome (GOLD analysis project Ga0066836, IMG submission 71568) | Marine microbial and viral communities from oxygen minimum zone, Eastern Pacific Ocean - ETNP201302SV91 | ecosystem: Environmental > Aquatic > Marine > Oceanic | place: Pacific Ocean: Eastern... | reverse complement strand
TTGCTAGTTTGTTTTTTGTCATAAATTATTATAATTAATATGATCTTTTTTATTAACTTTGAAGTAAAAAATGGATTTAAAAAAATATATACGTTCAATTCAAGATTATCCTAAAAAAGGTATTTTATTTAGAGATATAACAACTTTAATCAAAGATAAAAATGCATTCAAAAATTGCATAGATCAAATGTCTGAAATATTACAGAAACTTAATTATGATAAAATAGCAGCAATTGAATCAAGAGGATTTATTTTTGCTTCTCCTCTTTCATATAATTTAACTAAATCTTACATCCTTTTAAGAAAAAAAAATAAACTGCCGGCCGAAAGATATTCGGTCGACTTTGAGCTTGAGTATGGAAAAGCTACTTTAGAAATCCATAAAGATTCTATTAATCCAAAAGAAAAAGTAATTATAATTGACGATTTAATTGCAACAGGAGGAACTGCAGAAGCTGCTGCTAAACTTGTAGAAAAATCTGGCGGTGAAGTTGCTGGATTTATTTTTGCGATAAACTTATTTGATTTAGGTGGAAAAGAATTATTAGAAAAAAAAGGTTATAAAATTTTTAGTATAATGGATTTTCCAGGACATTAATCTTGCAAATTTGGTCTATACCAAGACGATTTTCCAATTAACGCATTAAAAAAACCTGATGCTCTATTGTAATATATTTTTTTTTTTATTTTATTATTTATCAAAAGATAGAAAATAAATTTTAAAACTGCAGAAAAATAATTTGGCAAACATACTATTATAGCCTTCAAAAAACCAAAATGTTTTTTATTATAATAAAATTTTGACCAAATCCAATGCCAGTTTCTAGAAAATTCAACTTCATCAGCAAACTTAACATTCACTGCTTTAGCGGCTAAATGATTTATTTTTGCATTAGGTGCGACAAAAATTGATCCATCATTACCTCTAACTCTTTTACATAAATCATTATTTTCTAAATACATAAAAAATTTTTCATCAAAATAAATTTCATCTTTAAATTTTTTTTTATTTAATAACATTGCAAAACCATCCACCCATTGGACTTCGAATGGGAATTTGTTGTTTATATTATTCAAAATTCCATAATTGATATATTTTGTTTCTAATGGTGCTATTATTGAAAAATCAGATAATTTTTGTGATGCTAAAAAAAGTTCATCTAATGTGTTCTTTTCTAATAAAACATCAGGATTTAATATTAATATAAATTCAGTTTTGGCTGCTCTTATACCTATATTGTTACCAGCCCCCATACCTAAATTTGATTCTGTAAGTATGCATTTTAAATTTTGATATTTGGATTCTAATTTATTTTTAAATTTTTGATTATTTGAATTTTCAACAACTATTATAGATATGTTTTTATCTATAGATTCAAGACATTGATCAATGATATTTTCACTTTTTAAAGTTACTATTACTATTGTTAAATTTTGCCTAGATATTGACATAGTATAATGAATACTGACGATTTAGATTTCAAGTATACTAATAGTTTCTACTAATGTAAAAAAAAATATGAAGAAAGTAATAGTAACTGGTGGAGCGGGTTTTATAGGAAGCAATTTAGTTAAATATTTGCTTAAAAAAAAATATTTTGTAATCAATATTGATAAACTAAGCTACTCTGCCAATCCTTATAATATCAAAAATTTAAAAAAAAATAGAAACTACATTTTCTTTAAACTGGACCTCAATAATAAAAATAAAATTACAAAAATACTTAAAAAATATAAACCCGAGGGTATTTTTAATTTAGCTGCGGAAACTCATGTTGATAGGTCAATCGATAAACCAAAAAATTTTATTACTAGCAATATTTTAGGAACTTATAGTTTGCTAGAGGCTGTATTAAATTATAATAAAAAAATTAAAATAGTGCATGTTTCTACTGATGAAGTGTATGGAGATTTAGTTAGTGGAAGATCTAATGAAAATTATCCTTATAATCCTAGTTCACCTTATTCCTCTACAAAAGCTAGCGCTGACCATATTGTTAAATCTTATATAAGAACCTATAAAATCAATGCCGTCATCTCCAACTGTTGTAATAATTATGGACCCAATCAATTTCCAGAAAAATTAATTCCTAAATTAATATTTAATATTTTAAAAAATAAACCTTTGCCTATATATGGAAATGGAAAAAATTCTAGGGAATGGATGCATGTACAAGATCATTGTGAAGCTTTGCTTTTAATATATTTAAGAGGAAAAACTGGAGAAAATTATAATATTGGCTCTGGTAAAAATCTTACAAATAAAGATATTGCCAATAAATTAATTAATATAGGAAGGGGTAAATCTTTAAACTTAAGCAAAAAAGTAAAAATTAAATTTGTAAAAGACAGACCTGGCCATGATTTTAGATATGCTTTGAATAGTAAAAAAATACTAAACGAATTAAATTGGAAAGCCAGAATATCATTAGAGGTTGGCTTAACAAAAACCTTTGATTGGTACCTGGAGAATAAGTCTTTTTTTAATAGCGTTTCAAAAAAACTTTATATAAATAGAATGGGGTTAAAAAAATGATAAAAAAAGGAATTATTTTAGCAGGTGGAATTGGCACTAGAATGAGCCCTCTTACCAAAGCAGTTAATAAACATTTATTACCAATTTACGACAAACCTGTATTTTTTTACCCGCTATCAGTTTTAATGCTTTCAGGCATTAAAGATATTTTAATAGTTGTCAACAAAGGTCAATTAAATCAATTTAAAAAAATTCTTCCTAATGGAAATAATTTAGGAATTAAGATTGCATATGCAGAACAAAAAAACCCTAAAGGATTACCAGATGCCTTTTTAATTGGAGAAAAATTTATTGGTAATGATAATGTTGCTTTGATTTTGGGTGATAATTTCTTTTATGCTCAAAGTTTAACAAAAAAATTAAAAGAGTGTGCAAAACTCAAAAAAGGAGCTACCGTTATATTGCACCCTGTAGCAAATCCTTCTTCCTATGGTGTAGCTAGCATTGATAAAAAAAATAAAATAAAAAAAATTATTGAAAAGCCAAAAAAGAATTTTTCTAATCTTGCCGTTACTGGACTTTATTTTTTTGATAACAAAGTTATTAAATTTACGAAAAAATTAAAACCATCTAAAAGAAATGAGCTAGAAATAGTTGATTTGTTAAATCAGTATAAAAAAAATAATAAATTAACTGCTCAATTCCTAGGTCGCGGTGGAGCATGGTTAGATACAGGATCAATTAATGACTTTTATGATGCGTCTGCTTTTGTGTCAGCTCTAGAAAATAGACAAGGTCTTAAAATTGCCTGTCTAGAAGAAATAGCATTAAACAATAAATGGATAAGTAAAGAAAACATAGAAAGTGCTATAAAATTTTACGGTAAATGTAGCTATTCACAATACTTGTTAACATTAATAAAACAAAATCGTTAAAATAAATGGCCTTACAAAATAAAATTGTAGTAACGGGTGGAACTGGAAGATTCGCTAAAAGTTTAAAAAAAATTAAAAGTAAATTTAATTTTATTTATCCAAATAAAAAAAAACTTAATATTACTGAGTTAAAATCAGTTTATAATTTTTTAAAAAAAACAAGACCTAAATCAGTCCTTCATTTAGCTGGATTATCGAGGCCAATGAATATACATGAAAAAAAAATTTCCGAGAGTATAAAATTAAATATCATTGGCACTTCAAATCTTGTTATAGCCTGCTCAAAATTAAAAATAAAATTAATATATTTTTCAACAAGCTATGTTTATCCCGGTAACAAAGGAAACTATACAGAGAAAGACGCCCTGTTACCTTGGAACAATTATGGTTGGTCTAAATTAGGTGGTGAAAGTGCAGTTCAAATGTACAATAATTCTCTAATATTAAGAGTTTGCATGACAGAAAAACCTTTTGTTCATAAAAAAGCTTTTGCAGATGTAAAGCTTAATTTTATATTTCATGAAGATTTAGCGAAATTGCTAATTAAAATAATAAAAAAAAAAGGAATACTTAATTTGGGAGGTCCTACTAAAACAGTTTATGATTTTGCAAAGAAATATAACCCTGAAGTAAAAAAAATATATAATAAAAATAGTTTTCCAAAAAAACCTTTTATGAATTTAAATAAATTAAAAAAAATAACTTAATGAAAATAATAAACACAAAATTTAATGGCTTGAAAATAATCCAACATAAAAAACATGGTGATAGCAGAGGCAATCTAAGAGAAACATTCATTAAAAAAATAATTAAATGGGATGAATTAATATTTGATTACGCGACAACTTCAAAAAAAAATGTTTTGAGAGGGTTTCATTTTCAATCAAAATTTAAACAAGCTAAATATGTGAGTGTGCTTAGAGGGAAAATTTTAGATTATGTTATTGATCTAAGAAGAAAATCTAAAACATTTGGTAAAAGTTTTAAAATTGAATTGTCAGATAAAAATTGTAAATCATTATATATACCAAATGGATTTGCACATGCTTATTATAGTTACTCTAAGCTAAATATAATATATTATAAACTTTCTAATTATTATCATCCTGAATATGAAAATGGGATTTTTTGGAATGATAAATTCTTAAAAATAAAGTGGCCTGTTAAAAAACCTATCGTTTCTATAAAAGACAGAAAATTAAAAACTTTTTTAGAATTTAAAAGAAAATTTAAAGGCCTTTAATCTATTTTGCCACTAATATCATAAAAAACTATCGGCATATTTTTAAATTTTGTATTTTTTTGAAACCAATATGACATAAATCTTTCTGCTAAGAAGCCATACAGTCTTGTTAATCCATACCCTGCCAATTTTTCAAAACCAAATTCTTTTTCACATCTTTTCAACCAAGGAAAAAGTATGGAGTAATAATCAGATAATATCTGCTTTGATTTGCAAATAAACATATTATGAGGATTGAATGAAACTTTTTGATTTACAAAATTATTAAAATCATTTCTATTATTATTATCGAGAAGCTCTATAGCTTTATCTAAATTTTTACGGCCATGCATTAAATCAAAATGAAATTTGATATTTCTTTTTTTTTCATTAAATAAATATGAAGGTTTATTAATAATTAATTTAAATCCACCTTTTAAAAATTTCATGATCTTTAATTGATTAATGAAATATTCGTCCCCTAAAATTGAATCGTAATTCTCATATGATTTTGGAATTTTATTTAAAATTAATGGTCTTAATTGATCTAAAGAATTTGGCAAAAGATTATGATTTTCTGTACTCCAAAATTTTCTATATTGACAAAATCCTATCCAGCCATCCCCTATTTTATCTAGATAGTTTTTCCAAAGCCAATAATGAAATGTATATTCACCATAATATTTATTCTTTTCTGAAATATTATCTCCTGTATTATCTCTGATCCAATCCTTTGAAAATTCACCTTCGCCAAGTCCAACTGGTATATAGTTTATTTCTTTAATAAACTTTAAATGATTTTCTTTCATCGACATGCAGAACATATTTAAATTTTTCATTTATCTATATTTTTATAATATTTAATTATCAGGATAATATGTGATCAATTTCTGAAACTTCTATTAAATTCATGAATTTTTGATGTTTATGATAATAGTCGCTAAATTTTAGCTTTTCAAAATTATTAATGTTCAACTTAAGTAAATTTCTATTTGGTCTTTTAAAAATTATTCCTAATCCATGATCAGCCTTACATGTATAAGTGTCAACGTCAGTATAGGTTCTTGCTTCTACAATTGCCTTCCAAACATCTCCATTCCAATGTCCATAAATTCTAGGAACTATTTGATTCCAAATTTTTAAAGGTAAACAATCATGTAAAATGATTGTCCCATCAGATTTTAAAAATTTAATAGAATTTGAAATATCTTTACGCACTTGATCAAAAATGTGTAATCCATCAATAAATATACAATCAAAAAAATCTTTATTATCTTTAAAAAAATCTGTACTTGTCATTCTTAAAGTGCCGCCGCTTATCGGGTCTACTCCAATTTTATTATCAATTTTAATTTTTGAAAAGTTTAAGTTCTTATCACAACCAATTTCAAGATAAGATTTATAATTTTTTGTATCTATTATTTTCTGAATTATTTCAAATCTCGTTGGGTAATTAGACCAGTTATATTTAAATCTTCTGTAAAATTTTTCACCATAAAAATAATAGAGAAATCTTTGTAGCATATAAATTTTATTTTTTGACATAGTATTAAATGTTATTAATTATTATTTCTTTAAATATCATATATTTTTTTTTCTAATAGACTTAAAGGTATTTTTATGTGTCCTAATTGTTTAGCATAATTATGTGATAAAGATTCAGATACGATTGAATCGAACCGGAGACTGTTTATTTTTGCTAAATTTTCTATTACTTTTCCGGTTTCATTCATTCTAAACTCTATAACCTTCGTATTTTCTTTACAAAATGATAAATTTGCAAAACCAGCACCGTGCAAACCAATAACAAACTCCGCATTATTAAAATAATGTACCTGCTTGGCAAAACTTAATTCTTCGAGTCTAACTAAGGTAAAACCATTTTTTAATAAAAAGTTTTTTACTTCTTCCTCATTAGTTATCGAACGAAATTTTGCACTATTAGATTTTGAATCACTTCTATCAATATAAATTTTTTTTGGAGAGCTGTCCTGCGTTGATTTTTTATTAAATAAAAATGTTTTTTTGAGCCATTTCGAAATCCATTCCGGGATTTTTTGTGCATCTTTATGTGAATCGTTGGTTAAAATATAAGGATGATTGGTTACTATTAGTTGTTTTGTTTTTATATGTCTAAATTTTTTACTTGATAAAAGTTTGTGACTTGGAATATTTAATATTTCTAAACTTTCCTTTTGAAATTTATTTTCTAGATTTGGAAAAAGGAAAAAATCAATTTCATCTAATTTTTTTACTTTTTTGCAAAGCTCCAATCTTGGCAAAACATCATATAGCCAATGCCAATAATTGTTATTTCCTCCCCCTCCTGTTAACAAGGATAAAACTGAACCGTTTAAATTTCTTAATTTTCTTGGAGTTCCTTTTTCGAGAACTGAATTTTTTTCAATTTTCGAATTATTGTTATCTCTTAATTGAAAAGATGGACCTTTAATAATTTTATTTTCAAGTATTGCTGCGGTGTCATGAATTCTATCCGTGTAAAGCCTGCCACTATTAATTTTATAAATTTTATAATTTAAATCTTTATTAAAATAAATTGTTTCGACTTTAATTCTTTCATCGCTATTACTTTCAATCGAAGTTTCTATTTTTCCATATATTTTTATGAAGAAAAAATAGGAAGCTATTTTAAATATTTTTTGTAAAAATTTTCTTATCACATTCATCAGCTTTTTTGGTAGCGGGGGGCGGAGTCGAACCGCCGACCCCAGGCTTATGAGTCCTGTGCTCTAACCAACTGAGCTACCCCGCCGTTGATACTTATTGATTTATAATACTTTTAGTTTTTTATACAACATTTAAAGTTAAATTTTACAAAATTACAAATAATCTGATTCCCATTCTCATGGCAACAAATAGCACTAGACAGGCGGTAAGCAATGCTAAAAGTCTTGTTGTGAAAATTTTCAAATTTAAAAAATTTCCAATTTGACCGCCAATTAAAACTGCAAATAATAAATACCAATAGTTTGATACCTCTTCCAAAACATTATTTTTTGTTAACTGGCCTATAATTCCAAAAATTGAATTAATTAAAATAAAAAGTGAAGCTGTAGTTACAATATGTTTGGGTCTGCCAGCTCTTATTAAAAATAAAATTGGACTTAAAAAAATACCACCTCCTATTCCCACGATTCCTGAAATAAATCCTAAAATGCCTCCAACTATAACTGAAAACTTAAGTGGAATTTTTCTATAACTTGACTCTTTATCATCGTAAGATTTGAAATTAATTAAAAGTAAAATGCTAGATATAGAAAGAACTAAAAATAATAATATTTCAAATAATTTTTTTTCTATAGATAAAGATCCTCCTATAAAAGCTAATGGTATGGAAGCAATTAAGTATGGAATTAAAAGTTTTAAATTTAAATTTCCACTCCTAACATAGTTAAAGCAGTTGCCTGAGACGACGATTACATTGCAAGCTAACGCTATTATAGGAAAAATTAAATATGGCACTTCCCAGATTAAAAGTATGGCTAAATAAGTAGATCCTCCACCAAAACCCACGCTGGAATAAAGAATTGCTGTGGCTAAAAATAATATTGCTAATAACATAATGGTTAATTATCCTAACAAAATTATTATGCAAGTAAATATAGCTTTATTAACTGTAACAGATACTCGAACAATTGAGAATGACAAATCTGGAGAAATTTTAGTAAAAAAAATTTCAGATCAAAAACATAATTTAATTGATAGAAAAATTGTTAAAGATGACAAGAAAGAAATAAAAAAAATTATTCTTGATTGGACAAAAAAAGACAAAATTGACGTAATCATTACTACTGGGGGAACTGGTTTGACTGGGAGAGATATCACTCCTGAAGTTTTGGAAGAAATTGCTGAAAAAAAAATACCAGGCTTTGGAGAACTTTTTAGACAGTTAAGTTACAAAACTATTGGAACTTCCACCTTACAATCTAGAGCGTGTGCCATTCTAAAAAATGGAAAATATATTTTTGCACTCCCGGGATCTTCTGGCGGAGTTACTGATGCTTGGGATATGATTTTAAAATACCAGTTAGATATAAATCACAAACCATGTAATTTTGTAGAACTTCTCCCAAGATTAAAAGAAAAATAAATTTATGAAATTAAATGCTGTAAGAGCAATGCTAATCACTTCTTTGATAATCATAATTTTGTATATAATGGGATTGTTTTTGCCAATAATTAAAAACACAAAAGAATCAAAATTTGAAAATTTTAATAATTTTGAATATATAGTTTAAAAATTATTTTTGATATTTTGTCTTCCACTCTTCATAAGGCATACCATAAACATGTCTTCTGGCATCTGAATCTTTGACTTCTATTCCTTTTTTTTGAGCTTCTTCGCGATACCATTTAGATAAGCAATTTCTGCAAAATCCAGCAAGATTCATTAGATCAAGATTTTGTACATCTTTTCTTTCTCGTAAATGTTGTATCAATCTATCAAAAGCGGCTGACTGTATTTCTTTTTTTGTACTGTCGTTCATAATATAATTTATTATATACTATTTTTTTTATTATGAAACTTTCTGGATCATATAAACTTAATCTTGAAAAAGAAAAGGCATGGAGAGCGCTTAATGATTCTAATATTCTAAAACAATGTATACCTGGATGCGAATCTTTTGACGTAAATCATGATAATGTTTTTAGCGTTACTGCTACTAATCAAATTGGGCCTATGAATGCTACATTTTCAGGAACTGTAAAATTATCAAACATTGTAGAAAATGAGAGTTACACCTTATCTGGTGAAGGGCAATCTTCAGTTGGATTCGCAAATGGTAGTGCAAATGTGAAACTTTCAGAAGAAAATAATGTTACAACTTTAACTTATGAAGTAGATGTAAAAGTTGGTGGTAAAATTGCTCAATTAGGTTCTAGATTGATTAATGGAGTAGCTAAAAAAATGTCTGATTATTTTTTTGGACGATTTGCTGATCTTGTTTCTCCTTTATCGAGGAATGAAAAAAAACAAGGGGTTGAGTTTAAAGAAAAAAGAGTTGAGGAACTTAAATCTAATTTTCTAAATAAGTATATTTATTCTTTAATATTAATTTTAATTCTACTCTTAGTTGCAATTTTTTACTTTGTTTCACGTTAAATTCCGGTTGATCTATCCTGTTTATTAAGCTCTAATAAATTAGTTACTCGGTGTTATTTTTGGGGGGATAATAATGGCAGTAATAAGTTTAAGTGTTAACGGAAAAAAAATTTCTAAAGAAGTTTCTGATAATACTCTTTTATCAGATTTTTTAAGAGACAAATTAACATTAACTGGAACTCATATAGGTTGTGACACATCTCAATGTGGTGCTTGTGTAGTACATTTAAATGGAAATTCTGTTAAAAGCTGTACCACTTTGGTTGCGGATTGCAATGGAAGTGAAATAGTTACTATTGAAGGCATTGCAAAAAATGGAAAAATGCATCCCGTGCAAGAAGCTTTTAAAAAAAATCATGGTTTGCAGTGTGGTTTTTGTACTCCAGGTATGGTTATGAGCGCTATAGATTTATTACAAAAAAATAAAAATCCTAATGAACAAGAAATAAGAGACTGGCTTGAAGGCAATATTTGCCGATGCACTGGTTATCAAGGAATTGTAGCAGCTGTAAAAGATGCTGCTTCAAAAATATAAGGAAAAAAAATGGCAAGTTTAATTGGATCAAAAGTAGAAAGAAAAGAAGATAAAAGATTTTTAACTGGCAAGGGTCAATATACTGCTGATATTAACTTAGTTAACCAAACTTATGCATATTTTGTCCGATCTCCACATGCTAGAGCAAAAATAACTAATATTGACATAACAAAAGCTTCTAAAGCTCCTGGTGTAGTAAAAATTTTAACAGGAGATGATATTGCGAGGGAAAAAATTGGTGGTTTAATAGCTGGATGGAAAATAGTAAGCCAGGACGGAAAAGATATGAAAGTACCAAATCACCCACCTTTGGCAAAAGATGTGGTTAATTACGTCGGGGATCACATTGCCATTGTAATTGCCGAAACCCTTGAGCAGGCAAAAAATGCATCTGAACTGGTTAACGTGAGTTATAAAATTAATAAAGCTATTGTCAATCCAAGAAAAGCAATGGAATCTGAAGTTATTCATGAGGGCATCGAGCAAAATTTATGTTTTGATTTTTTATTAGGAGATAAAGGAAAAACTAATGATGCTTTATCAAAATCGGATAAAGTGGTTAAACTTGATTTAATTAATAATAGATTAATACCAAATGCAATGGAGCCCAGAGCTTCAATTGGTGATTATAATCCATCTTCGGAACTGCTAACTTTGTACACAGCCAATCAAAATCCACACTTATCAAGATTAGTTTTGTCAGCATTCGGTGGAATTCACCCGGAACATAAATTTAGAGTTATAGCTCCAGATGTTGGCGGAGGATTTGGATCTAAAATTTATGCATACGCTGAAGATGCTGTAGTTGCTTGGGCTTCTAAAAAAGTTGAAAGACCTGTTAAATGGGTTGCTGAAAGAAGTGAATCTTTTTTATCAGACTGCCATGGAAGAGATCATATTACCCATGTTGAGTTAGGAATTAATAACGATGGTAAAATAACTGCTTTAAAAGTTGAAACGATAGCAAATATAGGGGCTTACGCTTCTCTTTTTGCAACAGTTACACCAACATATTTGTATGCCCCTTTAATTTTAGGTCTTTATGATATTCCTATTGCATCATGTAATGTTAAAGCTGTCTTTACAAACACAGCTCCGGTTGATGCCTACAGAGGTGCCGGACGACCAGAAGCGTCTTTCCTCATTGAAAGAATAGTTACAGAAGGAGCAAAGGAAATAGGAATGGACCAAGCTGAATTTAGAAAGAAAAACTTTATAAATAAATTTCCACATCAACAATGTTTAGTACACAATATAGATTCTGGTGATTATACTGCTCATTTAGATAAAGCCTTAGAAATTGGTGATTATAAAAATTTTGAGAACAGGAGAAGTCAGTCTGCGAAAAAAGGCAAACTAAGAGGAATAGGATTTTCAACTTACATAGAAGCTTGTGGAATAGCCCCATCTGCAGTTGTTATGTCAATAGGTTGTGGTGTCGGTCTTTGGGAATCTGCCGAAGTAAGATTTAATGCTACAGGAAATGTTTCTGTTTTTACAGGAGCTCATAGTCATGGACAAGGACATGAAACCACATTTGCTCAAATTGTTGGTGATAGATTAGGTGTACCAATCGAAAACATCGATGTTATTCATGGTGATACAGATAAAGGACCTTTTGGAATGGGTACGTATGGATCAAGATCTCTAGCTGTGGGTGGAAGTGCTATTGCAAAAGCGTGTGACAAAATTGTTGATAAAGGGAAAAAAGTAGCTGCACACATGTTAGAGGGAAAACCAGAAGATATTGAATTTAAGAATGGGGAATTTGTATTAAAAAATTCTAACAAAAAGAAAACTATAGGAGAAATTGCTTTTGCTTGTTACTTGCCAGGTCAGTTTGGTGAAGTTAAATCTCCTCTCCCTGCTGGAGTTGAGCCAGGATTAAAAGAAACTGCTTTTTATGATCCAATTAATTTTTCATTCCCTGCCGGCTCACATATTTGCGAAGTTGAAGTTGACCAAGAGACCGGTGAAACTAAAGTGTCTAAATACACAGCTGTAGATGATTTCGGAACAATTATTAATCCATTGATTGTTGAAGGTCAGGTGTATGGAGGTTTAGCTCAAGGAATTGGCCAAGCTCTATATGAAAATGGGCATTACGATGAATCTGGTCAATTAACTACTGCATCTTATATGGATTATACAATGCCAAGAGCTGACAACTTCCCAGAATTTAAACTTGATTTTACATCAACACCCGCAACTTCAAATCCACTAGGATCTAAAGGATGTGGTGAGGCTGGAGCTATTGCAGCTCCTCCAGCTGTAATGAACGCAGTAATTGACGCTGTTGGTTCAGATGTTTCAATGCCAGCAACTGCAGAAAAAGTTTGGAAGGTATTAAAAAAAAATGGTTTAAAGAAAGCAGCAGCTTAATTTATGAAAAGTTTCAATTTTAAATCAGCAACAAGCGCAAAAGATGCAGTTAAACTTGCTTCAGGTCGTGCAACATTTTTAGCTGGTGGAATGACTCTTTTACCTGCAATAAAGTTAAGACTTGCCGCTTATTCAGATCTTATTAATATAAAAAAAATTAAGAGTCTTTCAGGCATAAAAGTTTCTAGTAAATCAATAAGAATCGGAGCCATTACCACACATGCAGAAGTTGCTGCATCAAAAGAAGTAGGCAAATCTATACCATCACTTTCTGTGCTTGCTGAAGGTATAGGGGATCCTCAAGTTAGAAATAGAGGTACGATCGGAGGATCTATTGCAAACAATGATCCTGCTGCAGATTACCCTTCAGCTTGCTTAGCACTTAACGCAACAATACATACAAGCAAAAGAAAAATTCCAGCTGATAAGTTTTTTAAAGGCATTTTTGAAACAGATTTAAGAAAAGGTGAACTTATTGAAGCGGTTGAATTTGAAGTTCCTGAAAAGTCAGCTTATGCAAAATTTCCAAACCCCGCTTCAAGATATGCCATAGTAGGTGTTTATGTTGCTAAATTAAAAAAAGAAACTAGAGTAGCTGTAACTGGTGTAGAAAGTTGTGTTTTTAGATGTAAAAAACTTGAAGACGCTTTAACAAGTAATTTTTCACCTTCGGCGGTTGATAATGTAAGTATTTCGAGTAACGGATTCAATGCTGACATCCACGCTTCAGCTGAATATAGAGCTCACATAATCAAAGTAATGGCCAGAAAAGCAGTTTCTAGCTGCTAATTTTTAATTTAAACTATTTCAAATGAAAAATTCATTTGATGAAAAGATTTTAGAAGAAGCCCAAGATTGGTTGAATGCAAAACAAAAAGTAGTCTTGGCAACAGTTATACAAACATGGGGTTCGTCTCCGAGACAAGTTGGAAGTAGAATGATTGTTAATGAGAATGGAGATTTTTCTGGATCTGTTTCAGGTGGATGCGTTGAAACAGCTGTAGTTAGAGAATGTTTAGATCTAATTAAAAAAAAAAAACTATACAAAAAAATAGAATTTAAAGTATCAAATGAAAATGCATGGGAAATTGGTTTAGCATGCGGTGGTGAAATTGCAATATTTTTAGAACAAATAAATGATTAAAAATAAATTAAATTTTTTTTTCAAAAACCAAATCTGGCATTTGGGAGGTACTATTGTATTATTTTATGTAGGAGCTAAATTTGTTGACTTAGATAATAATACAAACTCGTTCATCGGAATAACTGCTTTGAATTGGTTTATAATTGCTATGTCTATTCCATTAATTCATCAAACTTATGTCTGGATATGCTGGAGATCAGAATTATGCTGGCAATCAATAACTAACACGATTGGCTTCCAAAGTTATTTAATACTTTTCTTTATTTTAATAGTATCAAGACTTTCAGCAATTGTATTATGTTTTCTCGATTATGGATCGTTATATAAACCAGGATGGTTTGCTTGGATTTTAGGATTAGTATTATTTGTTCCGGGAGTTTATACAATGTATTCAGTTAAAAAATATTTTGGTTTTTCGCGCGCTGCTGGAGCTGATCACTTTGATTTAAAATATAGAAATATGTCTTTTGAAAATAGGGGAATTTTTAGATTTTCTTCTAACGCTATGTATGTTTTTGCTATAGGCATTCCCTTTTCATTTGCTGTTGCCACAGGATCATTGTCTATGTTTGTAATTTCTATTTATACTTATTTATCTATTTGGCTACATTATTTCTGTACAGAAAAAGAAGATTTTAAAATTATCTACGGAAACAACTTATGAAAAAAGAATTACTAAAAAAAATTATAGAAAACAAAAAGAAAAAAATAGAATTTGCAATAATTACAAATCTCTATAATGGAGAGGGTTGTATTTTTGAAAAAGATAAACCTCTAGATAAAAATTTTAAAAAATACAAAGATGAAATCACTTCTCAATTTAATAAAAAAAAGAACGGTATAATAGAAAAAACAAACATCTTTGTTGAAAATTATATACGTCCAATTAAAGTAGTGATTGTTGGAGCTGTTCATATTGCTCAGTACCTAGTTAGTATTGCAAAAAATTTAAATTTTGAAATTTTAATCATTGATCCACGTGGATATTTCGCTTCAAAACAAAGATTTCCAAATATAAAAATAATAAATAAATGGCCAAAAGAAGCTTTTGCTGAAATTAAGACAGATCAAAATACCGCTCTAATAGCTTTAACACATGATCCTAAAATAGACGATCCTGCCCTACAACACGCTTTGAAAAATAATTTTTTTTATATAGGAGCGCTTGGAAGTAAAAAAACTCATTCTAACAGATGTTCTAGGCTAAAAAAAATTGGATTTACTGATATTCGGATCAATAAAATTTTTGGACCCATTGGAATAAAATTAGGAGGAAGGTCTGCTCCTGAAATAGCATTATCTATTATGGCTCAACTAGTCTCTGAGGTTTATAAAAAATAATGATATCTGCAATTTTATTAGCCGCCGGTCAATCCAAAAGAATGAATGGAGAAAATAAATTAGTTAAAAAATTTCAAGGATCTCCCTTAATAAAACATTCTATAGAAAATATTTTAAAAAGTTCTGTAAATGAATTAATTGTAGTTCTTGGTTATCAAAAAGAAATTATCGAAAATATAATAGAAAAAAACAATAAAATTAAGTTAGTTTTTAACAAAAATTTTCAAAATGGAATGTCGACATCAATTAAAACTGGATTAAATTTTTTGTCTAAAGAATCGCAAGGCTTTTTTGTGTGTCTGGGTGATATGCCTTTAGTAAATTTTAATATTTACAATAAATTGATCAAATTTCAAAAAAAAAATAATGTAGTCATACCAACATATAATGGGGAACAAAGAAATCCTGTTCTATTTTCTATATCAATGAAAGAAAAAATTATGCGTATCAATGGAGATTTTGGAGCTAAAGAATTTTTAAAGTTTAATAATGATAAATTATTAAATGTTGAAATTAATGACCATAACTTTGCTAAAGATTTTAATACTATTAAAAATTTTAATCTCTAAAATATAAAAAATTTATTTTATATATGCCTTCTTTATCAGCAGAAACATAAATACTTCCATCTAAATCTTCATAAAGTTCGTTTTTTTCATTAGTAACAAAATGTCTAAGTTTAAGATTTTCTCTGAGATGAATTTTTTCTATTGAATGAACTTTGTTCATTTTCTCGTTCAATAAAAAAATAATAATTGATCTACCTGGTCTTAAACTATTTCCATAGAGAGAGAGGGCAAGTAAGCAAGGTTTTTTATAATACTGTTTTAATTTTTTTGGACAATTATTTAAAGCAGATATCCCTACTGAAGGTACTAATGCAAATAACGGTTCTTCAAATTGATTTTTTTCATGATTAACTTCATAAGCTTTTCCATTTTGATCATAAACATACTGTGTGCCGTAAGAAACTTTCGGCCAACCGTAATTTCTGTTTTCTATTATTTTATTTAGCTCATCTCCTCCCTTTGGTCCATGCTCAACAGCAAAAAGATAATCTTTGATTTTTGTTAAGCCTTGGGGATTTCTATGACCAGTAGTAAATATTTTTGCTTTAAGGTTATTGGTTTCTTCTTTAATTATTTTATCTAGATCAGATTTATTTATCTGAATAATTTTTCCAAACAGTGAATTTTTATCTTGTGCAAGTCTACGTATTTTGGAAGACGATTGTTCAGGCGTCCCTATGCTTAAATATATGTTGTCATTAATATGTATATGGCTGCTGCCCAAACCATTAAAATCTATATTTTTGTCAGGCAAACATTTTGTTTTTAATAATTCTTTACCATTGTTTAAAGATATTATTGAGGCATAAAAACACTTATTATCACCTTGTGAGGAAATTAATCCAAATTCATTATTTTTGTAAACAAAAATTGTTTTTAATCCGCCATTTTTAATTTTTATAAAAGTTTTTGGTAATTTTACTTTTTCTAATTTATTTTTTTTATACATATATCCATTTTGGAAGTATATTTTTAAAAAATTTTTATCGAAATTTAAAATATTCTCATCATGAGTAATAAATGCTGTTTTTTCTGTTAACGAAATTTTTTTAGTAAACTCTACAATAAATGAGTTCCCTGGTGTTCTTAAAATTTCGCCCTCTTGTGACTTAACTGATGGATATTTATCTTCTTTAAAGTAGATTTTTGCTTTTTCAATTATTTCAGGATTTTGATTTGTATATATGCTTACAAATACTAAGGATACTATCCATAATAGTATAAATAAAAAATTTTTCATTTATTTCAAAAAGATTGCAAACCAATACCTGTCTTTGGGTACGTATAAAGATTATAATTTGCTGTCAGTTCCTCCCCTACTTTAATATCTTTTATTGATATCAAAAACATATATTTTGCATCACTTTTTTCCTGCAAATGATAAAATACATCTTCCAAAGATGTTTTTTTATCTTTTTCTTCTCTAATATTTTTTTTTGGATCTACGGTGTCCCCAAATTTCAATTTTGGTAATGCATCAGAAACCATTCTGATTACATTAGGATCGTTTGAATGATTGTAAAAACCACCAACTGGTGTTCTTATATACTTATTCTCGAATTGTTCATCTCTAATATGTGTTACTCCAAGATATGAATTTTTTTTAATATCTTCTGTTGCATATAATCCCAAGCCCTCTATAGGGGATTTTTTAATTGTTAATTGTTTTGGTAAAGGTTTGTACATTAAAGCATCAATTCATTTGGGGAATTATATTTATATCCAAAAGTATCAGCTACTGCCTTGTATGTGACCTGACCTTTAAAAACATTCAAACCTTCTAAAAAATTTTTATCTTCTCTTAAAGCTTTTTGATAGCCTTTGTTTGCTAGTTTTACTAAATAAGGAAGGGTTGCTTTATTTAATGCAAAAGTTGAAGTTCTAGGAACTCCACCTGGCATGTTTGCAACGCAGTAATGAACGACATCATCGACTATATACGTTGGATCTCCATGAGTTGTCGGTTTACTTGTTTCAACGCATCCTCCTTGATCGATTGCAACATCAACAATAACTGAACCTCTTTTCATCAATTTTAACATATCTTTAGTTACTAACTTGGGTGCTTCTGCTCCAGGAATTAAAACGCCGCCAATTAATAAATCTGCTTCAGCAACCAACTCTTTTAAATCTATTTTATCACTTTGTTTTGGAATAATTTTATCTCCAAAGATTTGAACTAATTGTTTTAATCTTGATTCAGATTTATCAACTATATGAACTTTAGCTCTCATACCAGTAGCTATAATTGCAGCATTCTCTCCTACTACTCCACCTCCAAGAATTAATACATTTGCTGGTTCACCTCCTGGTGCTCCTCCTAATA
>Ga0066836_10000559_pt1 | contig 18122 bp, 16 predicted proteins | sample ETNtaG_18_FD_71568 | JGI IMG/M metagenome (GOLD analysis project Ga0066836, IMG submission 71568) | Marine microbial and viral communities from oxygen minimum zone, Eastern Pacific Ocean - ETNP201302SV91 | ecosystem: Environmental > Aquatic > Marine > Oceanic | place: Pacific Ocean: Eastern... | reverse complement strand
TGCAAAATCAGCCAGAAAGCGGCAATGATCATGACTGCCGCAAAACTTCGGCGCAGGGCCTTTTCAGGCAGGTAGTGGGCGATGGCCACACCCGCCGACACGGTAAACAGCCCGCCAAAAGCCAGGGGCAAGCCCAATTCCCAGTTCACGCGGTGGGCATTGGCGTAGGTGCTCAGTGCCATCACCGAGCTGGGGGCCACCAAAGCCAGCGACAAAGCCTGCGCCGTGGTTTGGGTGTGTTTGAACACGGTGGTTAACATGGGTGTGGCCACCAGGCCGCCCCCCATGCCCAGCAGGCCCATGCTGGTGCCACCCAGTACGCCGACGATGGGCATGGTGGCTGTGCGGGGTTGATCGCTGTTGTTTGAATTGGCGCTGGGGTTTTTTCGCAGCAGCAGCATGCGCAGGCCCACCGCCAGAATGAACAGGTTGAATATCCAGTGCAGTATGTCTTGATCAAGGCGTACGGCCAGCTTGGCTGTTAACCAGGTGGTTACAGTCGCAGTAATGCCAATTGCAGCCACAGCCAGCCAGGGCAGCTTGTGATGCTGGTTGTAACGCCACCAGCCAATCAGCAAATTGGGCACCATCAGCACCAGTGCGGTGCCTTGGGCCAGGGCCTGGTCCATGCCAAACCCGATAATAAAAAGCGGGACGGCGATAATGCCGCCCCCGATACCAAACAGCCCACCGAAGAAACCCAAAGCCGCGCCCAACGACAAAACAAGGAGCAAATCAGGAAGAGCGAGCCAAGACATGGGGGGGTGTGCCGTAGATGTGGAAGCACTCAGTGTATTCGTTATAAAAATATCTACAATGATTCGATATTTAAAATATTATTAACAAATACGCACGAATCCTTGTTGGAGCAAGTTTTGAAGCAGTTGTCTGATCTCGCTTTTTTCAGCGAACTGGTGCGCCATGAAAGCCTGGCCAGCGCTGCCATGGCCTTTGATGTCACTCCGCCTGCTGTTAGCCGCCGCCTGGCGGCACTGGAAAAAAGGCTGGGAGTTCGCTTGCTTCACCGCAGCACACGGCGCATTGGTTTAAGTGCTGAAGGTGAACGTTACCTGGCCGAAGGCACCAATATTCTTCGCCAAATCGATGTGTTGGAGGCCACCTTGCGTGCCGGGCAAGACACCCCGCGTGGTCTGCTTCGGGTCAACGCCAGCCTGGGTTTTGGCCGCAAGCATGTGGCCAATGTGGTGTCGGCCTACCATGCCGAATTCCCGGCGGTGGAAGTGATTCTGGAATTGACGGACCACCCAATTGATTTGATTGAGGGTGGTTTTGATTTGTCGGTGCGCTTTGGCGAGCCGCCTGACCAAAGGCTGATTGCCCAAAAGTTGGCCAGTAACCGGCGCATATTGTGTGCAGCGCCTTCCTATTTGGCTGCGGCGGGTGAATTGACCACACCGGGCGATTTAACCCGGCACGACTGCCTGGTGATTCGGCAAGAGAACCACACGTTCAACAATTGGCAGTTGCGCAACGGCAAGCAGGAAACCACCGTGAAAGTGCATGGACCTGTGAGTTCAAACGATGGTGATGTTTCCGTGCAATGGGCCTTGCAGGGCAAGGGTGTACTGCTGCGTTCAGAATGGGATATTCAGCAGGAACTGAAAACCGGCGCGCTGGTGCGTGTGTTGCCCGAATGGGCGGGTGCACCGGCCGATATATTTGCCGTGTGTCCCTACGCCAACCCCATGCCCGCCAAGACCCGCGAATTTATTCGCGTAACCCGCGAGGTTTTGGCCAGCAAAGCGGGGTTTATTGTTTAGTTTTTAGCTGCTCACTTGTTTACAGCCACACCCAATTCCATCGGCACGGTTTTGTCGTCATTGGCTTTGGTTTCTTTGGGCGCGTCGGTTTTCACGCGCTCGGCGGGTACACCCGCTGAAGTCAGCCCAGTGCTTACCAATTGCTGGCGTTGTGTGGCCAAGGCCTGCAGTTGTGCAGTGCTCACTTCCTCTGAATCTTGCAGCTTTTGCGCAAGCACTGCATAAAAGTTTTTGCCTTTCAGTGCGTTGACTTCCGCATCGCTCAGCTCGCGCGTGTCTTTGAACAAATTGGTAAGTTGCCCCAAGGCCTTTCCTGCCACACCTTGTTCCAGTTGGCCCGGGTTGGCCTTTCTGAAGCCAGTTTTCATCGAGGCCAGTTCACCGCCACTGAAACGTTTTTCAAACAAGGCCTCAATCGCTTTTTGGGAGGCCTCATTGTTCAGGGCCAGGGGGCCAGGGTTTTCGCCAGGCTGCAATTTCTCTCCCGCTTGCGTGGCCACTGCGCGGCGCATTTGCAGGTTTTGAATAGCGGTTTTGTCGACCGGCGCCCAAGTGCCTTGCACCGTCAAAGCCAGGTTGGGGCGGGTGGTCAGTGCTTCGCCCAGCTTTTTCAAACCCTCGCGTTGTGAGGGGCTCAGCGTATTGGCCCCAGCGGTGAATTCAATTTTGCCCAGCTCATCGGCATCGCCGCCGCCAAACAAGGCACCCAAGGCCCGGAAGGGTGCGGTCACAATTTTCGTGAGCACATTGCCAATGGCTTTCCACACAATGGCGCCGTAGCTGAACTGCGGGTCGTTCAAGTCGCCTGTAATGGGCAGGCCCAAATCGATACGGCCGTTGCTGTCTTCCAGAATCGCGATGGCCAATTCCAGGGGCAGGTCGCGACCTTGCGGGCTTTGCACACGCTCGCCCAGTTTCAGTTTGTCGACAATCACCTGGTTGCTGCTGTTGAGCTGCTGGTTTTCAATGTTGTACACCAGGTTCAGCGACAACTTGCCCGACTCAATTTTGCGGTTGGCAAATGTGCCGGAATAAGGCGTCAAATTGCGCATTTCCACATTGCTGAATTTCACGGCAATGTCCATGTAGGCTGTCGGGTCCAGCAGGTTGATGGTGCCTTGTGCATCGGCTTCGCCAAATTCATCCACAGCGCCTTTCAACGCAAGTTCGCCGCGCGTTCCCGGCTTGTTCGACAAACCGTTCACCACTCCTTCCAGGCTGTGAATGCGAGTGCCAAAAGGGATGAACAGCGATTCGTCGGCAAAGTCCATTTCACTGTTGGCAATATTGAAGCGGTCAATGTTGACCGCGAATGCGGGGGGTGTGTTGGCGGCTGGTTTTGCAGGTTCAGCTTGTTGCTGCGTGGCCGTTGTTGGTTCTTCCTTGTTCACCAGAATTCGGCTGATATTGGTTGATTTGTCTTTCGCAATCAACAGCGCAGTGTCCAGGCCTTCAAGCGTCAGGCGTTGAATATTCAAGCCTTGGGCATTCACACGCAGGCCGGGGGTAAACAGCTTTTTGAATTCGAAAAACGAGTTGTTGGTGCCCGCTTCATTCAAGCGCAGGCCTGCCACAGTGAGGCTACCTGCATAACCTTGTTCCTTGGCGTTGTAGGTGGCTTTGCCCTTGGTGTAAACAGTACCACTAACCAGGTTTAGTTTGGCAAACTGGCCAATAAAGGGCTGTGCGGGTTTCAAGGCCAGCGCATTCACCTCCACGTTCATTTGAGTGGCGGCGGTGCTGGGGTTGATGTCGCCATTCACAGCAACGCTTCCACCACTGGCCACATTCAGGCTGGCTTTCAGTGGCAGGGTTTTGGAAAGGTCTTGAGTAACGCCATTCGTGGACACTGCAATATTGTTCAAGCCAATGTTTAACGTGGGGCTCACTGTTTGGTCTTGAATGTTGGCATTAATGCCCGAAACATCGATGGTGTTGACTGCGTAGGTCCAAGGTTTTGCAGGTGCTTCGTCGCTTGTTTCAGGCGCGCTTTTATCCACCGGTTTTTTGGCGGGAATCCAGTCGTTGATCGCCGCCATCAAATCGAGTTCGCCTTGGGCGTTGCGCTTCACATTCACAGCGCCACCTTTCACCGTGGCGGCGTTAACCTCTGCGTGTTGCTCGGTCAAGTCCACTGCGATTGGTCCCACCTCAATCGTGTCCAGACCAATCGCCTTGGCTTTGTTGCTGTGGTCTAGTTGCAGGCCAGCCAGCACAATTCCGGTAAGTTCAGCTTTGTTGGCTTGTAAATCAAAACTGGCGTTGTTGATGTTCAGTTTGCTGAATTGTGCAGCAGCACTGGCACCCTGTGGCTTGGCGGCCATGTTGAATTCACGCACTTCGGCGTTGATGTTGTTGATCAGTACTTTGGGTTTGGCGGCCTCGGCGCCTGGTGTGGTCGCAGGTTCTTCTTTCAGGTTCACATCAAAGTTCAAGGCCAGGTCGGCGCTGCCAGCAGGTGGTGCTGTGGGCAAAAGCGGTGCCAATAGGGGTTCAAGCTTGGCAAGGTTCAAACCAGTCAGCGAGAATTCACCTGTGGCCGAGGGGTCGGCCAACTGAATTTGCGCACGCAGTTTCAGTTCGGCGTCCAGCCCGGTCACGGCATTTAGCACAAAGTCGCCATCGGTTTCAGAACGGGTGGCCAGGTCGCGCAGCTCTAGGTTCAGCGGTGCAAAGCGGGTTTTCAGGCCATCGGGTTTGCGGCGGTCTTCAAAATCAACAGCTGCCTCGCTAATCAGCAAATGGCTTAACAAAAACGCGGGCGGCTCGGTGTTTTCCTCTTCAGGCTCTTCGGTTTTGAAAGCATTCAAAAGCGCGGTGAAGTTGTTCTTTCCCTCGGGCAGCAGCGCCACATTCAGGTTCAGGTTTTTCAGGTCAATTTGATCCAGCGCAACAAGGCCAGCGAACAGGTCGGTACCGGAAACGTCTACAAACAGGTGATCAAACGCCACCAGCTGCTCGCCCTCGGGTGTGGTCAGGCTCAGTTTGGGGATCCGAACGGTCAACTTGAAGGGGTTGACCTCGGGCAAGTCCATTTTCAGCACATGGCCCGAGCGTTCAAGCACCTGCTTTTCGGCCTGCCAGTGCACCAGGCGCGGCAGCCCGGCCCAAGCGAACAGGTAAACAAAAACGAGGATGAAAAGCGGTATTAACACCACTTTGGAGCGAAGAATATTGGCGATTTTCATTTTTATTGGTTATACGGTGGACATATGCCGTCAGTATCCTAGATCCCAGCGCTGGTGTACACTAACGCCTTCTTGCGCGGCTGTAGCTCAGTGGATAGAGTATTGGCCTCCGAAGCCAAGGGTCGTGGGTTCGATCCCCGCCAGCCGCGCCATTCGCCCGCATCAACACCCTACCTATAAGTAGCGATTCAAATTCTTCTTTTTTGACAGGTTCCTGGCGCAAGGCTTGAATGTTGGGCTGTACCACTCCCCACTTCTCACCATGTTCAACTCCAGCTTCGGCAAATTGTCGCTAACCCAACCTGCTTTTTATATTCCCCAAGCACAACATTCACTACTTGATGTGATTACTCACAGCTACGGCATATTGCCGGGCCAAGAGCCGGTTTTTTCGGTTTTATTGGATTACCTGCTGGCACTGAACCCAACTGTTAAAAATCCGCGCATGGCCTTGGGCAGCCAAGCCCCGCGAACGCTCGATTTTATTTCGCACGACCCGCATGTGCTGTTGTGCATGAACCCCGAGGTGGTGAAGGCCCGCATACGCCAAGTGGTGAATGGCGGAGGCGAGTTTGCGCTGATCGATACCGCACGTAAGTTTGTTCCCAATGACCCAGCCGAGCGCGGTGTGTATGAATTTTTGGCCCGGGTAAGCAACGACACGCAGCATGTAACCGACTTTGCTGGTTTTGGCCTTGGTGTACTTGGTTATTTAAGTGGCGTACAAAACCGGGACGTGATGGGTCGATTACAACAATTGAACACCGAACGATTGGCAGGCAAGCTGAGCGTGCGTCAATACCAGTTACGCCAGCAAGAGATACTGAATAACTACCTAGCAAAGCTGGGCTGGATAGGCAGGCACATGCACGGCGGCCAGAACTCGTTTAACGTGCTTTACCAAAACAGGGCGGTGGGCGTGAACCCCTCGCCATTGTTTGTAAAGCATGCGGAAAGAATGGCCAAGTTGAGCAAATTTGCGAAAGGGGGTGGGTTGTTACTGACGGCGTTTGGAGCGGTGGGGGCGTGTGGGAAGATTGCTTCAACTGATAGTGTTCAGAAGAAGAATGAGGTATTTGCACTAGAGGCCTCTGGTTTAATCGCAGGAGCCGCTGGCGGACTTGTTTCAAGTTTAGCTGTGGGCGCGCTTTTTGTTTCTGGACCTGTTGGTTGGGGTGTGGCGCTGGTTGCGTCTGCCGTTGGGGGTTACTTCGCCCAAGATGCAGGTAAATCGTTTGGGAAAGCGATGTACGATCAGTATGGGAGCAGGATTGACTTTCTTGATGTCACTCGCGTTGGGCAGCTTTGCAGATGATTGACTTTCTACTTCATTTCTTTGCCCTTAGCCTTGTTATCATTCCCGTGATGTTGCCGTTGAGTTTGACCTTGCTGACATGGCTCACTCCACAAAGTGTGATTGATCGCTATGTGTGCCCGCCCCATTTTAGCGAGTTTGAGTCGGTTGCTTATCGTTATTTCCCCACAAGCTGCATTCGTACTTTACTTTTTTCAATGGCAATTTCAGTTCCAATCTTCAGACGAGTCCGGAAGTTTGGCCCTATGCACAGGGAAGTGCCACGCGGTTTTAATATTGCGTGCCGTTTGTTTGTTTACGGGGTTGTGGGGCACATGATTTTGTTTTGGTGTGCTGTTGGATTCTTGCTGACGTTCGGAAAGTACTTCGAATAATTGGAGTTATCTGCACCCCTCAAATGCACGGTGGTGGATAGTCCCTCGTCTTTGTGGGATTAGGTCGGCTTGTTTCGCGGGTATTTTTTATTTATTCAGCAGAACATTGAACGGAACAGACTGCTTGCAGTTGCGTGCTCGATAATTTACATTTTCAAATTATTCGAAACATATAACTGCTATGAATATTATTTGAAATATGATTCGGACTCCACAGATTCACGAGCGAGTGGATAGATCTCCTTTCCCTCGCTACCTTATCTTGGTATCTGACAATTGAGCAACTAATATACAAAATCAACCCGATGCCCTACATACACCATCCGCACCATCGACACGCACAATACGCTAATCAAAAGTCCCAGTGGATCATATCAGAACCTCAGGAATTGTCTGTATATCTGGGTTCCGTAAAGAAAAATTGGCGGACTAGTGGAGCATATTGGGGTCTGGCTTTGCACGATAACTCTCCGCAGCCACTCGGCGTAAGTCCTCGGCCCAGCAGTTTTATATTAATGATTGCGAAGTTTGTTGCTGATGAGCAAAATAATTGGCATGGATATCCGGTCGCACACTGGCTAAGTCCGTGGGATAAGCCCGATATTTCGATCCTTAAAGAGTGGAAAGACTCGGGCATCATAAATAAAGCAAAAATGGCAAAAATACATAGAGGCTATAAATGCAGCCTGTGAGCTTAACTATCAGGGGAGACTTCTGGGATTCTCAGATTTATTCTGGCGATTTGATTTTATTTCGGGCGGATGGGGCGTTGAGTAGGCTCAATTGGGACGCTTCTATTGATCATTTGGCTAATTCCTATGAGTCCATAGGTACTGCTTTGCGAGTTGCCTTTTCCGACAGCGACCTTTTTTACAACCTAAAAGTTCGAAAAGTCCTTAAGGATCCCCAAATTGATTTAATAATCCGCGCACAACTTGAAGAATTAGCCGCATTGCCGATCGAAGCACTCTCAAGGAACTTGCGGGGGCATTTAAGTATCTCGGACACCCCATTTCCTTTTTTATCCACTGACACTGAGGTGTACTACAACCAAATTCTAGCGGGAGGTGACGAGGGGCTATTTAGTATTCATCGCTCAGGCGCAGGCGTGAAAAGCATGCTTCATCGCGTTCACAAGCATCATGATGGTCGTATTCTACAAGTTAAAGCGTCCAATCAGAATACCGCTGTAGCAGCTGCAGCCGGTGGTGATGGGTTATTCGAGTTTGCTGCGAATTGGAAAAGCGAGGAGTTACTTGATAACAAGAAACGCTTGACCCCAACCCCATGCAGCGGTTGTGATTGGGCATTTAAAAGTGTATTCGGATGGAATTCTCAAAGTTCTTTTTTGGCGAGCTTTCGCGAAGAAACGGATCCGCAAGCTAATAAAAAGGTACGACGATTTGACAAAGTTTTGCACCAAGAACAAATCTTTGAAGGACAAGGTTTCAGTTTAGGTGACGATGCACGTGTTTGGGGGTCGCAGGAGAAAGTCTTTTGTATCTCCGGGCGGGAATTGAAGGTTCTGACATACCAACCTCCTATTTCAGATGGCAGAAAGAAAAGTTCTGGAGGTGATCAGAATCACTCATTCTCTAAGATGGGTTTTAAGACTCTAAACTTTGATGCGAGTCAAGTCGTATCAACCGGTACAGCGCCATTTGGTACCGTCATTGAGCTTTTTGATAGGTTGGTTGTTCTGCGGTCCGATGGCGAGGTTAACGAATTTGTGGGTGAGTCGGTACATTGGCGGGTTTTTCCTCGATCAGAAAATTACAGCAATCAGCTACACATAATTTATGAAGACCACATTCAAATTGTGTCATTTGTACATGATTATTTTGTAGATCAAAGTCAAAAGTTGTTGGGGTTTGCTAGGGGATCTGATCTGGGTAAGGGAATGTCATCAAAGAAAGTGGAACGTAGTCTTTTTAATTGACAGTTGAAGGCTTCTCAAATGATAGGTTTGGTTAATTCAATGAAATAAATAACTATTCTGAATTGAGTGAAAATTCGGTGCCTCTATTTTTCGCTATAAACCGACAATTATCTTAACTGATGGGTAGAGCGTAGATCGTGGTGGGTCGGAGGCAAAGGTCTTGACTCCGACTCAGTGTAGGTGTTGTATTCAAAGTGTACGAATATTAATCAAATCAGCCCAATCACACGACCTTGCTTTCTACACTACACATCACTATCTTCATCAACCGTACTCAAGCCGATGTGTACACCTTCGCTTCAGATCCTGAGAACCTCCCGCTTTGGGCCGAGGGATTGGCCCGTTCAGAAGTAACAAAACAAAGTGATTCCTGGGTGACCAAAGCGCCTTTCGGCAAGGTGAAAATAAGGTTTTCATCTGCAAACGGCTTCGGCTATCTCGATCATGATGTGCAGCTTGAGTCGGACGTGGTGGTGCCCAATTGCGAGGACATCGATTTTACCTTCACTTTGTTTCAGCAACCGTGCATGTCGCAACAGCAATTGGAGAAAGACACTCAAGTGGTAGCAAATGACTTGCATACCGTGAAAACACTTCTCGAATCTGAAAGCTGATGCAGCCACGTCCCCCCACTGTTCCTCTGGCGCCCAACGCGATTCAAAAAGGCACACCGCTGAAGGTCTTGATGAACCGGGAGTCGATTGAGTGCCTGGCTCAAAACATTTTGTATGTGCACAAGGCATTTCCCGCCGAAGCGTTTTGCAAGCATGCACTGACCAATCTTGAACCCCTGGAGCTGATGCAGCGTGCCCAACATATTGCAAAATCGTTGCGGGAATTTTTACCCGGCAATTACCAGCAAGCTGTGTCCATTCTGATTGATTCCTTCACTCCGGCAGACACTGAAGTGGGGACCTTGGGGCTGGCTGGGTTTTTCTACATGCCACACAGTTTTTTCATTGCTGATTTCGGTTTGGACCCAAGTTACAACGACGGCAACGATCCATTCGATATCTCCATGCAGGCGTTGCGTGAACTCACCATGCGGTTTACGGCAGAGTTTGCCATTCGACCTTTTCTCATACACCATCAAGTGCGCACTCTGGAACAGGTTGGCAAGTGGCTAATTGACCCCAACCCGCATGTAAGGCGACTGTGCAGTGAGGGCACACGCCCCAAGCTGCCTTGGGGAAAACGGATTCAGTCATTTGTAGCGAACCCGCAGCCCACATTGCCCATACTCGAACACCTTAAATACGACGAGTCGTTGTATGTGCGCCGCAGTGTGGCCAACCATCTTGGGGATATCGCCAAAGACCACCCAGAGATTGCCTTTTCAACTTGTGAGCGCTGGCTTCAGGCGAATGCGTCCGATGAATTGAAGTGGGTGGTGCGCCATGCGGTGCGTTACCATGCGAAGAAGGGCGATGCCAGGGCTTTGGAAATTCGGGTGAAGGCGAAGGCCAGTTTGATGCGCACAAAGCGAGGGCAGTGAATAGTACTTGAAATTATTCAAGCGAGCGGTTCAATAGACAAGTCAATATTGTTTCAAGCCCGGCTGCGGGTCTTGATGTGCTGTAGCCTCCCCCCTCAAATTTGTCGTTCTAACTCGCTTACGGGTGCCCTAGAATTGTGATCTTCTGATCACTTCATTAATGTCCTTCGAAGGAAATTCTTTCAATGCGTTTAGTTAGCCTTCTGTTCCTTGCTGCCATGCTGGCTGGTTGTGCCACGGCCCCTCAACTGCCTAAAATCGAATCGTCTCGAGGTGACCGAATCGGCGTCTTGGTTGAGGTGGGTGGTAATCCTGCGCACACCCACGTTGGCACCACGGTGTTTAACAACTTTGTGAAAAAGTATCCTTACCAGTGGAATTTGGGTGTGGACGTCCGACGCACCATTGAGCGTTCAGTGAAAGAAGCAGGCTTCACTGTAGTGGATCTTCGCCAGGAGGGATTTGATTATCAGAAAGTGACAGCTTTGATTCAAGCCACTGGTGACCAGTGGCAAGTGGCAGCAGGCAAGAAAGAAATATTTCGTCAATTGCGTGAGCAGCACAAGTTAAAAGCCTTGATCGTTGTGAAAGATGCCCGGGTAGTGGCAACACTGGAATGCGGTGGAGGCCCCTGTACAGAGCGGTACGTGGATCACTCCGGTTTGTACACTCGCAGTGTTTTTGGTTATACCAGTTACAGGGCAGTGGCGGCTTTCCCTTGGGAGGTATACGTGCTTGATCCTGTTGCAGATATCGCCAAGGCCGAACCTTTGCGCCGAAGTCTTGGAGAGTCCTCATATTTCTTGCGTGGTTTTAAATCGCCCGCCGATTTTGAGAATTTGACGGAGCCGGAATTTGCGCCAGTCCGAGACGGCATTCTGAGCTTCACACAAGAAGTGTCCGATGCGGTGGTCAAGGCTTTGAATGTGAAGTAAGTAACTGAGTTATCCAAAACATTCCTGTCAATAACAACCATGGTGAGCGAGGGGTACTTGGTATTGACATAATGCATTACGTGTTCCGGTAACTTGGTTGCCCACTCAGTGTTTACGCGCAGCGTCATTTTCGCGATACATGGCATATCCACATCGTTATTCAGGAAATTGCTGAAGAGAACTGGGGCTACCAGGGCTTGTCGACCGACGACTGGAAGAAAGTCCAATCCCGGTAATTGGTCCATAGCCTCCTTAAAAAAATTTCTGTACAACTGTCGATTCTGCCTTGTCCCGTTCGACTATCCAGGTAGGCACAATTTTCAAGGAGATGACGATGTCGAACAACACAGGTACAGTGAAGTTGCACAGGGTATTGCGCGCGCCAGCAGAACGGGTTTACAAGGCGTTTACCGATAAAAGTGCGTTGGAGTATTGGCTGCCGCCTTATGGTTTCACTGGCAGTATTCAAGAGATTGACGCGCGTGTGGGTGGTGGCTACCGTATGTCGTTCATTAACTTCAGCACTGGCGGTAGGCACTCATTCGAGGTGAAATACATTGAGCTTGTACCCAATCAACGCATTCGCCACACGGATCGCTTTGACGACGAAAGCCTTCCTGGTGAAATGATGGTGACCATCGATTTGAAAACTGTGTTTTGTGGAACAGAACTGCACATCGTTCAAGAAGGGATTCCCGCCGTAATTCCCGTTGAAATGTGTTATCTGGGCTGGCAAGAATCGCTTGAACAACTTGTCAAATTGGTTGAACCCAGTATTCCGGACAACGGCTAAAAAGAACATCAGATCAAACTCTGGGGTGTCGGATTTTTGTTGGCGTGAAGTCCGTTTTTTCTGCTGAGACACCCCTTTTCAACCATAATCTGATTTTGAGTAAGGCGAACCATGATCCAGTTCTCCTCTATCCCGTTTTTGATGGTTGCTGTGTCAGCATTTCCATACCTGCTTGCGCGCCATGCGTATGCCAACAACTTTATCGACAAAGCACAGCGCAACAGTGTCGCAGCTTTGTCATTCCTGGTTTTTACATGGGGTGTTATCTCGGCTGCTCTGGCTTATCAGGGTTTCTATTCCAGCCCAGAATTTTTTTCGCTCTACCCAGGGTTGTGGTTTCCTTTCATTCCCCTCTTGGTGGTGGCCATTCCATTGCTGCTGTTCCCTCAATTACGCAGTGCATTAAACACAGCAGGTAAGGTCGTGCCATTGCGTTGGTTTGCATATTTCCAGGTACTGCGTGTTGCGGCAATTGGTACTGCAATAAAAACTTATCAAGGCGAGTTCCCACGATCCGTTGAGCTTTGGGTGGGTGTACCCGATTTGTTGTTCGGATTGTCCGCAATCGCAGTGGCATGGCATATGACAAAACGCCCTGTCACAGGCAATTTCTGGATTACATGGCATGCGATTGGAGCGGGTATTATTTTGATGCTTGGCATGGTGGTCATCAACATGAGTCTGCCCGGCATTTTTCAGGTGTGGGCTGAGCCACCTACTTTTGAGGTGGTCATGCAGTTTCCAATGGCCTTGGCACCCAGCATGATTGTGCCATTGCTTGTAGCGGGTAACCTGTGGGCGATTTATGCCTATGTGCAGCGCCTGAACTGAAAAATTTGTCCGCAAATCATCCGGTTCAGATTAAGCTGAGTGTATTAGTTGCCTAATACATAGATTTCACATGCACAATCACTACTCATTCATCGGCGGCCACGAGGGCCCATGGCGGGTTACCCGTTGCGACGCAATTGTGGGCGAGCCTGTTGATGCTGTACAAAGGCTGAACGTGGTGAACACCCCTGCAAGCCAGCTAGGCCAGCGCGGTACTTGGGTGCTTCAGGGTTTTACCAGCAATGTGCGTTATGCCGAGCGCCATGAAATTACCCAACTACGCGCCAGGCAAGAGGGCTTGAATCGACCTGCCTCTACCTGTGCTGCGCTTATTCCAATCAAGAAAAATGCGCAGTGGTGGGCTTTGTCGCAAGATGAACGCCGTGCAATATTCGAGGCACAGTCGCACCACACTGAAATTGGATTGGCTTACCTGCCCGAAATTGCCCGGCAATTGCATCACTCGCGTGATCTTGGTGAGCCTTTTGACTTTTTAACCTGGTTTGAATTTGCGCCAGAGCACACCGATGTATTTGATGAGTTGCTCGTGAAATTACGGGCTTCGGAGGAATGGAAGTATGTGGAGCGTGAAGTGGACATTCGCTTGATCAAGGACCCAGCGTGAAAACACGATGTGCAGTATTTATCGCAACCAGCCTGGGTGGTTGAAAAGTCGTAACTGGTCATGCTCTGAGGCAATACGTTGGAGAAAAGTATGGAAAAGCGCAAACAGGTTCTCATTGTTGGTTTGCAACCGGAGTTAATTGACTTTTCCAGCCCTGAATATGCGGCCTTCCCTGGGCTGACGGCCGAAAAGGTGATGGCAGGGTTGAATGCCGGCGCGGCTAGTTTGAAAGCACAAGGTTATGAAGCTGAACTGTGCCTGACCGACTTTGGCGCCACGGCTGAAGACGTGCTTCGAAACGCTTTAATCCAGAAACAATATGATTGCGTGTTGGTGGGTGCAGGCGTTAGAACCGTGCCCACACATTTTCTGCTGTTTGAGAAAATAATCAACACCATCCATGCGCATGCGCCGAGTGCGAAAATCTGCTTTAACACCAATCCCGGTGACACGGCCGAGGCTGTAAATCGCTGGGTTTAAAAGGGATTCTGCCGAGGTGCCAGTTTTACCCGACGTTCTTCAGCCGGACTTAGACATCATATTCTGCGGCACCGCCCCCGGTACGGTATCCGCCCAGCGTGGTGCGTATTACGCCAACGCAGGCAATGCCTTTTGGCGAACGTTGTTTGAGGTGGGCTTAACGCCGCAGCAGGTTTCACCGGTAGATTTTCAAAGCATCACCCAGTACAAGCTTGGGCTAACTGACCTGGCCAAGCAGGTGTATGGCGCAGACAGTTCACTGAAGAAAAGTGACTTCGCGCCAAATGACTTGCGTAGAAAAATTCTGCACTGCACCCCTAAAGTTCTGGCCTTCACCAGCAAGCGTGCTGGGCAAGAATTTTTGGGTGGTAAAGTGAACTATGGTTTACAAGCAGAAAAAATTGGCAACACAGTTTTGTTCGTATTGCCTTCACCTTCCGGCCTGGCGCGCAGCCATTGGAGTATTAAGCCATGGTGTGATTTAGCCAGGTTAGTAAACAGTGTGCCCAGCACTTCAACTATTCAATCAATCTAAAAGCATTCGATGAAATTACTAATTTCGTGTTTAACGAGTTTCATGATTCTCGTGCCCGCACTTGCGGCCAACCCGCCTCAACCGCTTCAAACAATTCAGTCGCTGGATATTCCCCGTTACATGGGCACCTGGTTTGAAATTGCGAAGTATCCAAACCGGTTTCAGAAACAATGTGTGCGCAATACCAGCGCTGAGTATTCATTACAAAAAGACGGCACTGTGAAAGTATTGAACCGTTGCCAACAGGCCAGCGGCGACATGGATGAAGCCGAGGGCCAGGCTCGTCAAATTGGAGGTTTGAAGTCGCCAAAACTGGAAGTGCGTTTTGCACCCGCGTGGTTAAGTTGGCTGCCCATGGTATGGGGCAAGTACTGGGTGATCGACCTGGATCCCGAATACCAGTTGGTGGCAGTGAGCGAGCCCAGCCGTGAATACCTGTGGGTATTGGCCCGCACGCAACAAGTGGACAAAGCCAAATACGATGCACTGCTGCAACGCCTGAAAGCCAAAGGTTTTGATTTGAACAAGCTTGAACTGTCGCCGCAAGGCAGTTAAACCATGCGCCAGTTGAACCCCAAGAAATTGCTGCTCAGCAAGTGGACCGCCGCAAAGCCCATGAACAAGGAAAAGCATTTTCTGGTTCGCAGTGCGGTGAAGCCTGCCAGCGAAGATTTACCCATTGAACTCTTTGAACTGGAAGCTGTGCATTCAGGCCGAACGCAAATTATTCACTGGCGGGATTTGCAAGACGAAGCGCAATGGTTGCAGGGGTGGAAGTAATTACTTCCACCTACCTTGCGCTTCAATCACCAAACCTCGCGGCCCACGCACTTCATTCTGGTTTGCATAGGCCCAGTTCAAGGCCTTGCACATTTCATCTGAAAACTCGTTTTCGTGTTGCTGATGCAAATCCATGAACTGTTTGGATGCCACCATGGCGCGCAATTCCTCAAGCAGGCCCGGCTCGTTGATGTAACGCACCACGCCATGCACATAGTTTTCAACTGAATCGGCCACGCAGTATTCAGCCAGTCCTAGCGAAGCCAAAATGTCGTAGTCACTGCGAGAATGGGGTTCGGCACCGATCAGGCTGACCACGGGCAGGCCCAACACCATGCAATCGATGGTGCTGGTGGCGTTGCCAAACGGGAAGGGGCTGAGTGCCAGGTGGTGCTGGTTGAGCATGTTCAGGTAGGCTTCATAACCCGTGCGGCGGGCCACCACGGCGGTGGGGAAGAAGCTGCGCAGGCGTTTCTCGGTTGAAAGGTGGCCAACACCATATTCATTGGGGAAGAAGGTGAAGCGAATCGGCTTGGCCGACAGGCGTTCAATCTCCTTCAACGCAGTGATAAACCCAAGGTTGATTTTCATGGTGTTGCAAGGCACTGCAATTGACACCACAGCGTCATCCAGCACTGGGGGTGGTGGCAGTTTCAAGTCTTTGTGGGCCTCGGCCACATTGCCAATTTCACTCTCCAGAATCAGCATGTTCTCATTCACCACGCCGGGGCCGCCAAATACACGGGTGGTTACAAATGCCATGTCCATCTCGCTGCTAAAGCTGCTGGCCGGGTGGCCAAAGCTCATGGCTTGCAGGGGTGCCCAACGCAGGTTGGCGAGCGAAATTCCCCAAGAGCGCATACCCACACTCATGAACCAGGCAATGTCGGGTGTGCATTGGTTCAGCACCGGTTGCAGGTTCATTTCTTCTTCGGGCACTTCGATGAACTCATCGAACAGGCCGATGGATTGATCATCCACATCGGCTTTCATCGACACCATCACCAGGTAGTAATCGCGTTTCAGGCGTTTGATCATGGGGGCATACCAACGGTACATGGCGTGCACCGACTTGAACGTTTCGGCAATCACCACCATCACGGGTTTGTTGTCGATATTGCCTGCATGCCGCACGCTGCCAGCAGGTTTGGCCTGTATGCCTTTGGCCTTGTGCACACGTTTGAACCACTGGTTCAGGTGTTTTTTGATTTCATGTTTTTTAGGTGAGGTGCTGTAGCTGCACAGCATCCAGATATTCGATATCAATGCACGGTATTGGTCCAAAGGGCGCAGGGCACTGTAGGGGTTGTACTCTTCCAGCAGGAAGGTGCGGCCAGCGTCGCCTGTCACGGTCAAGGGCAGGCGGTCCAGCAACAGCCCAATCGCCAGCAGTGCCGAGGTTTCCGTGCTTTCCAGGGTCAGTTCCACCAGGTCGGCTGGGTCAAGGTCGCCCACGCTGGCCAGCAGCAGGGCGCGCACCAAGGCGGGGTTGTCAGTCAGTTGTTTGGCTTTGCGCTCGTGCGCTTTGTTCAACAACAGCTTGAGCACGGCGCGGCTGTTGCCATAGCCCGAAACTTCAAACACATGGCTCATGAAGCGCTTTTGTTTGGTCAGCACCAACAGGCTGTTCAAGCTCAGGGTGTGCTTCAGATCGGTCAGCACATTCACGTACAGCGTGGCAAACCGCGTACACAATTCGGTTGTGCCTTGTATGTTCAATTGCATCAAGCTGGCATAGGGTTTGTTCTGGCATTCATTCACCAGCAGTGCCAATTGATTGATGGTTTTTTCTGCGTCCTGCTGTTGAATGAATACCCCACTCTCGATGTTTTGCAATTTTGCATCAATGTCATCAAACAGCGGTTGTAGTTGTTCTTCCAGGCTGGCTGTGGTCATGGCTTAGACAATCTCAAACTTAAAGTTGAACGGTGCGGCCAGTGGCCGAGGCTTGTGCAATCGCCTGGCTCAAGGCCAGGCCTTCTGCAGCAACGCCAGTCGACAAGGTGTAGGCATTCAGCTTTTCATCGCGCATGGCTTGCGCAATGTCGGCGTAGTAGTTGGCAAACGCCTCGATAAAACCCGAGGGGTGCCCGGCCTTGAAGCGGTTGTAGCGGGGCTGTGCGGTTATTTCACTGCCAGTTGAAATTCGGTCGAGCAACATGCGGTTGCCTGCTTCATCGGCAGCCTCAATCATTTCCGGGCTTTCCTGATGCCATTGCAAACTGCCCTTGGTACCAAACACGCGTATGCGCAAGCCGTTTCGATAACCCAACACGGCTTTGCCATACCACGCGTTGACCATCAGGTTGTTGCTGTATTGAATGACAGCATCCACTTCATCAATTAGCCCAGGCGATACGTTGGTGATTGCGCGTTGCCAGGCATTCACGGCTTGTGGTGTGTTGCCGCATACAAAATTAACAAGGCTGTGCAGGTGTACAAACAGGTCGAGCGACACACAGCTGATGTCGCCGTCTTCAAGCCGCCATGCCTGAATGGCGTGGGTTTTGTTTTGGTTGCTCAGCCGCATGTAGGAGTCTTGCGGCATTTCGACCATCACCTTGAACACGCTGCCAATCGCGCCACTTTCCACGCGCCGTTTCATCTCGCGCACAGCGGGGTAGCCGGTGTAATTGAAAATTGAAAACACCTGGGTGTTGTCGGGGTGAATGCGGGCCAGCAGTTCCTTGCATTCCTGCACATTGGCCAACAGGGGCTTGTCCGAAATAACCCGCAAGTTGTGGTCGAGTGCCAAGTGAATGTGCTGCGCATGCGATTTGATTGGCGTGGCAATCACCACCGCATCCACTTCGTGCGCTACAGCATCGATCAGCGCTTCCGCGCTGGGGTACAGTTTGTTGGCCGGCACATTGTACTGGCGGCCAGACTCGGCATTGAATTCCGGATTACGGCTAAAGCACCCCGCCACCAGGTCGAATTCATTGTCCATTTTCATGGCAATTTCATGCACGCGGCCCACGGCTGAATTTACACCACCGCCTATCATGGCCACTTTGATGGGTTTGTGCAGTGGTTTCAGTGCGTTGTATT
>Ga0066836_10000558_pt1 | contig 18135 bp, 12 predicted proteins | sample ETNtaG_18_FD_71568 | JGI IMG/M metagenome (GOLD analysis project Ga0066836, IMG submission 71568) | Marine microbial and viral communities from oxygen minimum zone, Eastern Pacific Ocean - ETNP201302SV91 | ecosystem: Environmental > Aquatic > Marine > Oceanic | place: Pacific Ocean: Eastern... | reverse complement strand
CTATCTTCAGTTGAAATCTTGTCAAACTCATCTATTGCCGCGAGTCCCCGGTCTGACAAAGGGAGCACTCCCGCCTCCAGTGCGAATCTACCGTCCCCGAAGGCATCGCGTACGGCAGCAGCAGTTAGCCCAGCACCGGAGACCCCTCCTCCTGTGGCAAACCTCCCTCTTGGGGAGAGTTCGGAGATGAATGACAACAGTTGTGACTTAGCTACCCCTGGATCTCCCATTAGGAGAATATGGATATCGCCTCTTGACCTGGTCTTGTCATTCAGCCTACGTGACACTCCGCCGAAGAGTTGGAGAGCAAGTGAGCGTTTCACATGTCCGAGAATTCCCGTTGCAAAGATGGAAGGGGCTATTGATCGTTGAATCAGAGGCATCAGATCATCTCTTCTTGAAATTTCTAGAATCCTAGCACTGTCCTCCTCGTCTATCGAAATCTCCGTGAATGGCGTACTCTCATGCTCTGAACTAATCAAATGGAAGATTACATCGAACATCGGGGTCTTCTTTCGATTTCTTACCTCGCTGCGCACTACGGGAATTACGTTAGCAGTAATTCTCTCCCCCGGGAGGTGCTTGTTGACCTGGTCGCCCTCTATCAGAACCATGCCCCTCCTTGGCTGAGCGCCGCTAGGGACGTACTCGGGTTGCTCCTGGATCTCAATCCACTGGTTGTTCACCATCCTAGAGCTAATGAGGATCAAATCGAACCTAGTCTGTGCTTTGGGAAGGCCACACCCATCAGCATCTGGACACTTTAGTGGCTCCTTTAGCTCTCTCTCGTTTTCTTGGTCTACTTCGATTTCCGCGTGGCATGACTCGCACCTGAAAACGGCCCTATGAATCCTAGGCTTGATTTCAGATATCTTCGTCACTATTACGTCGACACTGCGCAGTTTGTCTATGTCGGAGCTGCCGATTTCCCGCAGGGGGACGCGGGTGTCACCTGGGAGTTCCCCCACTCTGAGCAATGCGTCTATTTCCTCACCTCTTTCTCTGCAAATCTCCATTAGGGTCTTTGATCCAGCAGAGAGGACCTGCTTCGGATACTGCAGTACATCCTCAGCGAAGTCTGGGTCGAAGGTCTGAAGTTCGTGGAACGGGATTGATAGGAAAGGGAAATTGGACTGTCTGGAAAGCAGAGTCATCACCTCTGTCTCCTTTGCCTCCTCTAGGAAGGTTCTCCATCTGGAGGATGCGTCATGTGCTGCCATTGTCATTTGATTTGTCACCGGGCTTTGCAACTCGGAAGACACGGCCTATGAACAGTATGGTCGTAGTACTCAACCCCCTCGTTTCCTGTGGAGAAATGTTGTATTCTCAGGATGCTATTCTGGATATTTCCCACTTCTACTGGACTTCGTTTTGGAAGTTCGCCGAGTAAATTCGTCATGGTGAGTTTGAAGTCTAGGACCCTAATGGACGCACATGGAGCACCGACGCATTGGACGAGACCTATTCATCAGACTCGATAGGGGCGAGGAGTTGCATACCTCAATCAGAAGTCTTAGTGAACTTGGGATTACAGCGGCTGCTCTTACCAGCGGAATTGGCAGAGTTCGGAAAACTTCAATCGGATTTCTCGACTCTGAAGGAGTCTACCAGAAGGTTTTCGTGGATGAGCCGATGGAGCTCCTCTCGATGCAAGGAAACCTGGCTCCTGGGCCAGAAGGTCCCTTCTCGCACATTCACATTGTAACCTCGGACGACAATCATGTGGTCAGGGGAGGGCACCTTTTCGAGGCAACCGTTGAGGTGACTGCGGAGATACACATGAGGGTGCTAGGTGATGATGCAACGCCCATGGAGCGAGAGGCAACTGAAAACGAATTCCTCAGAATCTCATTCTGCGACTTGGGGGAGTAATAATGCGGGTGCTATTTGCACATGGTTTCGAAGGGAGCCCGACAGGATCCAAACCCACGTACATGAAGGAAGCTCTGGGGTGGGATGTCACCGCTCCTAAGATGTCCGAGTTAGGATGGAGCATAGCAAGTCAAACAGAGGTCCTAGTTCAGCATCTTGACGAAGGTCAATATGATCTGATTGTGGGATCTTCAATGGGAGGATTGGCAGCGGCTAATGCTTCTTCGATGAGACCAGAGGCAGAAACAAAGTTGCTATTGATTGCTCCTGCCTTTGGCCTAGCAGAAAACTGGGAAGGAATGGAGGAAGCAGGCAGGAGTGCATGGAAGACTACTGGAGAAAGGCGTTACACTGGCTTTGAATTGGACATAGTCCTCCCCTGGGAATTCATGGAGTCAGCAGAGAAGATGTCGTGGCCAATCCCATCCCACCCAACGGCAATAATGCATGGAAAATTCGACGAAGTGGTGCCAATCAGCCTTTCACGCAAAGTCGCGGAAGAATGTGAGAACGTTTGGCTACATGAGACTGATGATAGTCATAGAATGAAGAAATCGTTGCGTTTCATTCCAGAAATTGTTTCTGGACTAATGAGTGGTTCGGATATTTCAGCGATCAATATTATTGGGGACACTGAAGATCCACCTCTTCTTGAAGAGGATAAACTTGAGGTACCCGTGGAACTATCACCAGAAGTGAGTGAAACAGAAGAGGGTGTTTTGCCTGAAGAGAGTCAAGATACTGAGGGTGATTCTGAAGCAGAGATCGAGCACTTAGAGGCTGAGATGAGAAGGCTCGAGGTCGAGATGGAGAAGAAGAAGGCGGCTCTCGAGACATCAAAGAAAGAAGCTATTTCGGAACAATTAGCTCTGGAAGAGGAAGCCCAGGAAGAGGAAAAAGAGCGTTTGACTATTGAGGCTAGCGATGCGATAATCAAGGCCAAGGAAGAAGTTGAGAAGGCCAAGGAAGAAGTGGAAGAGGCGAACAAGAGGGCCGAGGAGGAGGAGACAGAGGCCGAGGAAGCCCGATTAATCGCTGAGATGGAGGAGGAAGAGGCCAAAGAGGCGAAGGCAGAAGCTGATGCGGCCAAGAGGAAACTCGATGAAGCAGTCAGGAAAGCAGAGATGGCCGGTAAGAACGTAGAGCAATTCTCCGAAGAAATAGAGAAGGAGAAGAGAGAGGGTTTGATTCTTGAGAGAATAGGCCAAAGGAGAGGCTCTCTCGATTGGGGCAAGATTGGAGCGAATTTCCAAGGCAAGGATCCTGATGACCTCACAATGATCAATGGTATTGACGAATTCATGCAGAGGAGATTGAATTCACTGGGTATTTTCAATTACGAGCAGATCTCTAATTTTGACTCTGAGATTTCAAAGGAGATCAATGACTCTCTGGAACTCCTACCTGGAAAGATAGAGGAGCTTGCTTGGATCCAGCAGGCAGTAACAATGCTGCAGCTGAAAGGGGTAGACAAGTCCGCGAAAAAGTCGGAAGGGGGTGGTGCTGATGTCATCGCAGACCTTAGTGCAGCTCAAATCAAGTGGGCCCAGATAGGTGAAGCGGGAGATAGGAAATCCGATGACCTGACCTTGATCAAGGGGGTCGACCTTGAGACTCAGAAGAAGTTGAAGGTGCTTGGCATCAGGACGTTCGATCAGATTTCTAAGATGGACAAGGAGACTGAGGAGGCGGTGAACGGTGCCTTGGGTCTGATATCTGGCAGGGTTACCAAGATGATGTGGTCTGAGCAGGCCAAGGCTCTGCTGAAGGACTAGTGGCACTCTGTCGGTTACCCCATCCTCATTCACGGGTGGATCCGAGGAAGTACTCGCCTATCTCTGGATCGGTTAGGATGTGCTGAGCGTCTCCAGAGTGGACCACCTTTCCGTTAGACATGATGTACCCTCTGTCCGATCTGGCGAGTGAGAGTCTAGCGTTCTGCTCAACGATTAGGATGGTGATTCCTTCATCCCTTAGGGAGTCGATGCTCTGGATGATCTGTTGTTGGTACAGTGGGGACAGTGCCGCAGTGGGCTCATCGAGCAGTAGGAATCTCGGATTCGAGATCAGCGCGCGTGATATGGCTAGCATCTGTCTCTCCCCCCCAGAAAGGGAGGCAGCTAGGTCATACTCCCTGTTCTTGAGATCTGGGAACATCTCCAATGATCTGTCGATCCTCTGGGCTAGGAGACCAGAGGAGAGGGAGTTGCCCCCCATCTGGAGATTCTCGAAAACCGAAAGGGAGGGGAATACGTTGTCAACTTGGGGTACGTACGCGATGCCATGGTTCACAAGTTGGTCGGTGCGCCATCCCGAAACGTCCTGACCACGGTACTTGACGCCTCCTTTGTAGTAGGTTGCTATCCCGAAGATGGTCTTGATCAGGGTTGACTTTCCACAGCCATTAGGACCGATTATAGTAACGAACTCGCCTTCGTCTACGTGCATGTCGATACTGTAGAGGATCTGCACTGATCCGTAACCCCCTTCTAGGTTAGAAACTTCCAAGACTCTAGTCACTCTTCTTCATCTCCTGTTTCTCCTGCTGATCCGAGATAGGCCTCAATCACGGCTCTATTGCCCTTGACCTCTTCGGGGGTTCCCTGCATCATGATCTCACCGTCGTTCATGACGACGATGCGATCGACCCCCTGCCTCAGGATGAAGTCCATGTTGTGCTCGATAATCAGAACCGAGATTCCAGTCTCGTCTACTAGCTTCCTGAGGTTGTTGAAGATCTTCATCGCTAGTGGGCCTGCCACCCCTGCTACGGGCTCATCCAGGAGGAGGAGGCTTGGCTCCCCCATCATCGATCTACCAATGTCAACTAGCTTGCTCTGTCCACCGGAAAGCTCGCTAGTCAGGTTATGTGCCATGTGAGGGACTTCCAGTTGGTCCAGGATTGAGTAAGCGCGATTCAGCCTAGCAGTTTCCTCGGAGTTAGTGTTCGGCTGCAGGACCGATCTGATTCTATCCAGCATTGTCGAGCCTAGCTGCTCTCTTGGTGGGACTAGCAGGTTCTCTATCACAGTCATCTCTCGCCAGAGACGAGTGTGCTGAAATGTTCTGGTGAGGCCCCATCTCTGAATCTGATCTGGCCTCATGTTGGTGACGTCTTCGCCGAAGAGTTCGACCTTGCCCGCTGTCTTCCCAAGCAGGCCACTGATGCAATTGAATGTGGTCGACTTGCCGCATCCGTTAGGCCCGATTAGTCCGACAAACTCCCCTGATGCGATCTCAAATGAAACCCCGTTCACAGCTACTAGACCGCCGAACTCCTTTCGGAGACCATCTACCTTGAGTACGGTGCTCATCAAGAGTCCCCTCCGGATGGCCTCTCGGGACGGCTCGGGACTTCTGGCAACAGCCCCTTAGGGTTGAACTTGAGTGAGAAGAGCATCAACGCTCCAACCAGCATCAGCCTCACGTAGGACATGTCCCCTCCAGTGATGGTGACGGCTCCAGAATAGTCAGCAGCAGGAGCCAAGGCCCTGCTTCCTTCCATGAACAATGCCGTGAAGCAGAAGACCAAAACCCCCCAGGCTCCCGCCTCTGCGATTCCGGACCTTCTGGTTGCGATTCCTGTCAAGATAAGGATCAGGGATACTGCAGTGACCTGCCACTGCTCCGTGACCAGCCAAACGAAGAGCCCGTCGATCCTATTTGCTGTATTGTAGAGTGGTAGATCGGGGGACGAAGCCACTGCGAGAACGTTGAACACGAAGCCAGTGAGGACGATTATCGAGGCCCCAATGAGCATACCCTTGTTATTCGCGGAACCGCCAATGATGAATGCGGCCCAGACTAGGAATGTGGATGTGGCCGGGGCCATGAAAGTTGGACTGAGTCCAGTTAGCTTCCAAGCCCATATCGCTCCTGCAAGGCCGCAGATGCCTGCCCCCAATGCCAGGCTAGCTGCCTTATGGCTCAGAACATCGTGCCCGTGATGCTGAGCAACTTCCTCGTCCTCCCTGATAGACTTGATGATTCGCCCCCAAGGGGAAGAAATGACCCTCTCCAGTAAGAGCCAAACGAGCAGTACCATAACGAGGGAGAATAAAGCTAGTAGCATCGAGTAGGGCGCTGGTTCGCCGAAGGAAAGGAGATCGCCTACGAAGACTGAGGGGGAGTCTAGTTCTGGGCTCGCCCACTTGCAGTAATCAGGGCTTAGGAATTCCTCCTCTGGCCCGGTCTTTACCCCTCTTCCGCAGAACCACCATTCCTTCAGAGGTAGTGGGTAGCTCCCAATCCCAATTGCGGATTTTACAGGACCGGATCTGAGAAGCGGCTCTGCTGAGAGCAGTATCCTGACGATCTCTCCAAGAGAAATGGTAACGATCGCGAAGTAATCGGTCCTCAGACGGGCAGTTGGGAAAGCTAAGGCCCAACCAAGGGCTCCAGAGAGGACGATGGCGAATATCGTAGCAGATAGTATCCCCCAGCCGTATCCGTTGTAGTTGGGAGCGGCCGTTAGAATGGTTACCGTTATCGCCCCGACGCCGACAAAGAAGATCACACCGAAGTTGACCATCCCCGTGTATCCAGTGTGCAGGTTGAGTGCGAAAGACATGAGAATGAAGATGCACATCGTAGTTAGTACGTTGGAAACCTGAAACGCCTTGTTCCACCTGAATGTGTCGGGAGTGGAGCTGGTCGGAAGCCACCAGATAAACCAAAGCACGACCAAGAGCAATGCCACGAATGCAATCCATGAGCCCCTTCTTCCCTCCCTGCCGTAGGGGTCTCTCAGGAATTCCAGACGATCCATCGAGGTTGCATTGATGGACTCTTTAGCGGATTTATTGACCCTAGAGATCCTCTCCGAAATGATTCTGTAGATGGACTCAGTGCTTCTGGAAACCAGTTCGGCATGAGCTAGATTGAGTTGCTTCAGCCTCTGTGGGGCATTTCCCAAGAGGGAGATAAGTCTCTCATAGAGATTTCTTGCCATGCTGATATATGATGATTCACGTGCGTTCGCCTCTTGCTCGTAATTGTCGTCGGCCCTTTTCAGAATCTGGAAACCCTGCCAAATTGCAAATACCCACAGGGCTACGGGAACCCAGGGCCAGATGGCATCTGAGACATCGGATAGGACGTTTACGACTTGTATCTCGGTCTCCATTAGCCCATGCCACTTCTGATCGAGAATACTAGGAGAATCCGCAAAGTATGGGGAGTCTTGGACGGTGACTGTGCCATTGTCGTTACGGGTTATGAGCTCTAGGTTTGTATTGACTGAGGCTGACTCGGTGCACTCTCTCGAGCATGCACCGTCTGCGAATGAGTTTCTACTGACAAAGCCCAGGATGCGGTGCAGGACGTAGGAGCCGATTGCAACTATCGAGAAATTCTGTGCCTTGTCAGACCTGCCCCTGATCCAGTGGTGCAGCCCTAGTGCACCTGTTGGGAGTATCGCCAGTGCAGCAGTTTTCCTGTAATCGGATTCCGCGGTGGTCTTTCGGCTCCTCGTCCTCTCCCTTTCGATGTCCCACCTATCCCATGCATCTCCCAATCCCTTCGGAAGCACGATTAGTATCGCAACTAGGAATATGTACGGCATTACTGCACCCATCGCTGAGTATCCCGATCTATCAAGGGGGAATCCAACGCCTGTCAGAATCGGAGTCGAGGAGGCCCTGACGAAGCCGACTAGAATCGAGGCGACGATGGCACCTCTGATTGATCCTATCGTACCGAGTACGATCACTGCGAAAGCGGGTAGCAGGAGGGTGAAGGCAGTGACCGGATTGAACAGGAGGGTGACGGCGAAAATTGCCCCTCCTACCCCCGTAACTGCGGCAGAGAGGAATGCACTGGTCTGCTGGACCCTCTCGACGTTTATTCCGCTGCTGGCTGCGAGCTCGGGGTTGTCTGCTACAGCCCTCATCCTCATCCCAAGTCGGGTCCTGTTCAGGAGAATGACTAGCAATGCCACAGACAGGAAAACCACAGCTGGGAGTGCCCCATTGGAGTATGAGAAGTTGGATGTGATCTGTGTAATGCAGTCGACGTCGAGGGAGTATGTCTCGATGGCTGGCCTAGAGGAGTCTGTGACAACCCTGGCCATTAGAGGCTCTCCGGTGGCCTGATCCACTCCCGTCTGCTCGCAGGTGTACTGGGAGTATGTCTGTCCCTCTTTGAGTGATCTGTCCCCGAGGTTGAAGCGAATCCTGCTAGTGGGAAACTCCCAGCGGTTTGTCGTCATTCTGAAGTCAGCGTCGGGGGAGAATGCGAATTTCTTGCTTGAGAACCTCATGAAATAGATTGACCTGAGAATCAACGCTACTCCTAGAGAGGCGATCATCATAACTTGGGGGTTGGCATTTCTTAATCGGAATCCCCGATATACGGCCCTGTCGATGATCACGCCGAGTATACCGGTTAGAACGAATGCGATAACTAGTGTTCTAAGGAGTACTGACCATGCAATCACCCCATCCCCTGGTGCCTCATAGAGTGGGTAGTAGTACTCGCTCCACCCCAAAATGAGTCCGAAGAACATGCCTGCCATGAAGAGCTCGGATTGGGCGAAGTTTCCGTATCTCTGAACCTTGTAAGTCAGAGTGAGGCCTATTGCAATAGAGAGGTATGTCGCCGACCACATCAGGGTCGAGGTTCCTGTGCCAACCAAGTCGAAGGTGATCGATGCGCTCTCCTCCTGCCCCTTCAGGAGGAACTCGATTGTCAGTAGCGTCAGACCGAAGAGGAGTGCTGGGGAGGCAAAGATTGCGGCTCTCTGGGCCATTCTCTGTTTTGGGTATGGGCTTGGGGGAGAGTCGATAATGACCTTCACCAATGCGAAACCGCAAGAAAGTGCCTGGACTATCTGCAGAAGCCATACCATATCATTGGGAATGGAGTCCCCAAGGACCTTGTCGAGGAGATTCAGGGAGCCGTATCCGTACAGGAGCCCCAGAATTACTGCGTCGAATAATAGGAATAGGGCTATCGATGATTGCCTTTTAGACATACGACCATGCCTGTGACTGAGTCATTAGGCATTAATCTTGAGTTGGGGCAGTGCGGCGGGTTTACCCCCGCCGCACTGCTTTACGTATCCCCTTTTCTTCGTCTCAAGACGAAGCAGCTACAACAGGCTCGTCGCTGATCGTCCCGTCGATCCAAGCCTTCGTGCAGTCGAAGCTCGGTGCAACTGTATCGCCATTGCTGGTGAACGTCCCGACGCAGTAGCCGGATCCGACCACGTCACCGTTGGCCAGGAACGATAGCGTCCCTGATGCACCATTGTAGGATGCCCCGGTTGCCTGAACCGCCTGTGCAGCGGTTACGGTCCCCGCACCTGCGAGGAAGGCGAAGGCCGACAATGCCATGAGCACGGATGCGTCGAATGCCTCACCCGCGAACTGTCCCATCGGGACAGCCGTGTCTGGAACACCATCTGCGTCTGTGTCTGCGAAGGCGAACTGGGCCCAGATGGTTGGGAACACTGCCTGTACCGCGTTTGGAGTGGCCCCTGGGACCCACGAAGGGGCACCTGGGTTGGTTGCAATTACTCCATCTATCGAGGTGTTGTTGGCAAGGGCCTCTGCGATTGTCACCGAAGCGATCCCGTCACTGCCGTAGACCTGTCCGTCCCAGCCGGCGACGTTGAAGGCATCTATGATTCCAGCTCCATCTGCGTTGTATGCGAACACTGCTGCTGCATCGCAATTGTTGGTTGAGGTGGCTGCGATGACGTCTGCATATGCCGTAGTTGTGGATCTGTCGTAGCTGACCTCCGCGCAAACCGTGTGGCCGTGTGCCACTAACGCAGCCTTGAAGTCAGCAGCTATTCCTGCTGTGTAGGCATCAAGCGCATAGATAATCGATAGGTTAGCGCCGTGACCATTTGCGTGTACTACGTCTGCTATGGCCTGCGACTGCTCGACGTCACTGCCTACGATCCTCCAGAAGAGTGGGTAGTCCACATCACTGCTCAGTGCCGCTCCTGTGCTCGCATAGGATATCATTGGTATTCCGTTTGCTGATAGGACGGCGTTTGCTGCCATTGATGCCCCGGAGCATGCTGGTCCGACGACTCCCCATACCCCTGCGTCCACAAGTGTCTGGGCCGATGTGGCTGCAATGTCTCCGCCGCCGCATGCAGAGTCGGCTGGGATGAACTCGAACTGGACTCCTTGGTTGTAGGCTATCCAGTTCGCAAGTGTCTCAGCGATCTTGTATGATACGGTGAACGAGGGCCATAGAGCGCTGATTGCCTCGCTGGTGATGTCCCCCATGAAGCCAATCTTCACGGTGGTGCCTGCGAAAGCAGCATCCTCTAGGCTGTTCGCGACCGTCCACTGCCTGTCGCAGTTGAAGTAATCGCCGTAGGTTGGTACGTGGTGGAAGGTGCAGACCTGGTAGGTGTACACGTCTCCCGGTACGTCTCCGTTAGCCGAGAAGACGTGGGTGCCGCTGGCACCAGCGTGACCGGTTCCTGAACCGACCATTTTCACGTGGTTGCCCATGTTCTTACCGTCTTCCATAATGGCTGCAGCGCCGAGCATCATGATTGCGTCGTAAAGCTCGGAGGTGAAGATCGAAGAGGCGCAATCGGCGTTTGCCAAGCAGGCCGCAGGGAAGTCACCAGTGCTGACTCCTGTTCCCGAGGGCTTCGTGGCAACTATTCCATCAGCTAGCATGGTGTTATCCCCGAATGAGTCCAGAACAGCGCTTCCTGCCATTCCGTCTGGGCCGAAGGCGGGGATCATGTTGCCAGCGGTCCTAAGGCCGCCGACCATCATTGCCCCGTCTGGGCTGTATGACGCCAATACCACTGAGTCGCATGCGTTTGTTGCGCCAGCTATTGCTGCCACACCATCGGCTACGTCCTGGTTGGTGATCGCTGCGTCGTCGTAGTTGAACCTAGCACATACCTCGTGACCGGTCTTTGCGTTGAATGCCGCCTCGAAGGCGTCTGCTACCCCTGCACCGTATGCGTTGGTCATCCCGAGGATGGCAGCGCTAGTGTGTCCTGCTGCGGAAACCACGTCAGCCAGAGCCGCGCCCTGGTAGGCGTCGCTGGGGACTACCCTGTAGAAGTGAGGGTAGGAAGCAGCGTCGCTTAGTGCGGGTGATGTGCTGGCGAAGGAGATCATTGGAACTCCGGCAGCGGATAGGACTGAGTTGGCTCCCATCGATGCTCCGGAGCAAGCCGCTCCTGCCACTCCCACTGCGCCTGCGTCCAGAACGGTCTGGGCTGCCGTCGCACCGCCTTCGTTGGAGCAACCTGTGCTGGCGTAAGACATCTGGAAGTCGTACCCAGGGTTGTTCGCGTTAAGGGCGGCGAATGCGGTGTCTCTTGCGAAGTCGAATCCTGGAGCGAAGACAGCTAATGCTGACTCCCTGTCGTAGATTACTCCAAGCTTGATCACCTTGTCTGGAACCGAGTTTGATGATCCCAAGTAGTGGGATGCGATCTCTTCAGCGATTGCGTGTGCAATATCTGCGTCGAATCCGACGACGTTGTTGTCGGCATCGTAGCTCTCGAAGGGAGGGTAGAACGGGTCTGTGCAGATCTTCAACTGCCCGGACTCGAGTACACCGGTGAGGGTGCTTCCCTTGCTGGGGGTTGGGTATGCCGTCGCTGTGTCAGCTGTAGTGTCGTCTGCGAGCCTGTTCGTGTCCGAGAACGAGTTCCCGTAGATGATGTCGTACTCGCCTGAGGAGATTACTGCTGAGATAGCTACGTTGAGCGCGTCAAGGAGCTCGTCAGATTCCTCACGAACTGCGAACCCGAAGTTCTCATCGGAGAAGGTGTCTAGAACAGTCCCCTCCAACTCAAGAACGGGTGCGTCACCCATTGCGTACATCACGTCACCGCTCTCCAGTGCGGCAATGACCGTTGGGAAGTCCTCGTATGCAGTGGTTGTGGCCATTGCGAGGTTTTCCTGAGCGTACAGATCAGAGGTGGTTCCCGATTGCACACCGATGGTGACTCCTGCAGCGTTTAGCTCGGAGACATCGGTTATTGCGTTAGAACCCGATCCTGCGATAACACCCTGGGTACTTGTGTAGTAAGCCCTGGTGAAGTCGACGACCTGGTCTCTCTCATCCGTTTTGGTCATGGCCGAGATGATGACGTCGCACATCTCGCCGGCATTCAAGTTGGGGATGATTGGGTCCCAAGCGGACTCAACCCATACTACGCTGGCGTCGCTGGCGTTGGTAATTGTCCAGTCGTCGTCATCGTCCCCCCCTGCGCATCCGGCGAGGCTAGCCGCCAGCATGCTCAGAGTAAGCATCATTGCAATCATTTTCTTGTTATACATAGTGTTCACACTATCCGTGGCCCCGCGAAATACATTGTACATATAGAGATTGTTGAATTTTCCTTTATAAGTAAATAGAGTAAAATGCCTATTAATGGACGTTTTATGGGGTTTTCCTCAATGAGATTCTCCACTTTCGAGAACGTACGCCCGAGAGGATGAAGTTGCGCCCTCTCTGCGGCATGCCATGGAGGGGCCGATGAACTACTCTTCCAGCGGGGTCGACATAGACCTAGAAGCCAAAGCCGTGGCTAGCTTGATTGGCGCCATATCCGCATCCAAGAGAAACCCCGGAGAACTGGGTGCACCTGTGGATCTACCCGGTGGATTCGGTGGAGTTATCGAGTTCGGGGAGGCCTGCCTAGCATTGGCAACAGATGGAGTAGGGTCCAAATTGCAGATTGCAAGCGAAGTTGGTCAACTAGGGGGCGTGGGATTCGACTGCGTTGCCATGAACGTCAACGACCTGATTTGTGTCGGAGCGGAACCTCTTGCTTTTGTGGACTACATTGCCGTTCCAAGGGCGGACCCGGATATTCACTCATCCTTGGGGAAATCACTGTCCAAGGCTTGCGATGATGCTAGAGTTACGTTAGCAGGAGGTGAGACAGCGACTCTGCCAGGAATAGTGAAGGAACTAGACCTCTCGGGGACAGCTCTTGGATGGTTTCCCAGAGGGGAGGGAGTTACGGGCCAGGATCTGATTGAGGGAGACGTGCTGATTGGTCTGCCTAGCAGTGGCGTTCACTCTAATGGGTTCACTCTGGTCCGTGCAGTGATCGAGAGGTCAGGTTGTTCCTTGGAAGACTATTGCCCGTTTGATCCAACTCATGACTCGAGGGAGGTTGAGAGGTTCGATGGACAAACTGGCGAAATCACACTTGCCGAGGTGCTACTAAACCCAACGAGGATTTATGTTGATCCAGTGGTGGACCTATTGTTGAAATCTAGAGTTGGCGAGGGTATTTTCGAGCCAGGATCGATTAAGGCTCTTGCTCACATCACTGGAGGTGGTTTATCGAACCTCCTTAGGCTACATGAAACCCTAGGATGGCACATTGAAAGACCATTAGACCCGCATCCCGAGTTCAAATGGATTTCAGAGGTTGGCTCAGTCACTTCATTGGAGATGCATCGTACTTTCAACATGGGAATGGGTATGGTTATCGCAGTCTCAGAGGATTTTGCAGAGTCGATAGAGGGGTGGTTGGGAGAACGTCTACCCGGTAGCAGGAGGGTTGGACAAGTGGTCTCGAATGGAAGATTGGTGACTCACTCAGACCCAGATGTGGTATTCTCTCACTACTGATGATTGGCCAATTCCTTTTGCTAGGTCCTCCTCCGGGAGCCATGCCAATTGCCGATGGGAGGGTTGCTCATCGGGAGGGTAAGACGATGATGATTCTGCCGAACCGCCCTGATGATGCCCGGGGTCCAGCGACAAAGGAATCTGGGAAGGTGTTCTACAACCCCGCCATGGCAGGAAGTAGAACAAGGAGCGTCCTTCTATTCAGACATGCTATGGAAGAAGGTTTGCTTGGAGAGGGGTCTGTTTATGCACTTGATGGGCTGACCGCATCCGGCCTCAGGGCTCGAAGATGGTTGAACGAGCTACCCGGAGAAATGTCCCAAAGAATTTCGGCCACGATCGTGGATCTCGAGAGGGGGGCTTTGGACTTGGCTGAGGCTTCCCACCGCGAGTTCCCCCCCATTCATGGAAGCGGAGTTCTAGAGGTGGTGCAGGGAGATCTCAGAGTGGCTGTTCTCAGCAGTGGAAGGCACTGGGTCGACATCGACCCGTATGGCTCGCCTATCCCATTCATTGACTCCGCGATGCAATCCATGGCCAGGAACGGGGTGATGGAGGTGAGTGCGACTGACACCGCTGCACTGACAGGTTCGTCGAGAACGGCTCTAATGAGGCGATATGGAGCCAGGGTTAGGACGGATAGCCTTTCTCATGACTCTGGGATGAGGGTAATGCTGGCCACATTTTCCAGGGTTGCTGCAAGACACGATAGGTCGATTGTACCGTTGGTTTCATTCTGGGACTCCCATCATCTAAGGGTGTCTTTCAGGGTTCTGAAAGGAGTTTCCGTTGCTAACAAGTTAGAAGATAGCATTGGTTGGAGAGTGCATGCCCCTACCAAAGAAGAGGTATTGGCTTCGATCGATGCGAAGTTGAATCATGGTGACGATCGAGGTTCCCTCCCGATGCACTGCATGCTGCCACTAGAATTCCCCCTAGACAGGAGTGATTCCCGGATATCCGGCCCTCTCTGGATTGGCCCGACCGGAAATGAGAAGGCGATGTCATCGATGACCGAAGAACGGGCCCTGGAGAGCTGCGGGCCAGAGTTCACTGTTGATGACGAGCTTGGTTGGGATCAGCGAAAATTCGAAACCGAGAGGAGGAAAGTCACTAGGAGTGTGAGGCACATTTCGGAAGAGTCGGGTGTGATCTCGGCCAACCATCTGATAGTAGTTGACGATCTTGCTGCATGGCTGGGAACAGGGGCGCCCCCGAGTCCCAGGAAGATAGTGGACGTCCTAAGAGAGTCTGGGCACTCGGCGGGGATCTCTAGCTATGGCAGGCCTTCCTTCAGAACAAGTGCACCATGGGAGGGTATTGTGGAGGCGGCGATGTCGATTCAGCCACCTATGTAGGACATCTCAACCCTAGGCAGAGAAAATGCATTGGATGTACGCTCTTCGCTGTACCTGTCTGATCTTCTCGACCAGATTCCAGTTATCGCATCAGTCAGTTCTGACACCTCGATTCCATCTCGGATGATTTCGGAAATGTCATGACCGATGGTGGTGAACAGGCAGGTAAACATTTTCCCATCGGATGAGAGGCGGGCCCTTACGCAGTCCCCGCAGAATGGCTGTGAGACGGAGGAGATGAAGCCGATCTCACCGGAACCGTCGGAATGAGCCCATCGTGAAGCGACGTCACTGGGAGAATCGCGCATAATCGGAACTAGATCAAACTCCTTGGAAAGGAAATCCATAATCTCCGATGTTGGCACGACCTGTCCCGGAGTCCAGCCATTCGTCCTTCCCACGTCCATGAACTCGATGAAACGAACAACTACACCGGTTCCTCTGAATTGTCTGACTAGTTTTGGTATCTCTGACTCGTTGACACCCCTTCGAACCACACAATTGACCTTCACTGGACCCAGCCCCCTACGGACGGCCTCATCGATCCCATCCAGGATATCGATTACCGGGACTGTGGAATCAGTGATCTCGGAGTGAAGTACCTGATCGATTGCATCTAGGCTGATCGTGACCCTGTCCAGACCGGACTCTGCAAGCCTTGCTGCCTCCTTGGACAGAAGTGAGCCGTTTGTGGTAAGTGCTACTTCCAAGTCCAAGGAAGAGATTTGCCTAACGAGCTTATGGAGGTCCGTTCTGAGAAGAGGCTCCCCGCCAGTAATCCTCACCTTACTGAGTCCCAATGGCTTGCACGCGATAACGAACCTTTGAATCTCCTCATAGGACAGGATTTTGCTCTTGGGGAGGAATTCGTGCTCCTTCCCGAATCTCTCTCTGGGCATGCAGTACCTGCATCTGAAGTTGCACCTGTCTGTTACAGAAACTCGCAGATCCCTCAGCGGCCTGCCCATTGTGTCAAGCGTCACGAGCATTCGGCTCGGTCTCAGGTGAATAGTTTGTCTGAAAGAGAACAGGTTGAAGAATGAGGCTTGTCTGCACTCAACAGGATGCTGGAGATTACAGACAAGGCAAGAGAGATGCTGGATAAGTTCGCTGGTCAGGCCGATCACGATGAGGTAGCGCTCAAGATTGTAATCCTCGGGAGGGGGCCAAAGGGCTTCCAGTATGACTTGCAGCTAATTGGAACTGGGGATGCCCTAGAGGATGATATTCAGTCTGAGGTCGATGGGATGACAGTGTTCGTAGGGGCTAGGAGCGCACCTTACCTAGAAGGCACAATTCTTGACTACAAAGAGACCCTAATGGGAGGTGGTTTTAGTTTTGAGAACCCGAATCCTCTCTGGATTGATGATGTTTCGAAGTCCGTTGCGGAGGTAATAGAGAGCAAGGTAAATCCACTTGTCGCATCCCATGGAGGGCATGTCGATCTAGTCGGCGTAGATGATGGGAAGGCGATGATTTCCTTCGGAGGGGGATGCCAAGGCTGCGGCATGGTGGACGTAACTCTGAAGGAGGGTATCGAGGTAATGATTACCGAGGGCGTTCCTGGAATTTCTGCAGTTGTCGATATGACAGATCACGATGCGGGAACCAACCCATTCTACTGATCAGTAGATCATTGGGACGTCGTCCTCGTCGTCTCCTGAATCTGGTGCTGGGAGTGCATTCGACTGGGCTCTCTCGAATGCTTCACGTACCCTCTCTTCGATATTCCTTGCATCCTCCAACAGGCCTTCTACCGGAACCTCGACCCCGACCAGCTCACTCAGACCCTCGACGGCAATCAGGGCAGCCCTAGCATCAGGATACATGGGGTTGCACTCGGCCAACAGAGCTGTTACGTCTAGCCCCCTTCTTTCGCCCTCTGCGATTAGGTAACCTGCTATTCCTGTTACCACTCCCTGCTGGATTCGTTGGATGCTTGAACTGTCAAGTTGGTCGCGTCCAATTGAGGTGGATGAAACTCCCCAAAGCTCGCTATCCTCCTTGATTCCCAAATCATTGCTAACGACTCCATCGATTACCACCAACCTGTCGAACCCTCCTTTGGTGAACCACTCAAGAACGGTGTTCGCGAAGTAGATGTCGTGCTCGCTGGTGAATTGGATCTCTGAAGTGAAAACGCCAATTCCATCTCCTTGGTAGACCCTAACTGGATGCTTTGGCACCGAATCGTGAATTAGTGCAACTGCAGGAAACTTTGGATGTAGCACAGTCCCCATCGGGCTCAGTTGCAGCGAGCCGATCAGGTGAGATGTTGCAATTACCCCTACAGAGCCAACTGTCGAGAAGCCGCAAACTGCCGTCCCACCCAATCGAGATGGGTCCGCCTCAGAGTGCAAAACCAGTGGGTAGCCGCCTTCTGTTTCGTCGCTCACGGCCCAGCGTTGGGCGGACGCTCTTTGAATCTCACGGCTAGATGGGTTTTATTGTGACATGTAAAGGAAATAATGGAAAAAATAACCTGATAAGTGTCACCTCTTAGGAGTCTCATGTCGACAAAGACGACTCCAGAATTGGGTGGTCTTTTCCTAAGTCTAGGATCTCAGGACATCAACCTAGCGGACTACACAAGGGAGGCTAGCGATCGTTGGCTGAAAGTAACCAACCAGGATACATGGTCATCCACTCTTTCACGTGTCAGGGTAGCTAGGCAAGAGGCTTTGGAAAGTACTCTGGAAGCCGTTCGAGCAAGTGGATTCCCCGACAGGGGGTCGTCATTCGCTAGGCTTCTGAACTCTTGTAGCATCGAGAACAAATCCGATGTAATTCTAGCAGCAATCCAATACATGAGATCGGTCGAGAAAGAAGGAAATACCCCTCCCAGAGAGCTCAGGAGGTTGATTGAAGAGACCGGCAAGTGGACAAAAAGATCAGTTCGAAATTGGAATGTATCATTGTATATCGGAAGGATGCTCGAAGGAGGTCCTGGTGGTGTTGGTTCATTCCTCGAGTATCCAAGAAGGCGGCCACGGAAGAACGCTTACGTTGTTCTGACGGAAGCTGGAAGAGACCATCTTGACAAACTATCACTGAAGAGGTGAGGAAGTGACGGAGGAGGGCAAGGACTGGTCGTTCACCTCACATGTTGGAGTGGATCTGCGAGGAGCGGATTTGTCCGGGGCCGATCTACGCCGGGCTATTCTGGACAGGTCTGACTTGGAAGGAGCGGATTTGTCCGGGGCCGATCTACGCAACGCATCCATGCGGGAGGCGAATCTGATGAAGGCTGCTCTAGATGGGGCAGACTTGCGAGGAGCGAGGATGGTGAAGGCACGTCTTGGCCTATCCAATCTGCAGG